>Ga0078972_1008352_pt1 | contig 21769 bp, 17 predicted proteins | sample YelNatPaOPGAMG01_FD_67568 | JGI IMG/M metagenome (GOLD analysis project Ga0078972, IMG submission 67568) | Hot spring thermophilic microbial communities from Obsidian Pool, Yellowstone National Park, USA - OP-RAMG-01 (SPADES assembly) (version 2) | ecosystem: Environmental > Aquatic > Thermal...
GTATTTCATGTTGTTAATTTTAAATATTGTACTCTTGTTTTTTGGCTGTATTATGGAGGCCGGGGTTGCCCTTATTCTTCTCGTCCCCATTCTTGTACCCATCTTGGAAGCAGTGGGGATAGACTTGGTCCATTTTGGGGTTGTCATGACAGTGAACCTGATGATTGGCGTGGCAACTCCTCCCGTTGGAATGGGTTTGTTTGTTGTCAGTCATGTAGCGAACATCAGTATTGAACGTCTAATGAAAGCAATCTTGCCCTTCCTGGTGCCCCCAATCCTTGTACTCTTTCTGATTACCTATATTCCTGATCTGGTCACTTTTATACCGAACCTTGTGTTCGGGAAATAAAAAACTCCTCTTGAGAGGAGAATCTATGAAGGAGGCATTGCCATGAAAAGAATCAGTATCCTTCTTTGCGCAGCAGTACTCGTACTCGTCCAAACCTTTGTGTTCGCGGGGGGAACGAAAGAGAGCGCTCCACCCAAAGCAGAAAAAATCGTTATCAAGCTAGGGCATGGACACACCGCAACCCACTCCTACCAGCTGGGCATGACGGAGGCGAAAAAGTATCTGGAGGAAAAATCGGGGGGCAGAATTACGATTCAGTTCTTTCCCTCCAATCAGTTAGGGGACGAAAGGCATATGCAGGAAGCACTGAGTGCGGGAACTCTAGAAATGACCATTACAGGGTTGGCGAACCTGTTTGATCCTGCCTTTGCGCTGTTCGATTTCCCGTTCCAGTACGATAATCGGAAACAGATAAAGAATGTCATGTACTCGCCTTTGATGGAAGAAATGAACGAAAACGTGATCAAGAAGGGAGCGCGAATCGTTGGGTTGATGGAAGTCGGATTCCGAATGGTAACGTCGAAAAAACCGATCCGGAAACCGGAAGATTTAAAGGGTTTCAAGATTCGGACACCCGAAAGTCCTGCGCAGATAGAAACTTTCAAGGCTTTGGGGGCACTGCCGACGCCGATGCCCTTCGGGGAACTGTATGCGGCGCTTCAGCAAGGCGTCGTGGACGGGCAGGAGAACCCACTGGAAAACATTTACAATGGCAAACTATTTGAAGTACAGAAGTATGTGAATCAAACCCGGCACATCTATAACTTCGCTTATATCTTCTATTCCGAATCCTTATGGAAAAAGCTTACTCCCGAAGACCAGAAATTGTTGAAAGAAGCGGTGAAGTTTGGTTCTTTCTGGCAGATAGACTGGGCAGAACAGAATGAATCCAAATACGCCTCTATGCTGAAGGAAAAGGGAATGGAGTTCATCGATGTAGATCGAGATGCCTTTAGAAAAGCGGCAATGGCGGCGTATGAATCCAAGTTCGTGAAAGACCTGGAACCCCGGGCTTCGAAGATACTTTCAGGTATACGCAGGATCGTTCAAGAAACCAAGTAGATACGTATTCATCATGTAAGAGGTAATGTCATGCGGATCATCGATGGGGATTGTCACATTTCACCCACTAGGGAGGGAGGGAATAGCCTTCTCGTGGAAGAACTTATCGAGCGAATGGATGCAGCCGGTGTGGATATGGCTCTCACCTGGCTCCAGCCCCCCTATATAAGGAGTCGTATTGATGAGAGCAATCGGTATGTATACGAAGCCACTAGAACATACCCTAAAAGAATCCTGGGATTTGGATGGGCGGATCCCCATCTAGGTATAGAGCATGCAAAAGAAATGGCAAGACTCTGTATAGAAGAGTATGGATTCTATGGGGTGAAACTAAACGGAGCACAGAATTATTTTGCCATCGATGATCCGAATCTTTCTCTGCCTATAATCGAAGCGATAGCCAAATTGGGAAGTAGGGTAGCGTTTCACATCGGAGCGGATTCCTACAACAATACCCATCCCTATCGGCTGGCAAAGGTAGCGAAACTTTTCCCCGAGTTAACCATATTCGCTGTACACATGGGAGGAGCTTCCTTCGATGACATGAGCGAGCTGGTAATCGATGTAGCCAAACAACATCAAAACATTCTCCTAATCGGGAGCGCCATACGGTCCATACCCATCCTTAACGCCGTGAAAGAGATGGGGGCCCACCGAGTGATTTTCGGAAGTGATACGCCTTTCGAATTGATGCATGTGGAAGTAGCGAAATATCGAGCGTTATTTAAGGACAAGGTAAAGGAAGAAGAGTTCGCTCTAATCATGGGTGGAAACATCGCTAGAGAATTTAGGTTAGACATCAAATAGGAGGGAAGCATGCATACGTTGATTCCCAACAAGGAAGCGGTTCGAGCGGGAGACTTGATTTTTTTTGGGGGAGTCCTGAATTGGGATGAGGATGGCACTCTTAAATATCCATACAACGTAGAGCAGCAGACCGAAGGCATATTAAGAAGAATCGAGGGATATCTAAAGACAGAAGCACTAGGGTTAGAGCATTTGGTTTATGTTACTGTGTACCTTACGGATATTCGTCACTATGATGCCATGAATAAGGCTTATAGGCGGATCATGAAAGACCCCCTTCCTCCTAGAAAAGTAGTTACCGGTCCCTTGACAGTAACCGGAGCATTGGTTGAAATGACAGCGGTAGCCTCAGTTCATCCCCCTCAGGTATTGTCGTTGACGGGTTCGTAGTTTTTATCCCCTATCCTATTGCGCTCAGTACCACGCAGATTTGCCCGATGTAGTAGGGTGGAAGGATCCAGAGCTCGCTTCTTGGAAGGGTTTTGCGGAATAGGTTGTGGGCGATGAGGCTATCCGAACCATAGATGAGCAGGCCACCGAGAAAGGGGTAAGGAGTACTTTCCCTATAGGCAAAGGCGGCGGCAGAGGTGAAAAAGAAGGAAACTACCCCGAGGTAGAGTAGAACCGGTATCCGCAGTTCAGAGGGGAGGGTACGAAAGGTGCGGTACTGGAAGATCCCTACCAGGAAAAGGATCCCTGCCAGGATTCCCCAGACCCCGGTAATCCCCGTTGTAACAACGAATGTGACTCCATAGGTGAGGTAGGCGAGGAGGAATCCCACAAGGCCGTATAGAAACACGGGAGCGTTGTTCCGCCTGCCCAATAGAAAATCTGCAACGATGCAGAAAAAGAGGCCCACCAGGATCCCGCCTTTCAGGCCGGTGGGTTCTTTCCCAAGACTTTCAAGTACGAATAAGGATAGATACAGGGGAAAGGCAGCCTTTACGTACTCCACTCCCCTCTTCTGCTTCACTCCGAACCAGGTGGCGAATCCACCGATAAGGATTGCGGGTAGCATACGGAACATCATCCGTTTTTCTCCAGATGATTCAGGATGGCAGCTTTCAGGATCTCGATTTCTTTCTTTACCGATGCCCAGGCCTCCTGGAGTTCGGAGAGGGAGCCAGAGGATCGGGATAACCGTTCGAGGGTTTCTGCCCTTCGTGCCAGGGGATTGGCGTAGAGGGTAAGGGCGCCTCCCTTCAGGGAGTGTACTTCCCGGGCGAGAAGGGTAAGATCTCCCTTCTGTAGGGCAGCCTCGATTTTACCCGCAATGGTATCCAGTTGCAGGAGGAACCCTCGAAGCAGGACGGATACTTCTTCCGTGTCTCCCTGCAGTTCCTCCCTCAGCCTGAGAACGTCGAAGGGATATGAATCGAAGGGGTAGGCTTCTCCTGTGGAGGAAGGGCGAGAGGCGCTTGAGGATTCAACTGAGTGGAAAGGGTGCTCGGACTTTTCAGGGAAAGCTTCGACCCGGGTTTTGGTTATCCAGAACTGGATCTTCTCCAGCAGATCCTTCTTTCGCAGGGGTTTGGTAAGGACATCGTTCATCCCCGCATCCAAACAGGTCTGGATATCTTCGTCGTAGGCGCTGGCTGTCATCCCCAGGATGGGTACGTGCTTTCCGATGGGCAGCTTTCGAATCAGCCGTGTAGTTTCCAGTCCATCCATCTGGGGCATCTGGACATCCATCAGGATACAATCCACCGTGTGCTTCCCCAGCTCCTTGATGCCTTCCAGGCCGTTCTCTGCCACCAGTACGGAGGCCCCCGCGCTTTCCAGGTGATGCCGGGTGATCTTTTGCGTGGTGGGATAATCTTCGACCACGAGGATGGTAGCCCCGTGCAATTCCGGTAATCTTCCTTCCGAGGGGATGGAGGCGGGTTTTTCGAGTTGTTTGGCCGATACCTTTTGGAAAGGGATGGAAACCCAGAAAGTGGTCCCTTTCCCTTCTTCACTGGTGAAGCTGATGGACCCGCCCATCAGTTCGGTGAGCTGTTTGGCGATGGTAGTGCCCAATCCCGTGCCTCCATAGGACTTGGACAGCCCCACCTGCGCCTGGGTGAAACTCTCGAAAATGGATGACTGGAACTCTTTCGAAATTCCAATTCCTGTATCCTGAATGGTGAACAGGAGGATCACCCGATCCCCGGCGGCCTCCTGCTGTTCTACCTTCAGTTCCACCCATCCCTCGTGAGTGAACTTGATGGCATTCCCCACGAGGTTTACCAGGATTTGGCGAAGACGCACGGGATCCCCTTTGAGGTGCGAAGGGAGGGAAGGAGCGAAGGACAGGCGGAAGTGAATTCGCTTTTTTTCTGCCAGGGGAACGAGAATGTCGTATACAGAGCGAATCAGCTCTTCCAGGTCAAAGGGTACGAGCTCCAGGGTGAGTTTTCCCGCTTCTATCTTGGAAAGATCGAGGATCTGGTTGATCAGATCGAGGAGGTTCTTCGATTCTTCGATGATCTTCTCCGCGTAGGACCGATGGATCCCTTTGGGATCGGTATCCCGAATAAGTTCCGCATACCCCAGGACTCCATTCAGAGGAGTCCGCATCTCGTGACTCATGTTCTGAAGGAAACGGGTCTTTGCCTTGTTGGCTTCCTCAGCCGCTTGCCGGGCCTCTTCTAGGTGCTCGTTCACCTGACGAAGATCGGCAGTTCGCTCCTCCACCCGGGTTTCCAGGGCATCCAGGATCCGTTTGTTTTCCTGCACCAGGGCTTCCAGGCGCAGAAAGGCTCTGCTGAACCGACCCGAGAGGATCACGGACTGGATGAAAATGAAGCACAGGAGCCCAAGGGGAAGAATGTAGTCACCGTGGAAAACCTCCCGGTCTACCAGCATATCGTAGGAAGCGGTGAACAGGATGAACAGGAACCCGATCCCTTCCAGGTACGCATCGGCATCCCCTTTGATCATGGCGTATCCGATGATGTACGCCATATAGGCCAACCCACCGATGAAGAAGGGATAGTAGGCGGTGAGGATGTAGCCATGCAGACGTACCGGAAGAACCAGTGTGGCAATGAGGTAGAGAAGGCTCGAGGCTCCGATGAACTTGATCAGTTTCGTATTGCCCCGGGCCGGAAACAGGAAATAGATGAAGGAAAGGAAGGTTGGAATGAGTAGGTAGATTCCAAACCCCTGCAGGACCATATCGATCTTGAGCCCCAGCCCAGGCACCAGGAAATAGAGGAATCGTTCCCCGGAAATGAGAATCACCCGTAGACCCACCACTGTACAGAAGAGGGCAAAGAACAGGGAGGAATACCGATGTTTCACCAGGGTGAAGGACAGGATGTAGTAGTAGGCAGCCATGATGGTAATGACCCCCAGCAGGAACACATCGGAGGCAACAGCCAACACATGGACTCGTTCGATGGATTGTTCAGTTCCCAGCTCAGGAGGGCTTAAAAGCCCGGCGCGGTAGTAATAGGGGTTGGACACGTGAAGGACGATCTCCAGGGTTGGAGTGAAGGAGGTAAAATAGACGGTTCGAACGGCCAGTTGCCCTTCCGTTTCCTCCAGACTATCCTTCAACGTGCCGTTGGATGCCACAAGCATCCCGTTCACAAAGAGTCTGTAAGCGGAGTAGATCCTCTTCAAGCGCAGCCCGTACAGGTGGGTTTTCCCATCGGTGATCACCCGGAGTCGGTAGGTAGCCTTCCCGTAGAGAGCGGGGGAAGGATCTATACCGGTATAGGTTTTCCAGTTGGCGGGTACGGGAACGTAGCGGCGGTCAAAAGGGATGAGGGAGGCTCCCTGGGCAGGATCGATCCAGGTATCCCAGTAGAACTCCCATTCCCCCCGTAACAGAACGGATCCCACCCTGGATAAATCGATGGTAGACAAGTCCAGGATCCCCTTGTCCGCCTGGGGGCTCCTGTGGGGGGATTCCGCTATTCCAGATACGACGATCAGCATCCCCAGGAACAAAAAAAGATAAACAGGGGCTTTTCCCACTTTCATACTCTAGGGAGCCTGAATCCTAAAGGCTTCGAGAAGATTCCAGGTATGGTTCCACACATCATCCTGGAGGGTTTTGGAACGAGCCAGGGGATTGGGCTCCCGGGGGGAACCTTCGGCCCAGTAGGTGCCTCCTGGGAGGGGAGGAGAGGCCAGCACGGGATGGGTGATGGCGTCTCCCCCCTGCTTGGGGGTTTGTAACAATCCCACAGCGGTAAACACCCGGGCAAGGGGGCGGAGGATGGTCCTGGCGAGCCCCGGCAAAGGGGAAAGGAGAAGATCCGTAGCCACCACTCCCGGGTGAACGGCATAGAACCGTACCGTATCCGAGCCATACACCTCCTGTGCTTTCAGGGTGAAAAGAACTTGAAGAAGTTTGCTCTGGGCGTAGGCTTTCCAGGGGTTGTATGTATCTTCAGGTTGACGAGCGATCCTGGGGAACTCCCCCTCGGCCAGGGTGGCACGCTCGTGAGCCCGGGAAGAGACTTGAACTACCCGAGCATCGGGAGAACCCTTTAGGAAAGGATACAGGCGCGCGAAGAGGGCCACGTGCCCGAGGTAGTTCACCCCTACCTGCCGTTCGAATCCTTCGGCGGTTTGCGCGTACGGCCCCCCCATCTGTCCTGCATTGCAGATCAGGGCATCGCAAGCATGGTACCGTTTTTTGAATCCTACCACGAAGTTATCGACGGAGGCGAAGGAGGCGAGGTCCAGTTCCATGAACACAGCCAAGCCCTGATTTTTCCCGCCAGGGTCGGTTTGCCTGAAAACCGAGTTCAGGGCCATCACGGCCTGGTTTCCCCGGGCAAAGGAACGACAGGCCAACACCACTTCCCACCCCATGAGCCCCAGGGTAAGAGCCGCTTCGTACCCGATGCCTTTATTGGCACCGGTGATGACACAAATCTTCCGTGTTCCGTTCATAGACCACCTAAACTATAATACAGATCGGCCGATCCTTCAAAGGTTTGTATGTAAAAGCACTGTTAAAAGGTAGCCACACGCATAGGACCATTGAAGGACTTCCTAAAATTAGGAGGAAGTGGCAATTTGCAGGTTGTAGGCAGTCGTGGTATCCTAGTAACCATGGATGAAGTACAGATCTTTCCCAAAGACGAACTGGGGTTCGGGTTCATTCCCCCTGCATACCTTCCGGCAGGAAAGGATGAGTTCTGGATCCGGAACGAACAGAACCCCAAGCCGGAAGGATACTGGAGGCACCTCACCGCCAAAGAAATCGAAATCCTTGTCAAGAACTTGAATACCAGCGACAATTGGGACAACCTGCTGGTGACCGATCGGTTCGATCCCTACCGGATCACCCATACGGAGTTCTACGGCCTGGTGCGGATCGGCTCTATGGAAGACTCGATTCTCCGGCATCACGATCTGAAACTGCCCGTGGGAATCTCCTCCAGCCGTATCATTTCCTGCGATTTGGGGGACAACGTAGCCATTCACAACGTGCAGTACCTCTGCCACTACATCATCGGAAACCGGTGCATCCTGTTCAATATCGATGAAATGAACACCACCAATCACGCCCGGTTTGGAAACGGGATCGTGAAGGAGGGGGAAGAGGAAGCTACCCGTTACTGGATCGATGTGATCAACGAGGCGGGCGGGAGAAGTATCCTTCCCTTCGAGGGGATGATCCCGGCGGATGCGTACCTCTGGGCCACTTTCCGGGAAGACAGGGTGCTTATGGATCGATTTTTCCGTTTCACCCAGAGCGGGTTCGATTTGCGAAGGGGGTGCTATGGCACGGTAGGGGACTCCACGGTGATCAAGAGTTGCCGCATCATCAAGGATGTAAAGATCGGTTCCCACTGCTACATCAAGGGAGCGAACAAACTGAAGAATCTCACCATCAACTCCAGCGCTGAGGCTCCTACCCAGATCGGGGAGGGGGTGGAACTGGTGAACGGGATCATCGGGTATGGGTGCCACGTGTTCTATGGGTGCAAGGCCGTGCGATTCGTGCTCTGCGATCATGCCAACCTGAAGTACGGTGCCCGGCTGATTCATTCCGTTCTGGGAGAAAACTCTACGGTTTCCTGTTGCGAGATCCTCAACAATCTCGTGTTCCCCACCCATGAGCAGCACCATAACAACTCCTTTTTGACCTCCTCTCTGGTGATGGGGCAGAGTAACATTGCCGCGGGGGCCACTATCGGCTCCAACCACAATAGCCGGGCTAACGACGGGGAAATCGTGGCGGGGCGGGGATTCTGGCCCGGTCTCTGCGTATCCCTCAAGCATTCTTCCCGATTCGCTTCTTTCGTGCTGATCCAGAAAGGATCCTACCCGGCGGAGTTGCATATACCTTTTCCCTTCAGTCTGGTGGTGAACAACGAAACAAAGGGACAGTTGGAAGTAATGCCTGCCTACTTCTGGATGTACAATCAGTACGCACTGGCCCGGAACGAGTGGAAGTTCCAGAATCGGGACAAACGGGTGAAAAAAACCCAGCATATCGAGTATGCAGCCCTGGCCCCCGATACGGTGGAGGAAATCTTCGTTGCCTCGGGGCTTCTGGAAGAGTGGGTAGGGAAGGCTGCGGAGTCCCAGGAACAGGGCCGGAAGCAAGTGGAACAAACTCCTCAATCCTACCGCTCCCTCGGCCGACGTCTCCTGCTGGAACAGCCAGATGTGGTTCGTGGATTTCCCATCTACGGGGAAGGGATAGAGAACTCCAAACGGCCGGTAGTGATTCTCAAAGCGGCGGAAGCGTATCAGGCGTATCGGGACATGATCCTCTACTATGGGGTAAAGAATCTACTTGCCGCCTGGGAAAGCTGGGGATGTACCGGTTTCGAAGAGTTCATTCAAACCCTTTCGGAGAAGGTGGGAGTTTCAGAAGATATACTGGGCGAAACGATCGGGGAAGGTTCAGCTTCTGGGAACAATGCAGGGGGGCGGGAAACCCGGTGGTTCAACCTAGGGGGGCAGCTTGTGCCCGCTCCGAAACTGGAAACCCTTTTCGCGGATGTGCGGGAAGGCCGCATTGGCTCCTGGAAGGAACTCCACGCGCGGTACGACACCCTGTGGGAAGAGTACCCCCTGGACAAGCTTCGGCATGCGCTTATGAGTCTGCAGGACCTGTGGGCATCACCGCTATCGAAAGCGTTGTGGGAGAAATCCTTAAAAGAGGCGGAGCGGATCCAACGCTACATCCTCGAGGGGGTGATGAATAGCCGGAGGAAGGACTACGAAAACCCCTTTCGTAAGGCTACCTTCCGGAACGCGGAGGAACAGAAAGCGGTGGTGGGCAACCTTGAAGAAAACCCCTTCGTACAATTGGTAAAAGAGGAAACCAGGCGGTTTATGGAAAGAATAGGAAAGGTACGGAAGGGATTGGTATGATGCCTGGGGCTAGTAGATCCTACTTTTTTCACGAGATTCATAGTAATCGGCACTGAATCCCAAAGTTTCTAGTACCGGTTCGCTCCATCGGGTAAGCAGCCGATGAGCTTCCTTAGGAAGGTAAAAGCTACTGGCCTGTATATTCTCGTGAAGTTTTTCTACAGAACGGCAACCTACCAAGGTGCATGCGATTTGTTCTTCATCTATAGCCCATTTCAAGGACAGGGTTGTTAGGGAAGTACCCAATTCTCTGGCCAATTGTCCCATTTTTTTCAGTAATTCCAGGATTGCCTCTTCGGCTCCATTCTCCCCATGCCGGGATTCGGTTTTCCCCCGAGAGTGATGAAAATGTCTAGAGTGTGCCTGAGATGGCGGAATTTTTGAGAAATCCCGATACTGTCCAGTCAGTAAACCTTGTTGAAGAGCCATGTAACCGATCACTCCGATTTTATGTTGCTTACAAAAGGGTAGAATATCTTTTTCTATTGCTCGGCTGACCAAATTGTAGGGAAGTTCATTGGCTACGATAGGGATACTTGCATCCAACAGTTCCTGCATTTGGTGTACCCCATGGTTACTGATTCCAAAGTATCGAATGTACCCTTTTCTCTGTAATTTCTGGAACGTATGGAATACTTCTTCGATTGGTGGAACAGTTTCTACATGTTGATCTCTTGAAAAGTGAGCAATTGATAGGGGATTCAAAGGCCAGTGAAGCATATAGAGATCGATATAGTCTGTAGACAACCTTCGCAAACTCTCTTTACAATGCCCTTCTATCTCTAAGGGCGATTTCGTGTGTGAAGGACTGATTTTGGTGCCTATAATCGCCTGTGTGCGATGCCCCCGCAGGGCTTTCCCAAGAGACCTTTCACTTTCTCCCTCATTGTACGATTCGGCAGTATCGAAATAATTAATCCCCTCATCAAGGGCAGTGAGTACTACCTTTTCTATCGCAGTTTGATCAGCAGGACCCCAATAGGAACCACCTCCAAAGGACCAACAACCCATTCCTATTACAGATAAGGATAGATTTGACTCACCGAGAATACGATATTCCATTCCATCTCCTTAGCGCATCAGTAAATTGGGGAGGAACATGACCAGAGGTGGAACATAGGTGATTAGAAGGAGTACAAATACCATTGCAATGAAGAAGGGGATAAAGGCTTTTACCGTTTCAGCGATGGAGATTTGTGCTATGCCACAGGTGATGAATAGGCAGACTCCCACGGGTGGAGTAAAAAGGCCAATGGCCAAGTTCACGACCATGATCACACCGAAGTGTACGGCATCCATCCCAAGTCGCTGGACAATGGGGAGTAATATCGGTGTAAAGATGATTACTGCCGGACTCAAATCGAGCCAGGTGCCCACAAACAAAAGAAGTATATTGATCAGCAAAAGGATCAAGAAATAATTGTCCGTGACCGATAGGATGGCATCTCCGATAATCTTTGGAATCCCTTGATTGGCAAATAACCAACCTAACGAACTAGCCGTAGCAATCATGAGGGCTACCATGCCAGTTGTTGTAGCCACTTCGACTATGATCCCTGGAATATCCTTTAACTTTAACTCTTTATAATATAAGGTCCCTAACAAGAACGAATAGAAAGCTGCAATTCCTGCGGCTTCTGTAGGAGTGAAGATTCCACTAATGATGCCACCTAAAATGATGATAATGGTAAGGAGGGCAGGGATACCTTTCAGTACGATTCTGATAGAATCTTTTAGAGGTATACGTACTTCAACCGGATAGTTCCTTTTCCTGGCCAGGAGAAATACCACTGCCATTTGAGCAAACCCTGTCAGTACCCCAGGAATGAAACCTCCTAGAAACAATTTACCTATAGAAGCTCCAGAGGCAACTCCGTACACCACCATAGGGATGCTGGGAGGGATCATGACGCCGATTGTGGAACTTGTGGCCGTCACCGCTACTGTGAAATCTTTTTCATACCCCTTTTCTATCATGGCAGGAATCAGGATGGCACCTATAGAGGAGCTATCCGATGCAGCAGAACCAGTAATGCCTGCAAAGAACATGCTGGCAACGATATTGATATAGGCAAGCCCGCCCCGCAGGTACCCTACCAATATCTTTGAGAGATTGATTAGATCTGTGGTGATTCCTCCCAATGCCATCATGCGGCCTGTTAGGATGAACAGGGGAACGGCAATCAGAGTGAAGGTATCTATCCCCACAAACATCCGTTGTACGAGAACGGTCATTGGCAAATCTTGGGTAATGAGGATCCCCCCAAAAGCGGCAATGGCTGTGCTAATCGCGATAGGAACATTGAACAGCATTAAACCTATTAGCAACATAAAGACCACAATGGCTATTGTCATAGAGTGTTCCTATTTTTTTCTTATTATTTGGTATAGTCGATATCCGCTAAAGAGCAGAAAAAAACTTCCGGTAATGGGAAGAACCATGTACATGTAAGACATTTGCAAACGTAAGATTGGTGATTTTTGAAAAGAGCTGATCTGCGTCATGATGGTTCCGTAGTAACAGAGAAGAAAACCGAAAAACAGAATGATGAGGTGTATGAACATATCCATCTTGCGTCGCGTGGCCGGGGCTGCTTTCTTGTAGAAATAATCGATACCTAGATGCAGATTCTTCTTCAAAGCATAGGCACTTCCAAGAAAACAGAACCAGATGAAACTGAATCGGGACAACTCTTCCGTCCAAGAAAAAGGATGGACCATGATGAAACGTACGAATACTTGAAGAAGAATAGTAAGGAGTAAAATACTCCCTATCAGTTTTAACAGAAAGGGAATTAGTTTTTCGAAAAGAAACTCAATCAATCTATCCATAGGTATTACCGTATACAAAAGGGCCTGCGAAAATGCAGGCCCCTGCTTTAGTTAGTTCGTAGTTAGGAATGCATCCAACAGATCTTTCCCGATTTTATCCTGATATTCTGCATACAGAGGACGAACCTTTTCGATGAATGTACTTTTATCTTTAATTTCGTTCACCTTCATCCCTTTTTCTTCCAGAATCTTTATTGCACTTTGTAGTTGTCGTTTGTCTTCCTGAATAGCGAAATCGGCTGCAGCCTTTCCCGCAGCAAGAACGATCTTTTGTAACTCAGGGCTTAGTTTCTTGAAGAACTTTCCATCCATAGCGATCACGTTGGGAGTACAGAAATGTTCAGTTAGGGAGACGTATTTGGTTACTTCATACTCTTTTTGGGTGATGATCAAAGGTGGACTATTTTCAGCAGCGTCTACTACCTTAGTTTGCAATGCCATGTAACGCTCGTTGGCAGAGATTGGAACGGGTTTCGCCCCTAGCAGTTCCATGGTTCGGATCATGACGGGGCTTTCCATTACACGAATTTTCAATCCCTTGAAGTCATCGGCCGTATAGATGGGCCCTTTGGAGCTGTACACACTCCGGGGGGTGCGTACCATCCATCCGATGATCTTGATTCCCGTTTTATCTTCCAGAATTTTCGCCAATTTATCCCCCACACCACTGTCAATGACTTTAATGGCATGATCCATGCTTTTCGCAATATAGGGCATATCGAAAATACTGAACCGAGAATCGATAGCGGAAAGTACTGAGGTATTGATCTCTGCGATTTGTATACTCCCCATCTGTAATCCTTCAATGTAATCCCGATGTCCGCCCAATTGTCCCGAATGCATCACCTGAACTTCCAGTTGTCCTTTACTTTCCCTCTCTGCGATCTCCTTGAACTGGAAAAATCCTTTTACGCACGAGTCTTCTGGATTGCTGGGAGTGGCCATCTTGATAACATATTTTTCTTTTGCCTTTGTTTCAGTAGCCCCACCCCCAAACAAGGGAGAACTGAACAGTAAGAATACGCCCAAAATCAGAGAGATTCCTGTTCCCATTTTTTTCATAACCGCCTCCTGTAATTATTTTCTTGCGCTAGGCGCAAAAACCAGGTAAAATTCAATTCGTCAAAATCAACCGGTTGCTTACCTGTATAAAAATTGTACCACAGGTTCGATGCGGTCGCAAGAGTTTTTTTAGGGAGAAGAGAGCGATGGAATTTCTACGAGGTCGGAGCAAATATCTGCAGGTGTACGATTCTCTTCTGGGATTGTTGCGGGAGAATGAATCCTCAGAAGAAAAGTACCTTCCTTCTGAACGGGAGTTGGGAATTATATACGGAGTGGATCGACTGACCATTCGAAAGGCCTTACAGAAACTGGTAGAAGAGGGGCTAGTTCGAAAGGAACCGGGAAAAGGTACTGTTATCCTTGCAAAACGGACAAAAAATCCCCAAGATACGCCATCGAGATCAATTGCCTTCATTCTTCCGAGAGGTACGCATGCGGTCGATCGAATTACAGAACCCTTCAATGCAAACTTATTCTATCAGATTGAGAAAGAGCTGAAGGTAAAAGGCTACCATTTGATCTATGCTACAACAGGAAATGATGAGGAACTTCCCCCAAGTATCCTGGAAAGCGGGGTCCAGGGGTTTATCCTGGTGAGCCAGATTCCGGATAAAGCACTCCAGGAAGTGGAGAGCCTGAAGATCCCTACGGTACTGATCAATAGGATCTCCGATCGGTTCCCAATGGTTCTGGAGGACCGATACAATGGACTTCACTCTGCCTTGGAGTACCTTTTTTCATTGGGGCATAGACGGATCTTTTTCATCAATGGCGTGGCAGGACACTATACGACAGAAACTTGTAGGAAAAGTTACTTTGACTTTATGGGAAGCAAAGTTTCCGAGGAAGGGGAAGCACAGATGTTCACCAGTTATTGGAACTTTGAGAGTGGGAAGGCCGTTATGGAGAAACTGTTGCACCAGGTTACACCCTTACCTACAGCTATCTGCGCCTGTAACGACATGGTTGCTCTTGGAGCCATGCGGGCTGCGAAGGAAGCCGGCCTTTCTGTACCAAAGGAAATGAGTTTCATAGGGTTTGACGATACGGAGCAATGTACCCAAGTTTCTCCTACCTTGACGACGGTCAGTGTCAATATTCCCATTCTAACACGCATGGCCGTAGATTTACTGTTTTCCTTTATCGAGAAAGGGAATCCAGGTCCCTTGCGAGTAGTGGTTCCTACTTCACTCGTGGTGAGGGAATCCACAGGTCCTGCTGGTAGATGATAGAATTGCCTTGTAATTTTTAAAAGGCTCTCCTATAATGAAACCGGTTGTATACCGGTAGATTATTCTGACAAGGATAGCTTCCATGAATAGTTTAAAAGGAAAACGAGCACTCGTTACCGGAGGCGCATCCGGTATCGGGGCGGCTATCACGCGGGAGCTTGCCTCTCTAGGGGCAAGTGTAGCGATCCATTACCACACCAGTTCGGAAGCGGCGGAACGCCTTGTAAAAGAGATACAAACCTCCCAGGGAGAGGCTTTTGCCCTACAGGCGGATCTATCCACGGAAGCAGAGGTAAAGGCACTTTTTACAGCCCTCAGAAAACGGTGGGATACGCTGGACATTCTCGTGAACAATGCGGGCGATCTGGTGGGGCGGCAGTCGATGGAGCAGATGGATACGGAGTTCTATCGAAAAGTATGGCAAGTGAACATGGATTCCATTTTTTTCGTCACGCGAGAGGCTATCCCCCTACTGAAGAAGGCAAAGGAATCCAGCATCGTAAACCTGGCATCCCTGGCAGGAAGGAAGGGCGGACATGCGGGTTCCATCATGTATTCTGCGGCCAAAGGGGCGATTCTTACCCTTACCCGCTCCCTATCTACCGAATTGGCACCCTTCGGGATTCGGGTGAATGCTGTTGCCCCGGGGCTGATCTTGGGGTCTCGGTTCCATGCGGTACATACCACAGAGGAATCCAAGCGGCAAACTATTGCAACCATTCCCTTAGGTAGGGCTGGTACTCCCGAGGATGTGGCCCGAGCAGTAGCCTTTCTGGCCAGCGAGTATAATGGGTTTATTACGGGAGCGACATTGGATATCAACGGTGGTGTGTACATGGCTTGATCCTTCCCCCGAATGCCAGCCCTGAAGGTTCGATTTTAGAAAACGTAAAGGAGGTCATGTATGATCAATCTGACGGAAAATACTCGAATCCTGCAGATGCCGGAGAACGCTCGTGCGCGATCCCTCCTGAAATCGATGGGCTATGATACGGAGGATTTAAAACGTCCACGAATCGGTATAGCGAACTCTTGGGGCGAGACGAGTCCAGGACACATCCATCTTAGAGGGGTGGCAGATGCCGTGAAAGCAGGAGTCTGGCAGGCAGGGGGCACACCCTTTGAGTTCAATAGCCCTGCGCAGTGTCCCATGGCAGTAGGGGAACCAGGGATGAGGTTCGATCTGCCTACTCGGGATATCATCGCTGCCGAAGTGGAGGCCATCGCTAACATAGAACTCTTCGACGCTATCGTGTTTATTTCTTCCTGCGACAAGAATGTACCGGCCCATCTCCTGGCTGCGGCACGGTTGGACATCCCTGTAATTTTCGTTCCCGGCGGACCTATGTCCTCAGGGGGCTGTGGGATATCGCAAAAAACGATCTCCAATCTGGATGCGGAGTGTTACTTGTTCGGGGTAGGGACCCCGCGCATCTCGGAGGAAGAACTATTGGCTCTGGAAAATAGTAGCTGTCCGGGAGCGGGCTCCTGCGCAATCCTTGGCACGGCAAATACTATGCAGTGTCTGGTGGAGGCAATGGGTTTGACCCTCCCCTCAGCCGCTACCATCCCCGCAGTGGATGCCGAAAGACTATGGATCGCGAAGGAATCGGGGCGAAGGATCGTACAGATGGTACAGGAGGGGCTTACCTCTAGCCGCATCATTACGCAGGGAAGTCTTCGAAACGCAATCAAAGCCCTCCATGCCATAGGGGGTTCCACCAACGCTGTGGCCCACCTACTGTCCCTTTCCTACGAGAAAGGATGGGAGAAAGAGGTAAACCTGGAGTACATAGAGAAAGCGAGCGATGAGATTCCCTGTATCACCCATGTAATTCCGGGAGGAACCTACTCCCTGACGGATTTTCATGCCAGTGGAGGAGTACAGGCGGTCCTGAAAGCGATAGAGCCTCACCTGGAAACGGAGGCTCTTACTGTGTCGGGGAAACCGCTGAAGGAACAACTGAAAGCCCTGTCCTTCACCCCCAATGAGGTGATCCATTCCATGGAGGATCCTACCTACACCCACGGGCTCGTGATCCTAAGGGGAAACCTGGCTACTTCGGCTATCGTGCGTACCCCTGTCATTCCCAGGGAAATGCGATTCCATGAGGGCCCCGCACGGATCTTCGATAGTCAGGAGGAAGCTATCCAGGCCCTCCGTTCCCATAGAGTGAAAGCCGGAGATGTGCTGGTGTTGCGATACGAAGGGCCCCGAGGCGGACCTGGTTTCAACGAGGTATTCAAAGTGATTGGCTTCTTGAATGCGTTGGGTCTGGAGACGAAATGTGCCTTGGTTACCGATGGAAGGATCTCCGGATTTGCCAAAGGCCCTTACATCTGCCAAGTGTCTCCCGAAGCGGCGGCTGGGGGACCCCTTGCGTTACTCAAAGAAGGGGATCGAATTCGGATCGATATTCCCAATCGAAAGCTGGATGTGCTGATTTCGGAAGAAGAAATGGCAACCCGCCGAAAAGCTTGGGTACCGCCTCCTCCGCGGGTAAAAAAGGGTCTTTTGACTCTGTACTATCGGTTGGCCAATCCCCCTGAGCTAGGGGGCGGTTTGGATATGCGGCTTCTATGAATCCCGCTGCCCTTCCTACCTGATCATTCCCCTCTCTCGAAATCCTCTTCGGAAGGGCTTAGGCAGGACTGTTTGTTGGCAAACGCACCGGGAGGAAGCGGAACGGGGCCTGCTAGAAGGGGATCCTGGGTTTCGCGCATCCAGGTTTCCAGACGGAAACGGAGATCCTCCCGCACTTCCTGATACCGGGGGTCTTCCGATAGGTTTCGGGTCTCCAGAGGATCCCGAAGCAGATCGTACAGCTCTTCGTGGGGCACTGGCTCCGAAAGGTAGCCCGCCTCGATCCAAAGGTCTTTGGAAGGGCAGTCGTCTATGTTGGAGGGAACCGGGGTGGTGCGGTCTTCCTGGAAACGCCGGATGTACTTGTAGCGCCCGGTGCGGATGCACCGTACGGGTTCATAGGCCGCATGGTAGGTGATTTCCGCGAAAATACTATCCCGGACTTCCTCTGTGTCCCCCCGGAGGAGGGGAAGGAGGGATCTTCCCGTTAGGTATGAAGGCTTCGGGAGCTCCACGAGGTCGAGGAGGGTAGGGAGGATATCCAGGTGTGACACTAGTGAGTCACAGACTTTGCCCTGCAGGGAGGGCACTTTCAGTAGACAGGCTACGCCGATTCCCCCGTCGTACAGGGTGCATTTGTGCCGGGGAAAGGGTATCCCGTGATCGGTAGTGAAGAGGACGATGGTATCCCGATCCCGACCGCTTTCCAGAAGAGCTTCCAGTACCATTTCCACGCACCGGTCCACTACCTGTACCGATTCGTGGAAGGACAACATATCCTGCCGTACCGCAGGGGTATCGGGGGAATGGGGGGGAGGCAGAATGTAGTAAGAAGCGTCGGGGTCACGGGGTAGGGGAAACTCCCGGTGGGTGTTGAACAGGCCAAAGGATAGGAAGAAGGGAGATTTCGAAGAATCCTTCGATTTCAAAAACTCTGCCACACGTCGAGCGTTCTCCAGGTCGTAGGACTTCCCATCGATGGAATGGAAGGCATCCATCTCGATGGGATGCTCGGTAAGGATCCTGTCGTAGCGCAGCTGTGAGCTCCGGAACGCCTCATGCTGGATCCCAGAGAGGACGGTCTTCCAGCCTGCATCTTTCAATAGACTCGTGATGTGAAGGGCCGGATCCTTCAAGGAGAACCCCCGGTGGGCCAACCCCAACATTCCTGCCGTGTGGGGGGGTAGCCCTGTGAGCAGGGCCGAGCGGCTAGGCGAACAGGTGGGGGCAGCGGAGAAACACTGGCGGAACATCACCGATTCCCTAGCAAGTTTCATCATAGAGGGGGTTCGTACGGGATATCCGTAGGGTTCGAAGAAACGGCCGGAATCGTGGGTATGGATGTAGAGGATATTCATGGACATACGCTATCCTTTCCTGAAACGGATGGGGCTGGACCACCCCCAGTGCCCGTTTCTCTGGCAGACTCTGAGGTAGTAGAAATCGGAATCGGTTTCCTCTCCCGCGGGATCCTCCCACTCGAAGGAAAAGAGGTATTCCTGTTCGGGGACAAAGCGGTGAATCCGGATGGCCCCGCTGAGGAATCCTCCCAGGTACTCCGTGAGGGAGCCGTGGAGAAGCTCCTCTATCGAAAAACTAAAAGGTCGCCCGTTGACCGCACAGCGGAGATGGGTTTCCTTCGTTCCCTCGAGTTCGAGGGAGACCCCCTGGGTGGCGGAAGAAGTGCTGGTAGGGTTTCCCCACGTTTTGGTGCGGAACACTACCCCCTGGGGAATACTATTCCAGGAACTAAAGCGATACTCGTCCCTTCCCGAGTCTTTCGGATCCACGATGTCGATTCCATGGAAACGAGGTTCTACACTTCGGAGGGTCCCTCCTTCGACAGTGATGCTCACCTCCCAGGGTAGCTCCACCCCTTTCTCTCCCCATCCGACTTCGATATGCACCTTCCCCCTATAGGGCTTCCCCAGGGGATGGCTGGAAAAAGCCGCGTTCCCCGTGGCCTTGCCCTGGTCGGTTTCCCTCCAGGGGCTACGATGGTAAACCACCCGGTTATTCTTGAGGATTTCCAAAAAATCGATTGCGTAGCCCCCCTCTAGGAAGATCTGCGCTTTCCGGTTCCGGGAGGGGGGCAGAACCGATCCCATGGGCGCTTCGTTCACCGAGAAGGCCAGTTTCATACGATCTCCGGAAAGGGCAAAGGTTCTACGGTGCTGGAATGCCTCCCAGATGTGGGTTCGGGAAAGACTCTCTGCCCACACCCCTGTCTTCCCAAAGCCGTAACTGCCGGGATGGGCGCTGTGATGATCGGTAGAGCCCGTTACCCCGAAATGGAACCCCTTTGCCAGGCCTGCCTGCATGGTGTTCCTCGAGGTTCGGGGACCCATGGTGTGCAGGTACGGGAACGGCGCATCGTCACTCTCGGCACAGCCATGCATCGAAATGATCTCCACCAGGGGGCTTGCCTCTTCGGAGAAGGTTTCCCAGTTGATGCCCCGGTATCCGGTTTTATACCCAATGTGGTGGGGAAGGATGAGGCAGGGGTTCCCCTCGCGGTTGTTCTGCCGGATGTAGGCTTGCAGTTCCCCGATAGAGGAAGGTTTGTACATCCTGTCGGGGATATCCCGCAAAACTACCGTATAATCTCCATCCTGTAAGGAATGTACTTCGTAGCTCAGGAATGTGATGAACTGGGGAGGCTGGTTATAGCTTTCCGTGATCCGTTTGAAGTACTCGAATTGGGTTTCCAGTTTCTGAAACCCCGATACGTGATAGTCCACCACCGATTCCATGTACCCCCTTCTCGGGGGAATGTCCGGCCAGGAAGAGTGACCGGTAACGCTGGCGAAGTCCAACTGCAGCTTGGCGTTCTCGAAGGCATCCTCCAGCTTCCCGTGCCCATAGCTGATGCCGCAGTGATTGTGAAAGTCTCCATAGTAGCAGGAGAGTCCCTGGTAGGAAGGGGGTGGTAAAATCATGCTTGCTTCTCCATATCCTCGGGGAATAGGGGGAAATACACGGTCCGGTGAGTCTCCACGGAACGGTAAACCCCTTCTATCAGTTCGAGAGCTTTCAAACCTTCTCGGATGGAAGTTTTCGGGGGTCTGTCTTCCCAGATCCCGTCGATGAAGTCCTTCGGAGCATGGGTGTGGATGGAGGGAAAATCGAAAGATTCCTCCAGAGTGCTCCATTTCCCTGATTTTCCGTCGAACCAGACCAGGTGAGGTAACAGTCCCCCTCCGGCATTGGAAGCGCAATCGGTGTGACTTTGAATCAGCACCCCGTGCTCTCCATAGATTTCCGTCGTGGGGCCGCCCGCCACCCAGTTCCACCCTGTTTCCAGGGTGCAGAGGAGTTCATCGGGAAAGGTGTAGATTGCGCTTCCAGAGGTTTCCACTGGATAGGGTTTGCCAAAGGAAAAACTTGCGCAGACGGAGATGGGTTCTCCGAAAAACCAATGGATAAGGTCCGTTTCATGGACCCCCTCATCGAGAAAGGCTCCCCCTCCCGCCCAAAGGGGATCCACGATCCAGGGCATCTGGTTTTCCAGTCCTGTAAGCCCATACCCATGCCCATGCCGTTTCCTCACATGCGTCACCCGGCCCAGGGCCCCGGATTGAATCATCTGGCGGATCCTGTAGTTCGAGGGAATGTGCCGCTGGGGGAAGGACTGGTAGAACCGTATCCCGCTTTCCTGGACCAGGTGGGCGATTTCCCTCCCTAGGGACAGGTTTGGGGCCAGAGGCTTTTCGCAGAGAACGGAAACCTGAGCCTGGCAGCAAAGCTGAAGGATGGGTAGATGTTCGGAAGTTTCCGAACAAACTGCCACTGCCGTGCACTGTTCTAAAAGGGAGGGAAGGGAGGAATACTTTTGAAGCCCGTACTGGATAGCCGCTTTCTCGAGACGGTGCGGATCGTTGTCCCAGGCCCCCACAACCTCTACCCGGTTGTCCTGCAGGAAGACCTTTACCCAGTGATGCTGGTGGAAATGGGCAAAACTCACGATTCCCAATCGAACCTTACCACTTGCCATAGCTAGCCTCGGGAACCTCCACCTCTGATCGGCTCCTTACCGCCTCATAGATCTTTTGTACCACCTCCAGTACCCGGTACCCGCGCTGGAGGGGAGATTCGGTGTTGCGGCCTTCCAGGAAACAATCGACGAAATGCCGGAGTTCTCCCGAATGCCCCTTCACGGTCCATTCGTCCACGGGGGGGTAGCTCCATCCTGTCTGGGAAGCCTGGTGCGGCCGGGGTTCGTTCGTGTCTTCCCGAGGGGCCTTCCCCCCAAAAGCCCCTCCTGCCGCCTCCGACTGGTAAACCTGAATCCCGTTGATGGTTTTCGATTGGTCGATGTAGAGGGTGCCCGAGGTACCGAAGAGTTCCGCCCGGATATCCAGTCCCCCCTGGATTCCCCAAGAACAGATGAACTGCCCGATCGCTCCCGTTCGGAATCGGGCGATGGTGGTCACCGTCTCCTCGATGTCCTGTTCCTTCGCCTGTTCCCACCGTATTGCGGCTGCCAGGGCCTGTACCGCTACG
>Ga0078972_1008353_pt1 | contig 21762 bp, 19 predicted proteins | sample YelNatPaOPGAMG01_FD_67568 | JGI IMG/M metagenome (GOLD analysis project Ga0078972, IMG submission 67568) | Hot spring thermophilic microbial communities from Obsidian Pool, Yellowstone National Park, USA - OP-RAMG-01 (SPADES assembly) (version 2) | ecosystem: Environmental > Aquatic > Thermal...
TCGGAGCGTCCTGCGACTTTCTGCCGACCGAACTTTCAGGCAAATCGTTTCGTACGCGGTACTGGCGTTGTGCTGCAACGCTATCGACGTTCGTCGAGAAACATCTGTGGCCATGAGCCAGGATATTGGATGATTTCCTGGATGAAGTCATTGGTGAGGTCGGTTTCAGCAATCCATAAACGAGGGAGCACCGTATTTATACACTGGGAAGGGTTTTCGTCGGCAATCGGTAGATGACAACGGAGTTCCACCATTGGACGTTTCTGAGTCCAAACGTCTTTGTTGAATGGATTCCACAAGCCAGAAAACTCAGGTCTCCGGCACCAGTTGCCATAAAACGACGTCGAGGTCGTCCTTACTGCTAGCAGGACTAGGTGTTTCTTGGACAGACTTCCGAGCGGCCAGCACCGTGTCTCCAGAAACGTTACTTGGTTGAGGTGCGGGATCCGCAGCGTTCGTGCTCCTCGCAAGTGGCTTTTTTTCTGCTTCTCGAGCCAGTTCTAGCAGAAAGGAATCAGCGTCGGAGCTATGTACGGGGGTTTCGGCTGGCGCGAGACCATTCGGTGCTGTGCTCCCTGAGAGCGAGAGATAGCCCGATGGCCTCTTCGATGGAGTCAGAGAGGGAGCGCTACTACACGGCATGTTCGTAATCTCACGAAAGGGTTGCGCCGATGCCGGAACGTACGACTCCACGGAGCCGAATTCGTCGTCGAGCACCCACGGCCTGAAATCGCCCGTCACTGAGGACATTAGATCAACCCTTATGCGTTTGTTCTCTGCCTCATGACTGGAACCAGCGATCGTTCTCGAGACGCTCGGTGTGCGGCTTTCCGCGGCCGCCGTTTGCTCGATGATGTCCAAGAGTTCGCGATCTTCGTCGGTGTCCGCGGCGTGTACCAGAGCATCCGACTCTTTTCGAAGGACGCCCGCTGCGAAATGCCCAGCGAAGGCATAAGAGTCGAAAAGCTGGCTACGACTTAGCGCTCGAGAGACATCCAAGAATCGTTGGACGCGCAGCGAGGGACGTTCTCCAGCTAGGAATATTCCGGCGATATTAACGGGATGGACGCTCAGATGGGGTCCGCTCTTCGCAAAGTGGAGCAAGGTTGCGTCCCGCAGCAACAATACGGTTCCACATTCGGTGCCGTCGAGCAAGGCGCACGCAGCAGTTGTCTGGATGCTGCCGCTTTCATTCACGATGCTACTGCCGATGAGATGTTCTCGCGCTTGGAGAATGCGATGGTACGCTCCGGCATGCATGGTCCCATCCATCAGAACACCGGTTGGATCTGTTACCGTAAACAGTACGTCACCCGTGACAGTTCGCGCCCATGCGTGATCCGGTGCGTTCTCTTTGCTGCGCGATCGACTAAGTCTTAGGTCTTTCCCCGAAGGCGTCGCTGACGAGCTCTCTATAAATGTCTCTCTCCCAGCATCTGCCGGGTTTGCGCGTTTCTGTTGAGACGTACATCGCACGCCATGCTTCGCAGAAGCCAGCGATTGATGCAGCGTCTTTCGAACACCAGGGCCACAAGCAATCCTCACAATCATGACAGCGACTTCGCCTATCTTCTGCGCGCTAAAGGCAGACTGGCCGCAGCAAAACGATTCGAGTGAATACTGGAATAGACCTGTGCACGCCTCCGGGGAGCGGAACGGCGGAAGCGATAGTGAGTCCAGCATATTCAGCCATGGTACACTTGTGGCAAACGAGTCGCAAACATCTATTACTGGAGGCATCGCCCAGATTGCATCAACAAAGTATAGGAATACTGTAAGCGTGCTGGGCTCAAGGCGCTATCCCCGTAACTCTGTCTAAAGGCGGGGCACCTGAAACTTGACCCAGAACCAAAAAAGGGTGGTCTCGAGTCTACGCGTTACCCACTGTGGTTTGCGACTATGCTGGATGTACAAATATGCCAGAGTTAGATCTTCAATCAGTCGTGTTTTCTCCAAAGAGCGCAGCGAAACGGAAACCTTTCCCTCGCGACGCCCTGCAAACCGCTGCCCAGCACTTGAACGTCCGTTTCGGTTCACAGGTGTGTAGAGCCGGTCTCCTGGGTCGGACCTATCGTCTACCGGACTCGAGACGAGATCCTTTAACCAAAACCTCTCTTTCAAGCTGCTGATACAGGAGGCTTTCGGGCGACGCACCGACGTGCACCTGCTCAAACAGCTGCACCGTCCAGCGTTTCAAAAACCGGTGCTGGATCGCCGGCCGGTCGATCCGCCAGCGGGCGTCCACCTCGTTGCCGTCGCCCATGGTATCGCTGCTTCTGTTCATGCCGATACCCGCTGTGCGTCTGGGGATGCCTGGTTAGATACCCTGAACCAACATCTTAAAAACTAATGTAATTGTCGGGTCTGAACACGTGCTGTTGATTGCCATAAAGATTGAGAATTCGTTATTGGACATTGGAGCTCATAAGAGCTTTTTCCGCAACAGCGCAGGAGACCTCCGTTCCTTTTTCGTATATTTTCATGCTCAGACGGCATCAGACAAATACCCCTGACGGCAGTTGAGGCTTTATCTATCCAGGAAATTAGATCTTTGGGTTGCTGAGCTTTTCTCGGACGCTCGCTCCGGCGCTGGACACGTCATCGCGATGCCTCTTGTTTACCTGGAGTAGAGCACACGGGATGCGGCACATCGTGTTTGGTACCATTCTTCTGCGAAGGCGATGCATTTGCAGGATCTGACCAGCTTGGCATGCGCGGAGAAAAGTTCGGTAGATATGACCTGACCGTCATGTCGCGCATCAACGAAACTCTGTCGTCCGATACATCCTCTGCTCGTGTTTCTGGATGCGTTCTCTGTACCCGCTCATCGCACGGCGCCAGGTGATGAAAATCGAGCCTCTGGCACTCTGAAGGCAGCCTCGGGATCCGTGTGACACGCATCGGGCTGTGCGCACTATGCGAACTTCGCAAGGGGCACGACTTTTGTCTCATACTGGAAGGCTTGCAGTCGAGCGTAGGGCGCTTCATGGGTGGCGTTCGTGCCCATGGCTCTTTCAGGAAACTGCTTACGCAGCGCAGACTTCGAGAACACGCACGCGTTTCGTCTCATTCTGGAAGGCTTTCGAGTTTCAGCTCGTTGACTGGAGGCTCCGACGGCTTCTAGCACCGCTCGGTGACGCTGCTCTCCAAGCTGGATACAGCACCTCGGGAAAGCGTGGCCAATGTTCTGCGCTGTACGATCATTGTAAGCGCAACTGAATGGCGAGCGCACTGATCGTGTGTGCCCTGAACAAGCCCGCTAAGCTGCCTCTGATGTGGCAGCAGTTTTCGAAACCACGAATGTAAATCCTTACAGGATACCTTCATTGTAAACCTGAGAGTCCGTCGTTTGCTGCGCTATCGCATGAGCCTCCATGAGCGTTCCCGCAGTAGTTCATTGCGCAATACGCATGTGCGCCACGCCTGAAACGATGAGCATGCTTGCGCCTGACAAATGCACAGCAACTAGATCTGTTGAACAATCATGGCCGTTAAGCGTGACCTAGGTACTTGCGGTGGCGCTCACGACGACTTGGACAGACTCTTATCAGTTAGCTGGTCTGCGCGCGACTCGCTTTGAACTCCCGTGCGTTATGGGGCACGCAACGCTGGAAGCGTCGAATTTCTTCCACACAACCTCTTACAAGCGGACCACATATTTGGACCATTGTCCGACAGGAGCACGAGTTCCAAAACAGGTCATATCTGGATAATACCACTTGATGCGGAACGAGCTGGAAGCGGCTCGCGCTTTCATGACGTGACACATTCGCAGGCTCGTGACATCGCTGCTCGATCGCGCCACGTCCCTGGGTAAAGGCAGTTGGGAGAGAAGCTTTTTTACTTGCACCGTGCAACAGCTTCATCATACTATCGCATATGACGCAGTTGAGGCTACCACCGACTGGACTCCAGAAAGTCCTCAAGTCGAGTTCTACCGAAGAGAAGGGAGAGAACGCGCGCCTATCGTTGCTCACTGGTGCTCTGGCTATTACGGACTTGCTGAAAACGACGCTAGGGCCCCGTGGGATGGATAAGATTCTCCTCTCTCCTTCTGGGGAGGTCAGTGTTACGAATGACGGTGCAACAATCCTAAAGTCTGTGTACGTTGATAACCCGGCGGTGAAGATCCTCGTTGACATTGCTCTGGTGCAGGACGATGAGATCGGGGACGGCACCACCTCGGTTTGCTGTTTAGCGGGTGAGCTGTTGCGTGAAGCCGAACAGCTCCTCGAAAGGCGCTTGCACCCTCAGTTGATCATAGCCGGATACCGTGCTGCCCATCGAGAGGCGCTGAAAGCACTCGAAGAAGCCGCCATGGCCCTACCCGCGAAAGACACTCCGGCTGGCTACGAGGCGCTTATGAACGTTGCGCGCACGGCGCTGTCCTCGAAAGTTCTGTCGCAGTGCAGGGAGCTCTTTGCGAAGATCGCGGTAGATGCTGTGATCCGCTTGCAAGGTAGCACGAACCTGGATCATATTAAAATCATTAAAAAACCCGGCGGTGCCCTGCATGAGTCATTCCTGGCGGAAGGCTTCATTCTGGAGAAGCGCTTCGGCGTAGGCCAGAAGAAACGTGTCGAAAATGCAAAAATTTTGATTGCCAACACACCGATGGATACGGATAAGATCAAAATCTATGGTGCTCGTGTTCGGACAGAGTCAATTGCACGTGTTGCGGAAATAGAACAAGCGGAGCAGGAAAAGATGATAGAGAAATGTCGTCGTATTCTCGGTTACGGATGCAATGTTTTTGTCAATCGTCAACTCATTTACAATCGTCCGGAGCAATTTTTCACGGATAATGGTATCAACAGTATTGAACACGCAGATTTCGATGGCATTGAGCGCCTAGCGCTTGTGACCGGCGGTGAAATCGTCAGTACCTTCGATAGTCCGGGGGCCATTCGGCTCGGTGAATGTGCCGTTATCGAAGAGATCATGATCGGGGACGACGCTGTACTGCATTTTCAGGGATGTCGGGCGCCAGAAGCTTGCTCGATCGTCATCCGGGGTGCGAACCAGCAGATTCTCGATGAAGCTGAGCGTTCGTTGCACGATGCCCTCTGTGTACTGAGCCAACTCGTCGTAGACTCCCGACTAGTTTTGGGAGCCGGTTGCTCGGAGGCACTCATGGCGAATGCAGTGGATGCGTGTGCGGCACGTATGGGCGGCAAAGCCGCGCTGGCGGCGGAGGCATTTGCTCGCGCTCTCCGCAGTCTTCCAGGCCTTATCGCGGAAAACGCGGGTCTCGATGCGACGAGTCTCGTGGCGGAGCTTCGAGCTGCGCACGCTCAGGGCAACACTTCGGCTGGTTTGGATATCCTCTCGGGTTCTATCGCCGATGCCCGAGCTTTAGGTGTCGTGGAGTCTTTCCGACTGAAAGCACACGTGCTTTCATCCGCAACAGAAGCAGCTGAAATGATCCTCCGCGTGGATGATGTTATCAAATCAGCGCCTAGGAAAATGGAACCTGCACACCCTCATATGTAAAATGGTCCTTGCACGTCCCAGTCATGCGCAGAAGAAACTCGAAATGCAAGTCACCAGATCCTGCCTGCGGTTCATGGCGCGAAAACGTTTCGCGGCCATAGGGTGCATATATATACCAACTCACAGGCGCCTCCCAGCCGTTTCTGACCGTTCCCCTGCTATCGGTTGCAGTTTTTCACCGTGCACTTCGAGCCTGAGAGACTGCCCCAGGAAGTTGGGTCGTGTCAGCTCCGCGGATCTCGTCTTGAGCACCGCACATCTTCTGATATGAATGGCGGCGTTGAAGTCTCGGTTCAAGAACTCCATGCGTTTCCCGCCGCTGGTTGAACACATTATTGCAAGGATTACTAGTACTCGTGCTCCCTGTGTCACAACAGTCTCGTCATCGTACCATCGGGCGAACCACTGTCCTTACCCATTTCCCATCTTCTTCTTCGTCACTGGCTCTTCTTCGTTCGGCTTTTCGCGAGAAGAGGATTCTATTCGTTCTTTTCCGACAGCCGAGGATGGCGGGCCTCCAGGATCCTCGATTTCCATCTCCATACCCTTCTCTTGGATTTTGTAATTCTTCGCATGAAAGCTGCTCTTTATGCCTTTAGGTATGGAAATTCGCAGAGCTAGAAAGTCAATAAGTGCCCCAGTGTGCTGGAAGCCGTAGGGACTTGTCCAGCGACGAGATCGTTAAGTTTCACGATAGAAAACGCACCTTCGATGGAGTTGAACCACGGGGCCTACACAGGAATGAAAAGCAGCTCTACCCCGTTAGCGTCGGCAAAAGTTCCAACGCACAGAGAACGGTAAAATTCCCCGTTGTCCGATAGATGGAAGTCATTAGACGTGAGGGGAAAAGTCTTGAATGATGCTACGAAAACGATGCTGTTGGATGAGCCCTCTCTACGAGCGAAACGGAGGCCGCCAGATGAATTCCCTGCAGTTAGAACAGAGGAAGATGTCCTCGTTCTTCTCGATTTCCATCGTGCATACAGGGGGCTTCCTGCTCCGCGAGTACCCATATGCGCTGAGACCGTTTTGTCAGAGGGAAGTCTCATCGACTGAAAAAAAACAAACCGACTTATCTGTGCTTCATACCGATCCAAAGCTTCTAGGAATTCTGCCATTGCGATTTCAGTGAAAGATAGCGGTGCTTGAACTAGGAATTTTGCGACTGTACCCCATTGTTTGCGGGACCGGACGATCCAACTGCTGAGAAACAGAGACGCCGATGTGTCCGCTATCGTCGCTATTGCTCTTCGTGAGGTGATCAATGGTCCGTTTACTACCAAGGACCGCAAGCACGCTTTGAGAATATCTGTTATTAGCGTGGAGCGCATATATTTGTTTCTGTCAGCGTTCGTCGATTATCTGTGTATTTCGGTATGACTGGCCTGACGGATTAATGCAGTCCTCCTTGCACTGTTCAGTTAAGAATATATATCCTGCAGGGAAATCGCCTACGATCTCTACGGTGTATTGCATCTTGATTTCCATCTCCTGCTCTACACTGACAAAAAAGCATTCGATGACACGCATCGGGAGTGTCACAGCATTGAATATGGCAATTATCCTAAGGTCTGGGCGAGGCTGCGATTTCTTTTGTCCAGTCCATTCATCTTACCTTTTACACGCATATCAGTAGCGCAGGCGGTATATTGCCACCGTTGCCTCTGAATGTTTTGCCACGCATCCAGCACTACCTGCGTCGCAACATTCTCTGTCCTCGATTGGTCCTGCTCGCTCCGCAGGACATGACCATTAGGTTCAATCGAACCTATTTTCTTCCAAACCATAGAGGCAAACCGCTTCCACCGTGAAGCGCACAGGTCGCGTTCTGCCCTGGAGCTTCGCGCTCCCCGGAGATCAGTATTCTGCGAGCGCACTGATGCAAGCAGCCAAGAGCCCAGACACCGCTGCTCACGCTGGTACGGAAGCTGTGTGGAGTAACCCCACCGCCACACGTATTTCACTTGATGGTCGTTTTGGAGACCTTCGTGAAACATTTTCCTCACATTCCATGCACTTTAATGTTATCCTTGTCAACGAGCTCTTCCTCGATGAGGAAGCGGCGCACGTTTTCTCGTTGGTCGCCTTGGAGCTGGATCACGCGTCCAAGCTCTTTATCCTCTACAATAGAACCGTTGCAGCAAAACTCCTTCTTGAAAGCCTTTGTCAGCTTGTGTAAATCAATTTTTCCTGAAAGGCCTTGGATGGTCGTCAGGCTCTTCCGACCACTGCGCATCTGCAGACGAATGTGCACGAGGTTTTTCGTCACGACGCCGGAGTCAGTGTCAGCATCAGCGAATGGGTCAAATGGTTTCGTAACTCCAAGGTCAGAAAGGTCGCTCATAAAACTTGTCTGGCCGTTGGGGGAGTATGCTTCAGCTCACGTGCTAGGGCCAAGTTAAGAAAGCACGCTCTCGTGAGCTTCGGGGTGCGACGCTACAACAACAGTTCCCATGTTAAATACGCGCGGCACGTAGGCGCCGCGTTCGACGGACGTCGGCTGCGCTTCGCGATCCTGGACACGGTGTGGTACTTTTGTTCTATTTTTTTCATTTACACGGCGTTTACATATTCCAGCGTTCTCCGAATGAGCGACTCTTCTTTTCCTTTCTTTTTTTTGGTTTTTTGTTTCGGTGCGCGGCGAGGCATCCATCGATCCATATGCTACTTCCTAGTTACATTACCCATACTTCTTCTCGGAAATACTGGTCGTTTCATTCGTTCTATCGTGTGCCTAGCGCCTGCCGAGAGCATCCGCAACAGCGCCTAAACAGCTGGAGCGGGTGCAGCACAAAAACAGAACAGCTTTGCCATTCCACAGAGGGCATCAGCTCGATGGGATCTTTTCTTTGTACAGGATTGCTGCATTGAGTTGGGAACGCATGTACCCATATTCGTATTCAGTGGAACGACTGCGCAAAGCTAACTCGGGCATACACACTGAAACGTTTGGAACGCTTCCCGTGATTCCGCACAAGTCAGCATCTGCAGGCTTTTTCTGTGACTACTCTATTTTCTAGCTTTTATGGAAGGTTTCAAATACGTCTGTCTCCCCTTTCGCTTCAGCTCCCTATTCACCTGACGAAGGATTTTGATGGTAGCGATAAACTCCCTTTTTCGTTACTTGCGGGTACAGTCGATGCTTTTGGTGCAAGGGCGGAAATTGTGATCTACGAACTCGTTTGTGTGCAGCCGTGATGCGCACATCGCAGCTGTCGAATTTGGCTGTCATCGGGTATTCGCATGCGTCCGCCACACCTCCACCTGCTCCGAGGCCCGCCCTGTTTCACGTGAACACATGCCTCATCGCTCGTTCCATGCGCCTAAGGAGTACGGAAGGCGAGCCTCAATGCCCTTCCCCGTTCGCGCGGCCCATAAAGTACCCTACGATCACTGCATTGTTCTAGGCGTTTTGCTCGGCGAGTGCGCTGTCCGCTGCACCCTCGGACAAGCAGTCTTCCTTTCGATAGACGGTTTCTGGGACACGGTGTTGTCCATGATGAGACGAGTGCCGGAAGCAAAATCCAGGCTGCAGATCAGATCGAGAAACGTCGATTCGTCTACGGTTCCTCCGTGCGAAAAGGTGACATACACCCCACTGGAAGCGATAAGTTCAACGACGCAATTCCGAGCTGAAGGCCCCGCTTTCCATCCAACACAAAGAAACGAGAGCCTCAGGGAGCATATCTCGTGCGGGAGACCACGCTGGTGTAGAATGCAGCTGTATGGATGCTTAAGGAGAGGAGAAGATTCGTTTTTCGAATGGAATAGATTACTTGACCCGACAAGCTCTGTGCGCTTTCGACATGAGCTTGTGAGCGAGTCGTCAAACTACAACGTCGAGTATCCTTATTCACCAACCCAGCAGCGCGATTTGTTCTGCCCATGAATTGCCTTGAAAATTCTTGATCGGAAACCTGAAGAGTGTGTAACGTAAGCATGCCGTGTGCGAGGAAAGGAGAGGATTGGAGACTTGTGCGTACGAACTCTTCGATGAGAAGGGTTATGGAACGAAACGTTCGGCCGATGGCGATGTGAATCGTGGCGATTCCGGTGAGATTACGAACTCCAGCAGCAACGAGTCGAAGCAGTTACTTGGAAAAGGCGTCGGAGAATATTTAAAGTGCATATAAATTCGTAAGCCGCGATTGCTGCACTTTGAATATCGTGGATGTCTTTCTCAAGAGATGTTCAGCAGAAAACTCGAAAGGCAGGAACAGAGCGAGAGGATATTTGGTCCATTTTCATGGGACACGGTTCCGGGTTGCGCGATGGATACCGGCATCCAGGCAAGCAACCGCTGGTCTGTTTCTGACCCTATGCTCCATTACCCACAGTCCAGACTGGTCTGCGGGAATGATGCTCGACCCAAAAGATTTGCTCAGTGCGTTCAGCGGCATCGGGATGGTGGACATATTCAGCAGCGACCATGTGGAATGCGAGCAGACAATGCATGCTGGGCACGATGACGCTCTTCGGATCTTCAAGTCTTCTCTGCTGATGAACCAGAGTCCGCCTTGACAAACGCGTAGCGCCGAAAGGACGCACATACAATCAGGCTCTTTCAGCACTGCTGCACTCTCTATCGGCAGACGTACCGGTACCATGAAGACACTGGATTTGGGGAATGCGCTTCATAACGACATTGCAGCTCCCTCTGATCTGAAATTCGAACGACGCTCGTTCAGCAACATAGTCAACGTACGATACCAGCGGCATCGTCCAGTTGTCGTTGATTCGCAACGGGCAGACAGGGACGCGAGCACCCCTACGATGTAAGCAGCTACATGCTTACTAGCAGCAATGTAAGAAGTGTGGTACACCTTTCTCGCAGGTTTACGGAGAATGTCTGTTTGCGCGTCTTTTGGGTCACACGTCACCAGTTGCTGCCGGTAGCGGCGCTTAGGCGTCCTCCCTCCAGCAATCTTCACTACACAACTTGCTCACAGACGGGAGTTCAGGCGAGGGGCACGTCTCGACGAAACGTCGGCGCCACGGCAACGGAAGAGAACACAAGATTGTCTCGATGCCGGGGCTTTTACCGAGGCTCTCTAGTGAAGCACAGGACTGCACGCTGACGGTACCCAGCTACATCGAACGAACTGGGTCTCACATGAAAAACAACTCGTTGGCCGTCACGGTTTCCGTCGCAGCCCGCCTAGCGGACCTTTTGGACGAGGTCGCAGAGAGAAAGCTTCGGACGTGATTTGTAGTTGATAGGTTGGATAGCCGCCAATCCAGGTTCGGTGACCGAAACAACCGAACAGCGCTTTCCGGCGTTCTAATTCTGCAAAAGCTTGCGGAGCTACCCAGCAGTCTCCGGATCGGCGTTGACAGACGGGGTTCTTCGTCGTCTAGGCTAGTCGTTCAAGACGTCCGGCTTGCCGTACATGAATGGAACCACCGGAATCGTTGGAAGCGCATAAACAAAAGCGCTCTGGGCGCATACCTAGTCGAGTGAGGACCCATCTTTGTGACCACGAATGAAAAGACGCTCAGATCCCAATGCTTTGGATGGTACGGATGTCTCCGGCACCAGGATATCCGGATTTGGAATTCGTGCATTGATGCAGTGATCATGCCCATAAAGGAGAGTTGGTTTTTACGGCATGCTTTTCGAATCGAAATCACACGCATATATGGTATATTTCTCTTACCTGGCTCGCATCATATTACGAGAAATGCTCCTCTGGGAAAGAACGGTTGGTCGGAAAAGCGACAGCTTCGACAACTGATGTCGAGGTCAAGTACTTAGTGTCCGACGCGGCATTCATGCGGTGCATTTCAGAATCTGGTGCACCCTTCACGCGCTGTAGCTTACACGATCATTCTATGTTCGTCACTGAGATCGGAAAAAGCTACCGTGGCATTTCAAAACTCAGTACAAAAACAACATTCGGTCTGGGGCCGCACGGGCTCTAGCCGTGACCGGAGCCGGCACCACTGACCTGCTTCGCCATGATCAAGGCATCCACCATCAGAATCGTACATGCCACGTCCACTGCTTTCCGGATCGCTGCGTTTTTTACTGCAAGCGAATCCCATATCTTGTACTCGTTGGCATTGATGATGCCTCGAGCTTCAGATCCCGTGGACATCGTCCCAGACTCGAGGCGGATATCCACACCAGCATGGCTATGACCCTGGCGATGTGCCGCATAGAGCCGCGTCATGACTTCCGTCGTATTCTGCCCGGCGTTCTCGGCGAGCGTCCGCGGGATAATCTTGAGAGCTTCCGCGAAATGCTGCATGGGTAACTGGTCGAGGCCTTTCGCGCGGTCTGCAAAATCGTGAAGGCGGCTCGCAAGTTCCATCTCAAGGGCGCCCGCCCCCGCAACGAGGCGCGGGTCCCGGCACGCCAGAACCTTGAACATGTGCACTGCATCGTCGATGGCTCTCTCTACATCATCCAATACGTTTTGTGTCGCGCCTCGTAAAACAATGGTGGAGATTCTCGTGGCATCACTGCGCTGACCGAAAACGATCATCTTCGTTGAGCCGCGTTCTTCCACGCTTACCTCATCACAGGAGCCGATTTCTTCCAGCGATGGTGGCGTATCTCCTAGCGACAAAACCGCCACGGCATTGGTAGCGCGGACCACCCGACGCAGGTCATACTTCGACGGGCACCGAATCGCCATGATACCGTGCATTTCCAAATAGTGTAAGGCAATCTCGCCGAATTTGCCTCCGGTAACCACTACATTCACCCCTGCCTCGGAGAGTTTGCGGATGCGTTCGCCCAGAATCTGCTCTTCCGTCTTTGTGTACGACTCCAGCTCTTTTCCAGAGTGTAAGACAACGGTGCCTTTTGTTTCCATCTGTAACGTATCGACATCGTTCGTAAACAGAGCAACCTTGGCGTCTTTGATGTGTTTCACTGTACCCTCGGTGTCTCGCACCAGCACAGTTCCGCGAACGAGGCTTGATTCAGAGAGCGAGCCGCCGAGTACCTTCACGACACGGACGTTATCGATATTGAATCGACGAAGCCGCTCACGAGTTTCCTCATCATCGGCGAATTCCGCCAGAGGCACATCGTTGACTGCGCTCCCATCGAAGTAGCCAGGCAGGACCTGGATGCAGGCTTCGGCTACCAGTCGTGCCAGGAAAGCTTCCGCGCCCCAGTGCTTGCTCGCAAGACACGCCTCCAGCGCCTCAGCGACAGCAGCGGCGTCTCTCAAGTCGTCAACCCGTCTCACTTGGAGAGTCCCTTCTTCCATGATCTTCAAAGCCTCTTCGCATGATCTTTTGTATCCTTTCACAATTTCACTTGGATGTAGACCCTGGTGCAGAAGATCGGCTGCCTGGTTCAGCAACTCACCGGCAAGCACGAGCACAAGGCCGGTGCCGTCACCGACGTCTCGCTCCTGTGCCTGCGACGCTGCCACAACCATTTTTGCGGCAGGATGGACAACCTCAAGTTCCCGAACAATTGTAGCTGCATCTGACGTGATGAAAATCTTATTCAAACGGTTGCTGATGAGTTTGTTTCTCCCGTTTGGGCCGTAACTCGTCCGGACGATGCTCGCCAAGACTTTACAGGCCTCGATGTTCTTGAGAACAGCTTCCTGTATTCCGTAGAAATGTTGACCACCTTCCTTTAAAAGTCCACTTGCACCTGGGCGGGCGAAACCCAACATTGCACCTGATGAAAAGGTCTAGTTCGTACCAGGAGACAAACGTCGCTTCTTGAGCGTAGAGGCGCGCTTCGCCCCGGTCGATGCCGCCGCAGCGACGTATTCTGGGCGACGACGCGCTTCGTAGAGCGTCTTCTCCGCTTCCTAGATTCGCTGCATGAGCGTCTCTCTGATGGGATGCATCGATCGTGCGTTAGAATCAAACTAGATATTGCAGCTAAGAATACGCTGATACACCCATTTCAGAAGAAAATTGAAAGTGTCCAGAAAGGGAAATTGGCGTACTCACCAACTTTGGGTCTCTTCATCGTGGCACCAACACCAGACTGTGCGGAAGTTTTCTTCGACGCTTTCCGCTTGCTGTAGATAAACGCTGGCTTTGGAAACGCTGGACTCTCTTTTCGTCCTGCTCTCTTGTAGGTCATCGGAGGATATTGATCGCAGCGTTCAAGTATCGATTTCGCTGTTTCCAGCTATTGCTTGCGCAATGCATCCACAGGCTAAAGAAGCGATTCATGCATCCCTTGTCGTTTTCATCGTCTCGTTTGTGTACAGCCGAGGTGCGAGGTTTTTACAAGTGAAGTTTAGCTGTAGTCGTTTGTTCCTATATGTCCAACACACACCCTTCTCCGAGAGCTGTCCTGTTTCACGACAAACGCATGCTTCGTAACTCGGTACGTGCTTCTATCGGGTGCAGAAGGCACGTTGCCATGCCCTCCTCGGTTTCCGCGCCCGGTACCATGCCTTACGCACACCGTGTTCCTCTGGGGGATCTTCTCGGTGAGGAAGCTGTCCGCTGGACGCGCCAGTGTTAGCTTTGCGGCCCGAAGGAGGATTTCTGGGAAGCGAGCTCGTCCATGATGATCCAAGTACCATGGGGAAAAGAAAGGCTGGAAATCAAGTCGAGAAATGCGATGCGCCCTATACTTCCGTCGTGGAAATCTTTGACAAACGCTCCACTGGAAGCCATGTGAACCATAACTGCATTCCAAGTACGAAACCCATTTTTGTCTGAACAGAATGGGCGGGTGCTTCTGGTAGTCTATCACAGGGCATGGGCAATGGTGTTGCGCAATGCCGTTCCGTTTATTGCCGCAAAGAGCCGGGGGTTTGCTTCTCGCATGGAACCGAATGGTTGTCTTGGGGAGTTCAGTGAACTTTTTGCGTGGGATTGTGACCAAGTCGTTCAGAACCGATTTCGTATTTCGCTCATTACCAATCTCTCTGCTCGAATTGTTGCGCCCACGAGTTGCCTCGAAACAGGAAGACCAAAACTTGAAGCATGCGTGATTTGAGCATGCCACACGTAAGGAACAGGGAAGAACAAAGTATTGTACGCATACATCGGATAATGACGTCAGTAGCCTCACGAACCCTTTGGTCGATGGCGGTGCGAGCCATATTGCTACTCGTAACTTTACAAACCCAACAACATGGAGACAGAGGAAGCTATTCGAGAAGAAGATCGAGAATCCTAAAACAACGAATGAATCCGTGAGCCGCGATGATTGGACTTCGAATGTTGAGGCCTTCCATCTACCAAAAAACAGGGGCACAGTCGAAAAGCAGGAACATATTGAAAGGATCCGTGTTCGTGTTTCATCTGACGGAACTATGGTGGAGCCATGATCCGGTCTACATGAAGCAAACTTCATTGTCGACCTCTTTCCCTCGAACCACTTGTTCCGATATCCGATGTTTTGAAAACGTTCTGGCGATGGTCGTTTACGAAGGCGCTAGGGTCTGGGCACATTTTCCTCAGCGCCCGGTACAGCTGTACTTCGAACGCGTGGAATCTTATTGCTGCATACACTTCTAAGTGTTGAACCCCTCGAGATATCACGCACGCTGGCACACGTCCGCTCGCTGTTCCCCACTTATAGAACATGGCGAGGAAAGAGTGGCGGACTCATAGCCCCTCTGCTTGGCGAGCTGTTTAGCTTGCGCACTGCCGAATATGAATGTTGACGGTCGTGGAGCATTCAACGGTAAACGAAGTGCAACAGAGCTCACGTGGAGAAGCGGTTTGCGTGACAGGGACCATACCGTCTGACGGAACAGCACGCTTCGGTCGACTGCGACATCATGCTTTCAAGCTTTTTCGACGGACTTTACGATCAATCACGAGAGATGGTGATGGTCAAAAAATGCAGGGCGGGGAGATTCGTCTTCCTCGGTTCATAGGCTTCTCATCGGGCAACTTGTATACAGCAGACGCTGGCACGCTCGGAGACTGCATGCTTGAGACCTGACAGAATCCCGTCTGAAAATCGCAAGCCGTAATGATCTAAAAAAGCACGTTTTCCTCATTTGTCGGTTAGGCGTGCGCTTTGGAAAAGCGGCTCGAGCGCAGAGAAACCTCTCCCGAAGCGTTATGCCTTCGCTCGTTCCTGGTACGAGACGGAACCGGTGCTCTATTAGCCACGAGCGGTCTTTCCTGCATCGTCATGGGACAGGCAATCGCTTGTTGCATTTTTTTCCAAAGCGCGCATCCATCCAATGCATATAGGAATTATTTCAGAGCTTGAACCCGCAGGTCCATCTGAAGAAGAGTGATACCTGTGACCGGGAGATGCTGCAGGTAGCTGAACTGTCGAACAAACTAAAACATTTGTTTGGAAATGTTTCACCAAATATGCTGCATGAGAGCGATATTGCACGCTCGATAGGATGCCAACCTCATTCGCTAATAATGAATGCACGCAACTGCAGCTGCAAAAGTCATGACGCCCGCTACCTTCATAGCGGATTCCGTCACCATGTTCGCCTTCTACGTTAAGAATCATAGGTAACTCTCGTCAGCTTTCTACCGATGCCCACCAGGACGCAGCCATACAAAGTCCCCGTCTACGGTGCTAGCAAAATCGACTCCGTGGTGTCTGCGATTTGCGCTATCTGGAGGCGAAGTCGCTCTAGGCGACCAGCTACAAGTTGCCAACTTTCTCGGCTCGTGCTCGAATCTGGATCAAAGGCATAATCGATGCGAATCATTTTCTTCGCTTGATCAATCTTTGCTCTCAGAACACCAAATTGTATTGCTAATATGATCCATTTCTCTACCTCCTCATCAAGATTCATATCGCTCTCCGTCATACCCACATGTTTCGCTAAGGCTGCATACGGCAGAATACGCGCGCCGCGATGACTCTTCGAATCGCATGCTGGTTCTTCGCTGGACCTCTCAGGCTTTTCCGCAGCGTATTCACCACGGGCACAAGCCCGCGATACCCGCAGCACCCGAAGCTTGGTTTCGATCATTTGCCTGTGTTTGTGTACGGCTTCCGTGACCTCGGACTCGTTTCCGTGGCCAGCCAAGAGGCTCTCATAGAGGGATTCGTCCAAAAGCGTTAGTGCCTCACATGCATACCGCATGTGCGTGTCGGCCTGAATCGTTTCCAGGCGTAGTAGTTCAGCGAACTTGGTGAAACTCGGCGCAGCCAGTGCACGACAAACAATTTCTACAGCAACTTCACGATCAGAATCTTGGACCAGTTTGCTCGTCTCCGCCACTTCCAAGGCTCTGCATCCTGTCTGAATCAGAAGGGTCTCGAAATCGGTGTCGACAATGATGTCCGTCCGGAATCGAACATGTTCCTCCGCGGCTTTCAAAGCGTAGAAGAGAGCACGGTAGTATCCACAACGCGCGGTTGCAAAGTCGCCATCCTCGCGGATCCCATTTTCAGCATCATTGTTCTCCAAAACGGCACGATCCTCCGAACTGCGCGAGGAATAGTAGCGTTCGATCATGTCGGAGCCGTGATCTAACATGAAAGCGATGACTCGGTCCGCCTTGTCCGCTGCAGTTGCGCACCGCAGGATCTCCGCCAGCGTCTCGATGCGGAGCAGGTTCCAGCGTGGCGCCGCTGGTGCGTCGCCAATTGCATTGAATAGAAGCACAGCGGCTGAGAGCGCAACGCTCGCATGTTTCTGGCGCGCTTCACGATCTGGACCGCCGCTAGCCGCAAAGGCCTGAACGTTCTGCAGCAGAACTTCCACCCGAACAGGATCGCTGCTCAGGAAACCGGAGCGGCGAAGCAACGCGAAGATGTAGCGCACGCCGCTAAGCAAGTCCGTCACGTAAAAATTACCCCGTTCATACGCTCGTAAGCGTTCTAATAAAGCCTCATAGAGGACCTCTGCTCCTTTGATTCCCGCCGGGGACTGCGGCTGAAGAACTATACCTTCGGGATCCAGAAGCACCTGGTACCGATCCCCCTCGGACTCCCTGTGTATTCCGAGAAGTTCAAGACATGCACGCATCTCCAGAATTTCCAGGTCTTCATCTTTAGGAGCGATATCAACCCCGGGTGCCTCTTGATTCTTCGCCATAAACTGAAGTAATCGGTCGCTTACGAGTCCAGCAAACCCGGACGCAACGATGTCTAGTGTGCGCAACCGATCCGACGGCGATGCCCCGCTTTGGCGTCATTTTTGCTTTGTTCCAGCGCCGTTTCCTTCACTGCAAATGACACTAAAGAATACGACACGTTCAGGGCTGTTCCATTCACCTGATCTCACGTTCATGGTGCAGGATGCGTGCACTCAGGCACGATACCCCGACAGCAAAAATGTTGCTCGTTCGCGAACGAATTCTTGAACAGACTTGACCCAATTCCATGCCGTCGGATGCGTGCATCTGGGTGCACTAGCCAATCAGCGCAAATCTTGCTCGCTCGTAAGCGGGTTACTGAATGAACTAGGCCATTTTCCATGCCACCTTATCATTGTGTCGGAGCAGTGATCCCCCAGTAGCACAAAAGATGCTAGCGGCAGACAAGGCGGCCAGAGCTCCACTGGAGATGCTTGCGAGCAGGGCGTCCAATACGCGGAGCGTTCCGCATAACTGAAGTTTTTCAGATGACAAAATGTTTAGATTGACCTTGGATTCCAGAATTCGGAACGGATACTGGATTTCGGGAAAGCGTTAATGATGAAGCGCCTACCTTCAAGTTCTATAACCCATACTTCCTCTCGGGTATACTGGTCGTTTCGTATGTTCTATCGTGTGCCGAGTAGCTGTTTTGAGCTCTCGCCGTAGCGCTTATACCGCTGAAGCAGGTACTGCACGGAGACAGAACGGTTTTGCCATGCCACTGAGGGCGTCGGGTTGAGGCGTCCGCATCACTGTTGGCGGCGCAATGCGTCACACATTCATCATGCGGGAGCGTGCACTTCGTGAAAGCAGTTCTAGGACAGCCGTGCTCGTCTTGCGGACCGGTCAGGCCAGAGAGCTCCTTTTCTTTGTACCTGCAACCAATCACTATAGCATGTTTGTGGTCTGTGGTTTAAGTTCTAGCTGTCCGCTTGGGGTGCGCACTAGTAGACAGCGCTGCTGCGGGTCTCTCCGGCAAGTCAGAGCAACAGGTCGATCGGGGTCTCAGTGGACGCCTGGGCTATGGGACCGTAAGAAGGGCGCTTATCTGCCGCTGTCTCTTGGCCTCCGCGCGAAGTTAAATAATCCTGGCCAAGGAGATGCATCAGGCACTCGGTTCACTGATTTGGCAGCCAAACTGGCGGCAGAGCTCACAGGAGGCAAGGCCAGCGGCCTCTCCGAGTCTGGCGTTCCAAGTGATGAGGCCGGTTGCCTAGTTGACGGGCGGAACGGTTTACCCTGTGTTCGTCTAAAGAACGAGCAGACAAAACAAGTGGCCGATGTGTACCTGTTCGGAGCCTGCGTCACGTCGTGGAAAGCGCGCCAAGGCACTGAGGAGATGCTTTTTCTCTCAGAAGAGGCCGTTTTTGATCGATCGAAACCAATTCGCGGAGGGATTCCAATTTGTTTCCCCCAGTTTGGTAGTGATGGAGCGCTCCCGAATCACGGATTTGCACGGAATGTTGACTGGAAGCTGCGGAGTATCGATATGGTAGAAAATGGTACTGCATCGCGTTGTGTTCTGATGCTCTCTTCGGAAGAGGTGCCCTCGCACTACCGCGACTTGTTTCCTTTCAAGTTCTCCGCCGAGTATGCTGTGACGCTAAATTTGCGGGGCCTGCGCTGTGAGTTGCGCATCACGAACTTGGAAACCGATCGGCCGATGCCCTTTACAGCGGCGCTGCACAATTATCTGCGCGTCCGGGACGTGTCCAAAATTCGAGTCTTCGGATACGACAATCTGGAATATTTGGACAAGATGGATGCAAATACCATGAAACGTGAGGAATCCGTGCTTTTGAGTGGTCTTCCAGTGGAGGCCGCTGTCGATAGAGTCTACAAGAACGCTCCCGATGAGATGGCGCTCTTCGATATGGTAGCGTTGACAGTGATGAAAATAGACAAGCGCGGATTCACAGACTGCACTTTATGGAATCCTTACGGGCAACAAGGATCCGACCCTGACTGGCAAAAATTCATTTGCATCGAACCAGCAGTATTTCATGACAAGGGTGTAGAGTTGAAACCAAATGAAAGCTGGACGGGTTATCAGGAGCTCTCGGCCGAGTGAAAATTCACATGGAAGAGGAAAACGAGAAGCATGTGAAGGCTAGGGGTCCATAAGAGTCTTCAGTGGAATGTTACATGGCATATTCCGGAATCATAAAGACCAGATTCCGTGAAAGCGCCCGGGGAATATGCGGGAGAACCAAGCGAAAGCATCTGACACCATTTGGCGATCATCGAAATCATGGTGCACCATAGTATCGCCAGATTCACCAAATAAACATCATATGCAGTCCAACGATGCCTATTGTCGCCCAAGTGCGGCAACCCTATCGCACTGGCTCATTGCGCGGCGCCGCCTGTCCCAGCTGGTGACGCAATGGAGATGCCCGTCAGTGTGCCGATGATCGCTCATTTCGCTACCAGATGAGCTTTCGTGCCCGAGTAGAAAGCAAATCTTGAGGTTCGGCGCGTGCATGATGAGGCTAGAATGCTCACGCCGACAAGTCCGAGGTCACTACGTCGCAGAGTTCAAGGTGGTATCAGATCGCGTTCCGTGCAGGAAAACACTACTTTGATGACGAGACTATCATTCAGATTTAACACTAGTGGCCGCTTCCAGTTAGAGTAGCGACATTGAATCAGCACAATGATTCCGCATCACAGCTCGCCAAGCAGACAAACTGAGCCAGGTCCTTTTTCGGTGCATACGCAAATCGAACATTGAGTGCTCTATTCTGAGAGCATGACGATACCCCAGGATCCTGCAGTCCCGGAATCTCTTATTCGCACATTCCAGGAAGCGTGTCCATCATTCAAAGCACTGGACGCTGAGGAAGTGGATTGCACCCAAACAGGCAGCGTTACAGGGCATGCTGCGGCCTTTGGTGCACCCGACGAATTCCCGATCTGTCGACGGTCGTACCTCTCCGGCATGTCTCGAGAGCATGCGCTGTACCCATACCAAGGCACATGGCCTCTGCTCAGTCAAAGCTCGTTATGCGGTGTCATTCGGGAACCGGAAGACGTTCTCACGATAGAACACCAGTTCAGAGATACTCTCTCGAATATCGTCCAGAGCACGGTGAGCGCCTTGCTTTGCTGGGGCTCGAGAAAAAACGTTCGGGTACCACCTTCTGCAGAGCTCTTTTACCGTTGAAACATCTATAATTCGATAGTGGAGGTACGCGTCCAGTTTCGGCATGTAGCGTGCGAGGAAGCGGCGATCAACGTGAACCGAGTTTCCGGCGAGCGGTGCGACCTGCGGTCCGACACCTACTGCCTCTAAGAACTCCAAAATCTTTAACTCGGCGCTTTCTGCTGACAGTGTCGCCTGATATACTTTGTCAATTAATCCTGAGTTCGAATGCATCGCTCGAACTTTGTCGCTCATGCTGGCGAGAGCGGCAGCCGGTGCTTGCAGGATGAAGCTCGGACCCTCTATCACAGTCGTGTTCAGGTCGCCCGACGTGACTATGCAGGCAACTTCTAGCAAGGCGTCCTTCTCAGGGTCTAGCCCTGTCATTTCGCAGTCAATCCAAACAATGGGATCAACGAGTGCCATTGTTGAACGCAACGCGAAGCCAAGCACCTGCCCTGTAGACCGTCGCGCAAAGCAGCCGTGTCCGCACAGGCGTTGCCAGCGGCTCTGCGCACAGCTATGCCAGATCGACACTCGTGCCAGAATAGAATAGAACGGATCGACTTACCTAACTCCCGGGTAGATGCTAAAGTTTGGGTCTCTTCCCACTATCATAAACACCGGTTTTTGAGGAATTTTTATGCGTCTGCTTCCTATTCCTCTTTCTTACGTCCGAGTTTGACTCCGCTGGTTTCTCTGTTCCCTCATTTTCCGAAGGCAGCAGTCGAAGGATAATGATGGCAGCGTTCAAGTGCAGACTCAGCTACTTCAGGTTCTTGCCAACGCTAAGGATCGAAAGGAAAAAGTTGCGATCTACGACTCTTTCTCGTATACAGCCTTGGTGCATCCTTTGCAGCAGCGACACTATGGCATGGTCAGGTGTTCCCGTATGTCCTTCAAACCTATTCCTCCGATCGCCGCCCGGTGGCGCGACAAACGCTTAGTTCGTCGCCCGGTACATGCGCTTGATGGACACAGCGGCTACCACGATGCTCTCCTCTGTTTAAGCGCCCAGTGCCGCAGCCCACGATCACGGGCTCTTTCGGGGCCACGCACTCGGCGCGTACGCTGTCCGCTACACACGCAAGCACACGTTGCTCCATTCGATA
>Ga0078972_1008354_pt1 | contig 21761 bp, 19 predicted proteins | sample YelNatPaOPGAMG01_FD_67568 | JGI IMG/M metagenome (GOLD analysis project Ga0078972, IMG submission 67568) | Hot spring thermophilic microbial communities from Obsidian Pool, Yellowstone National Park, USA - OP-RAMG-01 (SPADES assembly) (version 2) | ecosystem: Environmental > Aquatic > Thermal...
CCACAAAAATTATTGATTTTTTTAATAAAATTATGCACAGGTATCAATTTTTGATAATCAAATAAGCAATTTCTGATGGCGAAGACAATAGTTTATTTTTTCTTAATTTTTCTTATATCTGTGGCTATGTATTACCCATATCTTTATTTTTAGCCCGTGGCTGGCAGCCAAACAATTTTTGAATAAAATCAGGACGTTTAGAAACTATATTTTTGAACACGGTTATTAAAGTTAAAGCTGGGATTTCAAGTGTGCCGACTTTCCCGCGCAAGCCGAGTGCCCCGCTTTGTTTTTGTGCCACCAAAATTCTAACCACTTGTTATTAGCAAGTTACAGCATTTTCTGATTTTAATGAAAAAATTGCTCTGGCACTTGCCATGTTTTTATCCCCGGTTGCTTATTATCTCATAGAAATAACCAAAAAATTGAGTGTGCTGCATAACACGGGCTAACTTGTGATTAATGGTTAGCATAAATTGATGGGAGAGAAAAAATAAAAACAAATCCCTCTGTATCTCCCTTTAGAAAAGGGAGAAATTAAAAAAACGAAAAAATTGCTCTGACACTTGCCATGTTTTTATCCACGGTTGCTTACTCGCAATGTAACATCTAAAAAAAACATGGCTGGTGCCAGACAATTTTTGAATAAAATCAGGACGTTTAGGGAATATATTCTTGAACCCTGTTATTAAAGTTCAAGCGGGAATTTCAAGTGCATAGGTTCCCGCGTAAGCCGAGTGCTCCGCTTTGTTTTTGTATCACTAAAATTCCAACCCCTTGTTATTAGCAAGTTACGGCATTTTCTGATTTTAATGAAAAAATTGCTATGGCACTTGCCATGTTTTTATCCCCGGTTGCTTATTAGTATATAGAAATCACAAAAAAAATGAATGTGCTGTCTGCCACGGGCTAACATGTAGATAATGGTTAGCCCTTTTGATGGTAAAAGGTGAAAGAATGCAAGAGGCGACTTGAATGCAATCGCCCCTTTCCTACAAATTTGGTAAAAAAAATAAAAACAAATCCCCCTGCTTTACTCTTAAGAAAATGTGGATATAATAGTTAAAAATAATTTTTTATTCACACTTTTTAACAAAATTATTCAACTAATGCATATTTTAAATAAAAATCGCTTACTCCTTCTACATAAACAATATGAACTTTACCTGATTGTCTATCAGCCTTAATAGCATTCAAGCCGCAAACTTCTGTTGATATGGTTTTTGTTTGCCATGCAGTACCATCCCAGTATTTATAATAAAGAGACCCCAGAGAATCTTCAAATATAAAATGCGGTTTCCCAAGGTTATCAAGCGAAAAAGTTAAATTTGGCTCTTCCCAGGATGCATCAACCACTATTTCCTTTATCCAAGTGCTTCCATTTTTATAAGCATGGTATAATTTATCATTCATATATGCCACATGCGGAACATTGTTATTATCAAGTTCAATTGGCGTATAAGTCCATACTGCATCAACTAAATCAATTGTTTCATAATTCCATGCTGAACCATTATAATAGGCATATTTTAAATAAAAATTATTATCGCTTAAATTTTTTTCAATATAGCATATATGCGGATTGCCAAGAGTATCCAGAGTTATTTTATTTTTTCTTCCAGCATCATATCCTATGGGAAAAGTAGTTGGAGCAATAATTACTGCATTTGTATATCCGCTTTTAAAGAAACCGAGAGAATAACCACTCCCCGCACCTAAACTCAATGCTATATTTGGTTCAGATGTGGTTTTATTGACGCTGATGGATGAACAGTAATTAGGGTAACAATCATAATTTGAATTTGAAGGGTCTTTTGGCATATTAATTGATGTTATTTGAAAACTCTGTCCAACCAATTTGGCATATTTGTAAAAAGATATAACACCATTTGATGTATCTAAATAATTATAAACTATGTGGGGTAAATTTTGCGAATCAACAGAAATACCATTTACTCTACTAAAAGTATACATTGTTGGTATATATTCAACATCTTTTATATTCCATGCAGTCCCTAATATATATGCATATTTTACCTTACTTTCGTTCACATCAACAAAAGAAATATGTGGAACACCATTTGAATCAACATCAATGCTCGGCGCATCGCCATATTGTAAAATAGTTGAATAAGTTATTGTCTTTTCTTTGGGCGGTTCAGTTTTAGTTCCACTACCGGTTGATGCTCCTGTTGGCTCCTTTGAAGAACACGAAATAAAAATTGATAAAATTACAATTAAAATACTTAATTTGCTTAATTTCATTTTTAAATTTCTCCTTTCTAAAAATTTGTTAATTCATAAAAAATTATAGCAGATGCCGCCGCAACATTCAATGACTCAATTTCTTTTTTTAGTTCAATGCTTATTTTTAAGTCAGCTTTTTCTTCAATGACTTTATTTATACCCCTGCCTTCGTTTCCTAAAACTATGATAAATTTATTTTTTATTTTTTCCTTTATTTTTTTTAGATTTAATCCATTTTTTGAAGATGTAGCAATTATCTGATATTCTGCTTTTAATCTATCAATTTCTTTTATTTCAATGTTTTTGTATCTGCATTGAAAAACAGCGCCTGCCGATGCCCTTATTACCTTTTCATTATATAAATATGCACAATTTAAAAGCAAAAAATTTGCAAACCCAAAAGCAATCCCGCTCCTTATTATTGCACCTAAATTTGACGGCTCCTGAATAGTGTCAAGCAAAACCAATTTATCAATCCCCTTTAAATCCCCTATTTCGTTATTTTTTGCTCTCACAACCGCAATAAAACCCTGATGCGAATCAACAACTGAAAATTTATTTATATAACTTTCCTTTACTTTTAAGGCATCTCTTTTTTTATTCTGCGGCAATAATTCAAGAATATCCTTTGCACTTTCAGAGTATAAAAAATATTTTATTTCTAAATTATTTTCCAGAACTTCTTTTAAAATTTTTTCAGTATCAACAATGAACAGTTTTTCTTCTTTTAACCTTTTTTTATCCTTTAATAACTCATAAATTTCTTTATTCACCGTATCTCCTTACACTGATTGCAATATCTTTTTTAACTTCTGGTATTTCAAGCAATAAAATATCATTATCAACAATGTCCTGAATTTCTTTTATGACTTCACCATTCCAGGTATCATAAAATTTTATTACGTATCTTCCTGATAAAAGGTCGTATATATTTAAAATCGCATTTTTAACACTTTCTGGTTCCGGGTTATCCCATCTGAATTTTTCATTTTTAATCCAGATATAGGCGTCTTTATTGCTTTGTATCCCTGATATAAACACAGGGGCGTATTTTGCCTTTACTGCATCTGTGAATTTTATATAATCAATCAAAATCCAGTCCTCCCCATCGTTTTTTAAAATAATTTCATTATCGCCAACAGGTAAATCAACAGAATATTCCTTATCAATGTCTGCCTGATAAATCTTCCATTCATCAAAAAATCTTTTTTTTGGAAAATCTTTGGCGCATACATTTTCTCTTAAACTTTCAGCATCATTTACAATCACACTTAAAATATTATCATGTGAAACCCTTTTTAGTTTAATAATTAATTTCCCCGGTTTTTCATTTGTAATTTTTATCACTGGGTCGTTCTTCATATCCACTTTTGATTTGCCAAAAAGAAAAGCAGGAAAATACGGTTTGTTTACAACAATGCCATTATTTTTGATTGTAAATCGGTCTTCTTTTGCCCTCTCCCATTTTTCAATCGGATAAATTATTAAATCCCTGTATGAGTCCTCTTTTGCATTACTTATATAAACATTTTTATCCTTTATTTCGTAATAATTATTCTTTATCCATTTGATATCTTTTATAAAATCAGTCAGTGGTTTGTATAAACTAAAAAGATTGAATCTATCCACATAAATTTCCCACCACCATGCCATTGGTGAACCAAAAGAAAGTGTAAATATGCCTGACCATAAGGCATTATGCATATAAATACCTCCTTCATCAATCCCTTTTTCAATGGTCTCTTTATTTACATCAATTCCAAATTCTGAAATAATATGTGGCTTTGAAAACTTTTCTATTTTATATTTTGAGATTTCATAAATTGCCTCTGCTGCATCTTTTAATCCATAAATATGAGTTTGTGTGAAATCAATTTGTTTTAAATTCCATATTTCATCATCCTTATATGGGTCAGAAAAAGAAGTTGTCTTTAAATGTTTGTAAATATCATAATTTTTTATTTCATTTAACATTTCCCTGTGCCAATTTAAAGCATTGAACGTATCATATTTATCTGTTAAATCAACTTCATTGAATAATTCCCATGCAAAAATAGATGTTGAATATGAATAACGGGCTATTATATAACGTAATCTATTTTTAAAAATTTTTTTTGCTCTTTCATTTATGAAAAATTCTTCTGGTCTTTCTAAAATACCGCCATTTATTTTATTATAAGGATTTTTATCCCAATTTGAATTATGGGTTGTTGAAAATTCCCCATGCGGCAAAAGGCAAAGCATTATGTATATACCATTTTCTTCACACAACTTAATAATTTTGTCAAGCAAGTATGCCTGCTTTTGTCTTCCCGAATAATCTTTTAATTTTCCATCCCATTCAATCCCAAGAAACCAGTTCGCCATCCATATCCGTATAAAATTTCCACCATTTTCTTTTAATTTACTTATCCATTTTTCATAATCAGCATAAACATCTTCGCTCGCTGACCAGGCAATATTTAGCCCCACTGGAAAAAATGGCTTTTTGTTTGAAAATTCCGTAAACAAAAAATCTGTATCACTTAATTTTATAAAACCATTTTTATCTGGATTTTTTTTACATTCAAAAGTAAACAATTTGGATTCAAGTAAGACCTCTTTATTTTTCTTAACTTTTATCCTGTATTTCCATTTCCCCGGTTTATCTGGGGTAAACCTAATTTTAAAATTTTTCTTTTTTGATTCGCCAAAACTTTCGCAATAAAAGGCATCAACTATTTTTTTTGAATTATCAGGGCTTATAAACTCACCGGTAATATTTATTTCATCGTAATCATAAGGATTTTTTATTTTTAAATCAGTATCTATGTTAAGTTCCAAATTATCATAAACTTTTATTTCTGAAACCCTGTTAGAAACAACAAAGTTTGATGAATGGGAATTGACTGCTATCATAAACAAAAAAATAATAATAAATTCTACATTTTTCATAATGTCTCCTTTTAAATAATTACAATCTTAATTACTTTATTTACCAGATTCCTGGTATCTCTTCACCACAGAATTTGCATCTACCATTTACTATATTTACTTGTTCAACCGTATAGCCATATCGCTTAACAAGTATATTACCACATTTTGGGCAAAATGTATTCTCATATTGTGTGCCAGGCACATTTCCTATATATACATACTGCAATCCCTGTTCTTTTGCAATATTATAGGCATTTTTTAATATTTCAAAATCGGTTGCAGGAAGATTTAAAAGCAAATAATTCGGGAAAAATCTGGTAAAAAATACAGGGGTTTTTTCTCCAAGATTTTCTTTAATCCAGATACACATATTTTTTATTTCATCAAAATTATCATTTAACCCGGGAACTATTAAATTCACAATTTCAACCAATTTATTATGCTCTTTTAAAATTTTTAATGTTTTTAGAATATCATTTAAATCACATCCGACAAACTTTTTATAAAAATTATTATTAAAGCCCTTTAAATCAATTTTAACAACATCAAGATAAGGCAATAATTTTTCAAGCGGTTCTTTATTTATATAACCAGCAGATACAAGAACATTGTAAAGTCCATTTTCTTTTGCGAGTTGCGCGGTTTCATAAACATATTCATAAAAAACAATCGGCTCTGAATAAGTATAGGCAATGGATTGCGAATTATACTGCTTTGCGAGTTGAACTATCTTTTTAGGAGAAAAAAATTGCCAGTCCCTGTCCTCCGGATTACTCTGTGATAATTGCCAGTTCTGACAGAACATACAGCGTAAATTGCAACCTTTTGTTGCTATTGAAAAAGCAGTGGAACCGGGTTTTAAATGATAAACCGGTTTTTTTTCTATGGGGTCAACATTAATTGCCGAAGCCATCCCATAGACCATTGTGTATAATTTCCCGCCTGAATTTATTCTAACCCTGCACTTTCCCCGAAAGTCCTCTGGCAAAAAGCAACGTCGCGGACACAATTCACATTGAACACCATTGTCAATGACTTTATAAAACATTGCTTCTTTTATTGATGGATTATTTTTAAAAAAAACCTTTTCATTAAAATAGGCAGGCAGAGTTGTTAAAAGAGAAATTGATATGAAAATGTTAATCAAAAGAATAAACAGGGGCAAATAATAATTACAACTTTTTTTCATTTTTTTTCACTATTTTAATAATAGCATAAATAAATGGCAAAATGCCAATCAAAACACCAACTAAAAAAAGCCACCAGTAAAAGTGCTGGGGAAATTTTTGTTCAGCAACATCCTTTGCAGATAAAATAAATGAAATGAAAACAACAAAACCACCTGAAATTTCTAAAAACCATAATTGTTTTGTATGATAAAATGCATAGCCATTATTTTCAAAATAAATTATAAAAATTGCAGCAATAATTAATAATAAAGAAATTATAACCGGTGCTAAAACAGGTCCAACCCACGCAACAGGTAATAAAAATAGTAAATCGTAATCAAGTAAACTGGATGGCCAGTTTAAAAATAATTTTAAAAAAACATAATAAAAAATATCCCATATTCCAAATACATACATAAAATAGGCAAATTTTTCAATTTTACTTTTACCCGAAAGAACGCAAATTGAAAGAATCATCAGAAGAGTTGCAAATTCCCTTATTAATTCAACAGTTATTAATTTGCCTGAAATAATTTTTACAGGAAAATAAAAACCTTCCGGATAAAAAATCTGCCTTAAATAAATCACAACCGCAGCTTCTAAATAACCAAAAGCAATCCCATATAAAAAAGTCCAAAAAAGAGTTTTTTTATATGGGCTATTTTGCATTTTAACCCCTAAAAAAAATTAAACTGCTGTTACTTTTTTTACTTCTGGCACCTTTTCCTTTAAACGTGCTTCTATGCCTTGCGATAAAGTAATCGTTGCCATAGGGCATCCACCACAGGCACCAGTAAGTTTTACTTTTACTTCTCCTGTTGCTTCATCAACATCAACAAGTTCCACATCTCCGCCATCCATTTGCAGATATTTTCTTAAGTCCTCTATTACTTCTTTTACTTTTTCTTTCATTGTTTCTCCTTTCATTTATCACTAATTTGATTAAATAATAACAGGGAAAAAAGGTAAAGTCAATAATAAACCTATAAATCGCGTAATCTTTAAGTCACAGTAGTTTTTTATAATATATAAAAAATTTTTTGCCTGCATAAAATATCCCCCTCCCATCTTTATAAAATAATTTTATATCTCCCCCTTTTCTAAATCTATCCATTACCAATATCTTTAGTTTTAGCACGCGGCTGTCAGCCAGACAATTTTGGACATTATGGAATATATTCTTGAGACCTTTTATTAAAGTTCAAGCGGAAAGTTCAAGTGCTTTTCCCCCTCACTTTGGAGTTTGTGCAAAAAATATGGTAAAACATAAAAAAACGAAAAACTGACATACAAAAATAATTAAAATATAATGGGAAAATAAAAATAGAAAAAATTTAAATATCAAATTTTATGTTTTTTGCACAGGCTCCTGATGGGAGAGGGATAAGGGAGAGGGTGAAAGTATGCAAGTGGTAACTTGAATGCACTCTCCCCCTCTCTTTAACTCTCTCCCACGCTGTGGAGAGAGGATTAAAAAATTGAATGTGCTGCACTAACTTATGGGGAATGATTAGTTTCTAAAGGGAGATTAAAAGGGTATTTTTAATTCATTATGAATTTTTATTCTGATTCTACCTCTCGTGACTGAGAGATTACTTTTTTATATATTTTACCATATTCCAGCATCCTTATAATATATTGCCTGTTATAAAAAGCATTTAACTTTACCAACTAATAAAATTTACCCCCTGACTTGTTTTAGCAAGTATTTTTTGGCTCACGATATTACTATTTTAAAATGTTAAATTTTTATGATAGTGTTAAGAAGTATTCATTATATAGAATAATTTAACTTTTTAATTATATTACATAACATCAAATAATGTTTTGTGTTCTCCGTTATTAATTTTTTTATTTTCTTTTATTTCTATGAGTTTTCCTTCTAATCTTTTTATTATAACATCATAATATTCTTTTGATATTTCTATTGTTATAAATTTTCTTTTCAATTTTTTTGCTACAGCCGCTGTTGTTCCAGTTCCCCCGAATGGATCTAAAACTAAATCTCCTTCTCTGGAACTTGTTTTAATTATTAATTCAATTAAATCTTCTGGCATCTGGCATGGATGTTTTCCTACTCGTTCTTTAAAAGTTCCGCAAACTCTTGAAAATTGCCAAACATCATCAGGAATTTTTCCTATTGGATTAGCTCTTTTATCCTTATATATAATCTGCCTTGCAGATGGAATCCTTATGTCTTTATCGTTAAAGATGAACTGTTTTTTATCTTTAGTAAAATATAAAATATGGGTATGTGCTCGGTTAAATTTTTTTCTCTGGTTTTGCCCAAAGGTATAATACCATATAATCCAATTTCTAAAATAAAAACCTGTTTTTTTTAAAATCAAATTTATTTCAGCAGCAAATTCGTCTCCAATTGCAACATAAATAGTCCCATCATCTTTAAGTATTCTATGTGTCTCTCTTATCCATTTTTCAGACCAATTATAATATTCTTCATAAGGCATATTATCATTATGAACATCATATTTCATTCCTATATTAAAAGGCGGATCTGCAAATACTAAATCTATAGATTTATCTGGCAATTTTTTCATAATTTCTATACAATCGCCTAAATATACCTTGTTTATTTCCATAATTAATCCTCCAGTTCAAATAACTGACATGGTTTTATTTTAAATTGTAATTTTGTCGGGTCTGGAGTGCCCCCTTTCCTTTGCATAGTTATCCTCCCAATGTATAAACTTCCATTTGGCGAAATACAAGTATTGCCGTTTCCAAAAAAATTCATTACCACGTTTATGTTTTTAAGCGTCCATTTAGTTGTTTTATTTTTATTATTAACCATTGTAACCAACATCCAGTCAGCAGATAAACCGCCTCTTCCTTTAATTATATCGCTTATAATCATAATTTTATTTTTTTCAAAAAACTCAATAATTTTATTTTGAATCTCATTTGGCATTTCGTTTAAAAACAAACGTCTTTTATCCTTAAATTTTTTTATGCCTATCTCTTTAATATATTTTGAGGGTTTTAATTCTCCTGTAAAAAGTTTAAGCCAAAACGCAATTTCGTTATCAAATTTCCACATCTTTTGGTAATCTGAAACAGTTCTTTTATCTATTTGATTGTAATCTGCATTTGAATTAGCTTTTTTTAATGATAAATTTTCTATTTTTAATATATTTCCTATCATTATAAAAATTTTTATTTGCACATCTGCTTTTTTAAATTTTAAAAATTCATCCGCTTCTTTTTCGTCAATTCCAAAATCATTTAGATCATCCTTTTTTATTTTTATAGGAACTTGAACCGCTTTCACAAAATTAATTTTTGTAATATTATATCCCATTATTTCAAGCCATTCTTTTGCTTCCTTATCTTTTTTCCAGTTATTAAATTTTTTACAAACTGTCTTTTCATTTAAAAACCCGCCTTTTGCGGTTTTTGAACCAAGTTTCGTTTTATTCATATCGCCCTCTTTAAGCAAAATTTTTATAACTATTATTTATACTTTTATTATAACACTTAAAAACAATAAATCAAGAAATTGTAAAAACCCGAAAATCACATTTCTATTGCGATTTGCAGGATAAAAACCACGAATAAGTTTAAACCACAAAACACCAAAGGAGGTTATCACGGCTTATACAAATTCTCTGCTTATGTATGTATGAAAGAAGGGAGTATATCAATTTTTAACTTTACCAACTAATAAAATTTACCCCCTGACTTGTTTTAGCAAGTATTTTCTACTTTCATAAAATCGCAATAAAAACACGATTCGAATATAAACCTGAAAATCGCGATTGCGATTTTCAGGAAAAAGTTAAAATATAAAAATATATTTAAAAACAAACAAAAATTATAAAAATTTTTTTTAATTATTTACCTACTATTGGGTGATTTTAAAATTAAATTTTTCCCTTTATTTTATTATATTTTTAACCCCAAAATCGCCTCTATCGCGATTTTGGGGTATAAAAACTTTTATTGCGTTTTTTGGAAAACTATTGTATATTTTATTAAAGTGTAAACTAAATTTTATTTATCTGCGTCAAAATAAAAAAATAAAAAAGGAGGAACAAAATTATGAAAGCAATTTTTAGAACATTACTGGTTGCATTTTTAATGTCTTTTGCTTTTTGCCTGTTTGCATATATACCTGAAAACACAGAAGAAAATTCATTTAATGAAAAAATTGTAAAACAATTTTCAGAAGTGACAAATCTTGTAAAAGATGGAATAAAGGCAATAAAACAGGAGGTTGTAAGTTCATCTTATGGTTCTGACAGAAAAACAACCCTGGAAGGTGAGGCAGTAAAAGAATCTGAAGCAGGCGGAGAAGAAGTAACATCAAAAGAAATTTTATATTATGAACCAAAGGAAGAAATTTATGAAGCACGTGAAATAATGGATGATATTTTAATCTGGCTCTCTATGTATAGAACAACCGTTGGTGATGATGTTATTACATTTAAAAAATTAAAAGATTATATAAATCAAAAAAGTAAAACACTTGATAAAATTATTTCCGCTTTAAAATATGAAAAAGATAACAAGGACTCTGTAATGAGATACAAATTAAAAATAGAAAAAATAGACAAGGACTTTAATAGATATTTAAAAAGATTAAAAGGCAAAATAGAATTAATAGAAGGGAAACCACTGCCAGAACCAACAGCAAGCGAGTAAATGATAAATAATAAAAATATAGATGATGTAATTTTAAAAGTTAAAAACGCAATAAAAAAATATGAAAATCCAGCGTTAGAAAAATTAAATGAAAAGTTAAACAGTCCCTACTGGGTTTTGATTTCGTGTTTGCTTTCTTTAAGAACAAAAGATGAAACAACAGAAAAAGTTGTAAAAAATTTATATAAAATAGCAAAAACCCCTGAACAAATTTTAAAACTCCCAATTAGTAAATTAAAAAAAATAATTTATAAAACTGGCTTTTATAATAATAAGGCAAATACCATTAAAAAAGTTACAGAAAAAATTTTAAATGAATATAATGGAAAGGTTCCTGATAATTTAAATAAATTGCTTTCCCTGCCAGGTGTTGGTAGAAAAACCGCAAATCTTGTATTGACAGTTGCTTATAATAAAATGGGTATATGTGTTGATACACATGTGCATAAAATATTTAATCGCTGGGGATATGTAAAAACAAAAAATCCTAATGAAACAGAAATGGAATTAAGACAAAAATTGCCAAAAAAGTACTGGAAAAAAATAAATAATTATCTGGTTTTATTTGGCAAAAATATTTGTCTTTCCGTCTCTCCTTTATGTTCAAAATGTCCTATAAATAATGAATGCCCGAAAACAGGAGTAAAACATAACAGATAAAAATCTCAAAAACAATGATGTTAAAAGTGGGGTCTGACCCCAGATTTAACAATATCGTTTTATGAAAAACACTCTCTTTTTTCCACACTATTATTTGGGAAAAAGAAAAACAAATATCTATTACCCACATCTTTAATTTTAACCCGTGGCTGGTAACCAGGCAATTTTTTGAATAAAATTAGGACGTTATGGAACTATATTCTTAAACCCTGTTATTAAAGTTCAAACGCTGAGTTCAAGTGCTTCAGCTTTTTATGTTAGTCGAGTAGTGCTCTGCTTTGTTTTTGTTTATTTTAAAAATCCCCCTGTTTTCCATTTAGGAAATGGGGAAATTTAAAAAAATGAAAAACACAAAAACAATCCAGGGCAAATTTAAATTTGAAATTTTTTATATCACTCCTCGCTTTGAAACCCTCTGCAATAACTTTTTATGTAATTAATTTCAGAAGCGTCGTTGCCGATTGTTTTCCAAAAAGGAAATGTTTTACATTGCATAGGCCTGACTTCATATATTTTGCATAAATTTTTTTCCAAAAAAATACAGGAAAAATCATCCTTTACTTTTAAAACCCTGCCACCAAACAATATCCACTCGGTAAATTTCTTTTTAAATTCATAATAATCCATATTCAAATAACTGGCTATTTGTTTTGCTTCACCTTTTGAAATATGGACAAAACCAGCGACCTTACAGCAATTCCCGCATTTTTTACAATTAAAATTCATTGCCTTATTTCCTTTTTAAAATCGCTACTGTTTCTATATGCCTCGTTTGTGGAAATAAATCAAAAATTTTTATATCCTGCAAATTATATTTTTCAAAAAAAATCAAACAATCCCTTGCAAGTGTTTCGGGATTGCATGATACATAAAGAATTTTTTCAGGAGCAACCTTTTTTATGAATTCAATTGTTTTACCGTGGATGCCAGACCTGGGCGGGTCAACAACAAAAATTACTTTTTTATTATTTATTTCTGTAAAATACTTTTCCGGGGCATTGTCTAAAAATTTAATCGTTTTTGCATTTAAAATTTTATTTTCTTTTATATTTTTTTCTGCACAGGTAAGTGAAAGTTCGTTGCTATCAGCAATAATTACTTTATCTGCCATTTCGGATAAATAAATTCCAAAAGTTCCAACCCCTCCATACAAATCAAAAAGCAATTCATATTTTTCAGTTATATTTTCTTTTAAATAAGTCATAATATCCAGTATGCCAATTGAATTATTTTGAAAAAACCCCTGAGAATGATAAAAAAATTTAATTCCCATTAAATTCTCAAACATAAAATCACTACCTTTTATTACTTCATAATTTTCTGTTACACTTACCCCTGAATTGAAACCAACATAACCAAATAAAATGTTTTCCGATTTTAAATTTTTACAAAACTCCAGTAAAAAATTTTTTTGTTCCTGTAATTTTTCAGCGTCCTTGTTTAAAATAAATGTTACTGTTGTGCTATCTGTGAAAAAAGATGCCCTTATAACCGCGTATTTTAAAGTTCCTTTTCTTTTATTTATATCAAACACATCCAATTTTTCCTTATTTTCATTGAACCACTTATTAATTTCATCTAATAAAAAATTTATTTTTTCGCTGGCTATGAAGCATTTATCAACTTTTACAAAAACAAAAAATTTATCTTTTTCTTTTAAACTAAGTCCCGAGTTTGAAAATGCAAAGTCCATCCTGTTTCTATAAAAAAATTCATTTTTAAAAAAAATTTTTAATTCTGGCAGGAACCTTATCTTTAAGGAATGAAATATGTCATTTACAATTTTTACTTTTAACTGTAACTGCTCATTATATTCCCTGTCAAGATACGAACATCCACCGCATCTTTGGAATAAATTACATATTGGTTTTCTAACCATATTTTATTTTAAAATTATCCCGGGGGCCAGCCAAATTTTCTACCACCAAGCAGATGAAGATGTAAATGAAATACTGCTTGTCCTGCATTTTTATTAGTGTTAAATACTGTTCTGTAGCCATCTTCACTTATGCCTTTTTCTTTTGCTAATTTTTTAGCAACTGTAAACATTTTACCTAAAAGTATTTCATCTTCTTCTTTTATATCATTTAAACTTTCTATATGCTTTCTGGGTATAATTAAAATGTGAACAGGCGCCTGAGGATTTATGTCTTCAAATGCCATTATTTCCTTATCTTCATAAACAATTTTTGAATTTATTTCTTTCTTAAAAATTTTACAAAACAAACAATCTGCCATTTTACACCTCCTTTTTTTTCTGAAGATTGCTACAGCGTTTTTTCAGAAGAACTTATTATTTCACAAATTGCCTTTTTATCTTTTAATCCTGTAATTCTAACTTTTATTAATTCCCCTGGTTTTAAATTTTTATCAGGTAAAATTGCTCTTATATAATTTTCCGAATAACCTTCAAAAAAACCATTTTTTGTTTTATTTTCTACAAGAACATATTTGATTTTATTCATATTTTTTATTATAAATTCTTTTTCTTTTTCATTGCCAAGTTCTATTAATTTTTTAACACGTTCTTTTTTAATTTGCAAATCAACTTTTCCAGGCATTAGTGAACTTTTTGTTCCTTCTCTGTCAGAGTATGAAAATACGTGCAATCTTGTAAAAGGTAGTTTTTTAATAAAATCATAGGTATTTAAAAATTCCTTTTCCCCTTCTTGCGGGAAACCAGCAATAACATCTGTTGTTATTGCTGCATCTGTAATTTTCTTTATTATATAATTGCACTTTTTTTCATAATAAGAAGTTGTATAATCACGATTCATAAGTTTTAATATCCTATCATCGCCGCTTTGCAAAGATAAATGAAAATGCGGACATATAAAATTTATGTTGTCCGCTATATAATCAACCAATTCTTCCTTTAACTCAACAGGACCTATTGAACTCAATCTCACCCTTGCCCCATTTATAATTTTTTTTATTTTTTTTAGTAAATTTATTAAATTTTCACTGCCATAAAGCCCGAGATTTACACCACTTAAAACGAATTCTTTATAGCCCTTTTGTAAAAGAACTTCTATTTCTTTTATAATTTCTTTCTCGTCCCTTATTTTTATTTTACTGCCACGAACAAAAGGAACTATGCAATAGGAACAAAACTTATTGCAACCCTCTTCTATTTTTATGAACGCCTTATTTCTTTCGGAAAATTCCTGAAGAACTATTTCTTTTTCAATTATATCAAACAATTCTTCGGGATAACTTTTTATATCAAATTTACTATTGCCAGGGACGATCCAATCAATACAGTCCTTTATTTTTTCTATATTTTTTTTGATAAAACAGCCGGTTAATAAAATTTTATTATTTTTATTTTTTTTTAATTGCTTTATCTTTCTTATTATGTCTTTTTCTACTTTTTCAGTTACAGTGCAGGAATTTATAATATATAAATTACCTTGCTGCGTTTTAATTTTTGTCTTTAATAAAAGTTGTTTTAATATCTCGGCATCATACTGATTTACTTTACAGCCATAGGTTAAAAAATCAATTTTCACTTTTTGTAAACTCTTCTATATTAATATTAAATTCTTCTATTTCATTATTTAAGGCAAAAACTTCTGTATCTAAATCAAGTCCTGTGCTCGTTAAAAATGTTTTCTTAACTTTATTTTCTATTTGTTCAATTTTGTCTTTTTCAACTATTGAAACAACAGAACCATCCATACCAAAATTAATAAGCCGAACAGCTTTTACTTCTGGTATGTCTTGAATGATATTTATTAAAATTTCATTTTCCTCGTCAATAATTTCTAATCTGTTTTTAATATTTTTTTCGGATTCATTAATAATATTAATAAATTCATTTATATCCCCTCTTTTTAAAACTTCCCTTGCTTTTTCCACCCTTTCATTTTCTGATATAAAATAAGCGCATCTTTTTCTCTGCGGAATAGTCAGTCCACTTCTGAATTCGTCAAACTGCTCCATAGTTAAATTATGCAGCCCTTCTATTTTGGGATCTGTTCTATTAATTATTGATAAAGCACTTTCAACTTCACTGAATATCTTTTTTACTTTTTCTTCTATCTGTTTCTTTTTAATTCCAGAACTAAATACTATGAAACAATAATTATTCAAATTTAATTTTAAATTTTCAATTTCATTATTTAATGAATTAAAATATGTAATTTCTCCCTTTTTGCCAAATACCAATGGTATGTATTTATAAACATTTTTTTCTCTGCCAAGATATTTTTTATCACTTTCCGAACAAATTTCTGCTATTTCAATTCCGTTCAATGTCCAGTCGCCGAACTTTTGTGAAACATTGATTATTCCAACCTCCATTGCCTCTGTGTTACCTGCATTAAACAGGTCGGGAATTTTGTTATCAATAAAAACATTCATTCCGCTTACTTTTCTTGATGTTCCTTCAAGCATAAAAAGGGTGCCAGCCATAAAATTAACCCATCCATTTTCTTCTCTGAATTGTGGTTCATTTAAACTTATTTTTATTTTTTCATCATATTTCTGTGAATAAAAATGGACTGTTCTATCACCTTCTCTTCTTTTTTGGGCAAGAACAATGGCGCTTTTGTCTATAGGTGTAGATAATATTTTACCTTTATTATAACTAAATATGTTTCCTAAAAAATTAATACAGCCGGGGACTTTTACCCCTGTTATTAAATCGCCTTTTTTGTCAAAAACCTGAAAAAAATTTTTTGCTTCATTAAATAATGCTTTTTGCATAACATTCTCTCCCTTTTATATTTTTAGTTTTGTTAAATATTCTGCTAATGGTTTATCAGATAACGTTTCTCTTAAAACCTCATCTAATGTGGTGATGCCCATTTTCATAATTTTTATTGCTGACTCTCTTATTGTCATCATTCCCATATCCCAAGCTGCACGTTTTAATTCATTTAAACTTCCTTTTTTAAATATTATTTCTCTGATTTTTGTATTTATAGGAAGCACTTCAAATGCCGCTATTCTTCCTTTATAACCGGTATAATGGCAATTGGGACAACCAGCCCCTTCGTAATATTCTGAACCTTCTAAAATTTCTGGCGGGATACCATATTTTTTTGCTTTAACCAGATCAATTTCTTTTACTTTTTCTTTACAGTTCTCGCAAATTCTTCTAACTAAACGTTGAGATATTGAAATTAAAACAGATGAACCAACATAAACAGGGTCAATTCCCATATCAACCAGTCGGGTTATTGTTGTCGGAGCGTCATTAGTATGCAAAGTGGATAAAACAAGATGTCCTGTTAATGCTGCTTTTATGGCAATTGATGCTGTTTCTTCATCTCTGATTTCTCCAACAAGCATAACATCCGGGTCCTGCCTTAAAAAAGAACGCAAAACATTTGCAAAAGTAAGCCCTGCGGCAGGATTAACCTGTATTTGAATAATATGTGGTAATCTGTATTCTACAGGGTCCTCCACGGTTAAAATATTATCATGTGGGTCATTTATATGAGAAAGTGCTCCATAAACCGTGGTTGTTTTTCCGCATGCAGTGGGACCGGTTATAAGTATCATTCCATAAGGATACTGCAATGCTTTTTCTAACTCTCTTTGCTGGTCCTCAAAAAGTCCTAAGTCCTTTAAAGCCAAACTCTGCGCTTCCTGATTTATAATACGCATAACCACATTTTCTCCCCAGATGGAAGGCACCACAGAAACTCGTAAATCAACTTCTTTTCCATTTGAAAGTTTAAATTTAATCCTGCCATCCTGGGGTAATCTTTTTTCTATGATATTCATTCCAGCCAGTAATTTTATTCTTGATGTAAGTGCTTTTTTAAATTGAATTTTTGGCGGTGGCATTTCCACAAGCGCACCATCTATTCTGTATCTTAAAACAATCTTTTTTTCATATGGATTTATATGGATATCCGAAGCCCTTTTACGAACAGCATCCTCTATTAAATAATTTACATATTTAACAACAGGACTGTGCTCTCCTTCTATATCTTCTTCTGCCCCCTCTTCTTCTTTAACTTTTATACCTTCGTCTATGATTTCAATTTCTTCCGCACTTTCTCCCTCCATTGCTTTTAATGTCTGGTCAAGGGTTGAAGAGCCAGAATAATATTTATCTATGGCGGCAATAAGAGACGACTCTGTTGTTACAACAAAACTTAATTCATCTTCTTCTTTTAAATTAAGGTCGTATTTTAAATTCATCTGTAAAGCAGGGTCAAGAGGATTTGAAGTTGCAAAAATAATTTTTCCTGGTTTTTTTTCTATTGGTAAAATTTTGTATTTTCTCGCAACCGCTTCTGTTATTAATTTTATTACTTCATCTTCTATATGAAGCACACTAACATCAACAAATTTGGTCCCAACCTGTAAAGCAAGAAAATGATATAAAACATCTTCGGTTATAAATCCGAGCTTTACCAGAACACTGCCAAGCGACTCACTCGTTTTTGCTTGTTCTGATATCGCCTTTTCCAGCTGTTCTTCTGTTATCATACCTTCTTCTAATAAAATTTCACCTAATTTTTTTTGTTCAGACATAAATATGCCTCTGTTTTAATTTAACTTTCTGCCTCTGCTGTTACTCTTATAATTTCTTCTGACGTTGTTATGCCACTTTTCCATTTTTCAAGTGCCACACTTCTTAAAGTTCTCATACCGTCTTTTTCTGCCTGTTTTCTTATTTCATTTAAATCCGCTCTTTTAAAAACAAGTTCAGCCATTGCCGGTGTCATAGGCATTATTTCATATATGGCAACCCTTCCTTTATAACCAGAGCCGGAACAGGCAGGACACCCTTCTCCTATATACAGTGTTGCATCTTTAATAAAATCCCTTGTTATTTGAAGTTTTTGAAGTTCATCATCATCAGGAATATATTCTTTTTTGCATTTCTGACAGACCTTTCTCATAAGACGTTGAGCAACAACAATCCTTAATGCCGAACCAACATATATTGGGTCAATTCCCATATCAATTAATCGCATTATTGTGGAAGGAGCATCATTTGTGTGTAATGTGGAAAATAAAAGATGCCCTGTTAACGCCGCTTTAATTGCAATATCGGCTGTTTCTTTATCTCTTATTTCCCCGACCATCATTATATTCGGGTCCTGCCTTAAAACAGAACGAAGAGCCGTTGCAAAATCAAAATTTATCTCATGGTTCATTTGAATCTGAATAATTCCTGGTAATTGATATTCTACGGGATCTTCAAGGGTCATTATATTTTTGGATACATCGTTAATTGTTGATAATGCTGAATAAAGTGTTGTTGTTTTTCCACTTCCTGTTGGTCCTGTGTGTAAAATAAGACCATAGGGTGACTGAATTGCATCTTTATAAATTTCAAGCTCTTTTGGTTCAAAACCAAGCTTGGAAAGGTCAAGCATCAACCCTTCCTGGTCAAGAATTCTCATTACCACATTTTCACCATATATGCTTGGCAAAACAGAAACACGTAAATCAATTATTTTATTTTGAACTTTTATCTTTATTCTTCCATCCTGTGCTTTTCTTTTTTCCATAATATCAAGCCTTGCCATAACTTTTATTCTTGAAACAATTGCATTTCTATACTGTCTAGGAGGCGACTTTTGGGTTTGTAAAACACCATCTATTCTGTAACGAACAACCATATTTTTAGGAAATGGATTTAAGTGAATATCTGATGCTCTTAATCTTACAGCGTCTCCAATTAAAGCGTTTGTGATTTTTATAACCGGAGCGTCATTCTCAGTATAGGCACCTTCTGCAACTTCTTCTTCCATTTCTTCTGTCTGAACCTGCGATTCTTTTAAAATCTCTTTTAAACTATCATCCATCTCAAATTTTTCCGTCACACCGTAATACATACTTAAAGCATTTTTTATATCTGTTTCTGTTGCCACAACAAATTTTATTTCTTTTTCATGCGGAAGCAAAGTTTTTTCTTTTAATTTTAAAATTAAATGTTCATCTGGTTCTGATGTTGCAAAAACTATTTTATTATCTGTTGATTCAATAGGTATTATATTAAATTCTTCCGCAATTTCTTTTTTTATAATTTTTATTACATCATCGGGAATAGTTCTATTTGAGAGTTCAACAAAATCCACTCCAAATTGAATTGCAAGAAAATAGTAAAGTGCTTCTTCCGTAATTAAACCCATCCTGACCAAAATCCTACCAAGCGGTTCACCGGACTTTTGCTGATTTTCAATTGCCTCGTTTAATTGTTCTTCTGTTATTAAATTTTCTTCTCTTAATAAATCACCTAATCTTTTTGCCATTAAACCATCACCTTTTTTTAATTCATTTTTAAATAAGCATCTTTTTCTTTTAAACTTAACCTTCTGAATAAAAATTCTTTACCACGAATTACATAAAAATATGGTTGATAAAAAAGCCGCATTCCGTTGTCGTCAAAATTTATATTTCCTGTTACTCCTGAAAAATTCTTTGTTTTAAAACATTCTATAATGTCACTTTTATTGGTTCTGCCTTCATTTAAACAAGAATTTAATAAATCAACACCATCAAAAAGATATGGCAATTTTGCATCCATTGTTTTATGTGTCTCGTTGTATTTTTCCAAAAAATTTCTCATTTTTTTAAATGAATAAAGAGAAGGTGGCACAGCCATTGTAAACTGCGCCCCCTGAGAACCATCTTTTGCCTTTTTAATAAAGTCCTTATTGCAAATATAAGGAAGCGATGAAAATTCAGCCCCAACATTTAGCTGGCTCGCCTGTTTCGCAAGCAAAGCCGCCTGTTCTTCATCGCCAGCAAAAAAGATAATATTCACTTTTAAATCTCGTAATCTTAATAAAATTGCTTCAAAGTCCTTTCTGCCTTTATCAACACTTCTGAAATAATCAACAATTGCTTTATTTTTTAAAACAGTATTTTTATAACCCTCGGCAATTTTTAGATATTCATCTTCCCCTTCTGTATAAATAATTGCAAATTTTCTTTTTCCAAGAACAGAAATTTGTATTTTGCATAAAATTTTTGCTAAATCAATATTTGAAGGTGCTATTCTAAATACAAATTTTTCTCCATCAAAACTCAAATATTCACTACCTATTATAATAACAGGAATACCTTTAATTTCTTCAAAAACCTTTTTATGCTTTTCTGTTATAAGTCCTGTTATTGCAATAAAATTCCCATTTTTTATTTCATTTATTAGATTTTGCGAAGTATCATTTAAAAATTTTGTCTGAAATGAGAACTTTTCATTATTATAATCATTTATAATTATATTCAATGCATCAAACAAATCCGTCGCCACAGTATTTGTAGAATTTCCAATAAAACCTATATTATATATATCTTTTGCGTTGATAATTATATCAAAAACAACTATGAAAATTAACAAAATAATATTTAACCGCATAATCACTCCTGTTTAACTTTTCCAATATTATAATTATAACAATAAAATTAATAATGTCAACATCGGCTTAAAACAGTGATGATATTATTTTGAAATGTTAAAGATTACTGCTAATTTGAAATGTTAAATTTTTATGATAGCCTTCTTATTAAAAATATAAGAAAGGAGGCTATTATCTATGGAAAAGAAGGTGTTAGTAACTATGAAAGATATTCAAAAATATAATGTTTTAACAGACGTTATTGAAAAGAAAATAAAAGGAAATGTCGCTGCTAAAATTTTAGATATTAGTTATGTTCATGTTTTTAGACTTAAGAAAAAAATTATCACTTATGGTTTTGAAGGCATTCTACGTAAACTTTCTCCATCCCCTCTAAATAAAAAAATATCTCAAACTATCATCAATAACATTCTTAAACTTCGTAAATCCCTTTATTATGATTTTAACATAACTCATTTTAAAGAAAAATTACAAGAAAATCATAACATTACACTTTCTTATGAATCTTTAAGACAAATTTTAATTTCAAATGGTCTTCATCATCCAACAGCAAAAAAGAAAGTCCATAGAATGAGAAGACGTATGCCTAAAGCCGGCATGTTAGTCCAAATGGACTCTTCTTTTCACAACTGGTTACCTCACATTAAAGAAAAATGGTGGCTTATTGCTATGATTGATGATGCCACCAATGAAGTCCCTTTTGCCTATTTCTTCCCTAAAGATACTCTCTTTGCTAATATGTTTGTTATCCGTAAATTTATTGAACTCAAAG
>Ga0078972_1008356_pt1 | contig 21760 bp, 21 predicted proteins | sample YelNatPaOPGAMG01_FD_67568 | JGI IMG/M metagenome (GOLD analysis project Ga0078972, IMG submission 67568) | Hot spring thermophilic microbial communities from Obsidian Pool, Yellowstone National Park, USA - OP-RAMG-01 (SPADES assembly) (version 2) | ecosystem: Environmental > Aquatic > Thermal...
CCGCCCGCGGGCGGCGCCGGCCAACCCGCCAAACCCCCATACGGTTTCGCACCGGGTGGCGGCGGAGCGTATAGCCCGGTCCCTGGCCCGGCGGGCATCGAAGTATCTCAAAAGCCTCTCCACGTGCTCCGCGTCTCTGCGGTGGTTCTGTTTGGCTTTCTCTGGCGCGCGGCACGATGCCGCGCCTACTCACCGCGGAGAGGCAGAGGGTGTCTGAAGGCCTCTGCCATCTCCGTCTCTGCGGTGAATCCGTTTGGCTGCGTCTGCCGCGCGGCACGATGCCGCGTCTACTGGCTCATTGAAGGGTGGATGCTGACGATGACGCGCCGCTGCCGCGGGCCGTCGAACTCGGCCAGGAAGATGCCCTGCCAGGTGCCCAGCAGGAGCTGCCCGCCCTGCACGATGAAGGCGTGGCTCGCGCCGACCAGCGCCGCCCGGATGTGCGCAGCGGCGTTGCCTTCGCCGTGCTGGTAGGAGCCCTGCTCGGGCACCAGGCGCTCGAGCGTGGCCAGGATGTCGGCCGCGACGGTGGGGTCATAGTTCTCGTTGACCAGCAGCCCCGCCGTGGTGTGCGGCAGATACACCGTGCACTCCCCCTCGGCCACGCCCGACTGGCGCACGGCCTGCTGCACGAGCTCGGTGATCTCTTCGAGGGCGCTATGCTGCCGGGTGCGGACCTGTAGGGTGACGATCGGCATCGGTTTCGGCCTCCGCGGGGCGATGGTTGCTGCCGATTGTAGCCCTGGCGGGGGTATTTGGCAAGCGAGTCGGCACAGGCGCGCCCTGGCAGGCGGAAGCAGGGCCTGAGCCTTGGGGGTCCGGCACCGTCGCACGAGGCGCGCCCGTCTCACCTGCTCAGGCCGCCGAAGGCGGGGCCATTGATGAACGAGTCGAAGGCGCCGTGCACCGAGGCGGCGAACTTTCTGAGCACATCACCGAAGGCGCGGTCCATCCAGTCTGCCAGCGTCTGCACGGCCGACTCCATGCCGACGCCGCCGAGGGCGTGTTCGAGGTTCGAGAGCCTGGGGAGGACGATCACCATCGCGCGGGCCTGAGAGCCGAAGGGCTGCGCCTGGTGGACCATGGTGTAGCGCAGACTCCTCGCCCCTGCCGAGACAGGAGTGACCACAACCTGCCACGTGGCCGATTGCCCTGGCCTCACGGTGCCCTCGAGGGGGTAGCTCGCGCCCGCGGCCGTGGCCTCATCGCCCTCGACGCGGCTGAGCTTGATCCCCTGCCCTGGCTCCCAGGCGGCCTTGCCGGTGTTGCGCATGCTGATGCGCAGGGTGGTTTGCCTGCCCTCGGTGGTGAACGCCACGAAAAGGGGCAGGGTGGGCGAAGCGCCGAACGAATCATCGCCCTGGTGGGCGCCCTCTGCGCGCACCGTTGTGGCGAGCGGCGCCAGAACCAGGCCGAGCAACAGGCAGGCGGCGCCGATGGCCTGCAGGGCCGGGCTTCCCGTTCGCTGAAGTTGGCCGAGGGACACTCTCACCCATCGCAGCATGGTGCACCTCCCAGGGTGGCGTAGAGCGGGGTACATCCGCGCCGGATGTGGCAGCGACGTGAGGGCGGCGTGGGGCCTCGGCGGGCCGGGGCTGCAGGGCGTTCGAATCTGCGAAGCCTGCTTGGTATCCCCATGATACAGAGTCTGGCGCCGGCCGTCAAGGGGGGGAGGATGTGCGGCAGGGCTTTTTCCAAGTCGGCGTTATGTGTAATCCGGACCCTTCGCAGGTCGGCATTCGCAGCGTTGGAAGGCCCGCAGAACCTGCTCAGGGTGACACAGACGGGACCTGGAAAAAGCCCTGATGTGCGCGCGGAGCAGGGAGTGTAAGTCGCCGATTGTCACGCTGAGCGGCTCTGCGGGCGCGCCAGTTTGACGAGTCCTGCGAAGCGAAGCGTCCTAGTAGTACTTTGTCACCAGGCGCAATCTGCGTGGAGACAGGCCCTTCGTAGTGACGGCCTTGGCCGTTCGGGGCCCAGTGCGGCGCCGCCTTGCAGCCAGCGGCAAGCGGCTCAAGCCGCCACTACGAAGGTGCCAGGGCGCTCCGTGAGGATACTGACAAAGTACTACTAGGACGAGTACGATCACTGCCACGGCAAGAAGGAGGTGATTCGTGTCCTGCTCCTTCGCCAGCAACGGACCTGACTGCACGTCGCTTCTCATGACTCTACCCTACTACTGCCACGCTGGGATGGCATCGATGAGAAAGCCATCCTCGACGATCCCCTCAAGCTCGCCTGTCCCATCGGCGCGCAGCTGCCAGATGGGTGAGTGGGGCTCGTTGTCGTCGAGATGAGCATCTTGCCACACGAAAAAGCCCTCGCCCGCCAGGGGAGATGAATAGAGGTGCATATACGTTGCATCGTCGGTCAGTTTCTGGCGTTGGCCGGTCTTGAGGTTGAGCACGTAGACCTCGCCCGAGCCGTGTTCCTGGGCGGCACGGACCGGTTCGTCGATGTACATCAGGTAGTCGTCCCAGAGCGCCGGCTGAGAGGCGCTGCCGCTATTGCTGAGGTTGACCCGCTTCCCCGTCTCCAGGTCGAGGCTGAAGATGTCGCCCGTGATGCGGTAGCGCGGCAAAACGCGGTCGGGACGGCCGGGTATAGGGGTCGGAGTGACATCACGTGGCCACTCCTGCCGCCACGCCTGGTTGTAGACCACCGTGTTGCTGCGGAGCAGCGGGCTGTCGAGGACGGTATCCGCGCTCTCCACCTCAAAGAGCAGCCGGTCCTCACCGCTCCCCAGGTTGTACAGGCGCAACTGATCTCGGCATTCGCTGCTGGACGTATCGGCCGCGATGTAGGCGAAGCCATCGTCGCCGAACGCGCTTCCGCTGAGGTTGGGACCGGACGAGTAGCCGATGCAGCTCCTCCCCCGTAGCGTCAACAGGTGCCGACGCTGGCCGCTTCTCAGGTCGAGGGCGTAATACTCCGCTGGCGGATCGAACGCCGCCGGGCCCGACTCCGTCGTGCCTCCTTCGTAGCAGAAGAGCCAGTCGCCCGAGCGATGCAGCACATAGCCGGAAGTACGCGGTGGCCGCGCCTCGATCAAGACGGTCTCCCGCCCGGTCGCCAGGTCATGTTCGACGATCCGCGAAGTTGTTCTGCCGCCCGGCTGCGATGCAATGCTGACGTCGCTGTAGATAACCTTGCCTTCCCACAGGGTCATCCCCTGTGGCGAACGGCTCGCAAGCTCAAGCTCGGGCGTGGAATATCGCTGCGGCTCGGCGACTGGCGGGGGAGTGCCCGTCCTGCGGCTGAGCGGAGGCCTCACGGACGGCGTCCCTTCAGGGGAGACTCCGTCCGTAAGCGGCACCCCCGCCCTGGAGCAACCGACAGCAAGGGTGATGGCGACTGTGAAGAGAATGGGGGCCAGGTACGACAGCTTCGACTTTCATTGCAGCCCTCAACGTGCCGCCTGAATGCGCTCTGCCAGCGCAATCCCGTCCAGTGCCCCAGGAAGCCAACCGTCGAGGAGCACCACGCCGGGCCGAAGCTGCTGTGTGCGTTGCAGCGCGCGTTCGCCCTGGCCGGCCTCCGCGTCGTGCTGCGGCCGGGCCGTGCGCTGTTCGCCGAGGCCCGGCATCCCACGGTCTCCATCCTCTGGTGCCATGCGCTCACCCCCTGGCGACATCGATCCAGCGAAGCGCCATGGCTCCCTCAGGAGCCAGCCGGCGACGGCGTGGCCCCTGGGGCTGAAGCGGCCCTCGGTGTGCCAAGAGGTCCGCCGTCATCAAGGCGCAGGATAGAGGCCCCTCCCTACTGACGAGATCATGTTATCCAGGCCATAGGGGCCGAGATCGGCCTTGGTCGCGCAGAAAGCCCAACTGCTCCCTCCGTAACCGGGATCGGCATACTAGGCGCCGTAGCTGGCGCTCGCTCTGAATTGGACCTGGCCCGCCTATGGCCGGCTCTGCACGGGCTGCCATCGAGGATCGTGCCCCATGGCCAGTCGTACCGGCTCTCCCTCGCCCCGCCAAAGGTAGACTGCTCCTTGCTCCTGCCCATCTCCCGACCGTGCCCAGGCGAAGACCACCTTCTCGCCATCCGCTCCCGCCTCCCACTGGCCCAACCTGCCCTGTGGCGGCTGGAGGCCCGCCTGCGACAGCCGCTTCTGCAGCCCGCCTCCCGCCCACCAAGGGAGGTCGCCGTCGCTCGCTTCGCAGAGCTCTCCCTGCTCGTTCACCCTGTAATGGCGATACTCAACGTGTTCCGGCTCGGCCGGTCCGTCATACGTGTCCTTGTCCCACTGCGTCATTAGGACTTCCAGCCGTCCGTCGGGAAGCCAGCGCACCGGCCAGTAGCTCTGCCCCTCCTGTGCCTGCAGCAGGGTGAACGGCCCATCGTCCCCGGCCATCCAAAGTGACAGGCTGACTGGATAGAAGGTCCCTCCCAACACCCCGGACAGTCGAACTGGCCTCTTCCCGGTCTCCTGCCTGGGAAAGATGAGGCCTTTCCCCCCAGGCAGCCACAGATGGGTACAGGCGCCCACCGAACGCAGTGGCTCAACCACTCTGCCGTCAGAGTTCAGGGACACAATTGTCTTCCCGGTCGCTGGGTCCCATATGTGTAGGGATCCGCGCACCTTCTCGACAACCGGCAGCATAGTGCTGGGAAAGGGCTGGCTGCACAGGGCAGCGATCTCGCCGGTCTCACCCGGGCGGGGATAGGTGCCGATGGTGGTCGTCTGGCCGCTGGCGAGATCGTAAAGGCGCAGCTCTGCTCCATAGCTCTTCTGGATGGTTGTGAGGTCATACAGATAGGCGAGGTGGCTGCTGTCCTGGGACCAGGTGACGGCGCATTGGCCTGCCCTCTGGCCCTCGCTCACTACGACGAGCTGTGAGCGCTCGATGGAGGCGAGCAGCAGGCGGGTGGGCGTGCTGAAAGCGAGCCAGCGGCCATCGGGCGACCAACTGAAGCACGTGACCCTCCCCTGATCGGCCAGAGAGACCTGCCGGGTGCCGTCAGGAGAAACGAGGACCAGGTGATCTTCGGGCGTCAGAAAGGCGATCCATCCGCCACGGGGCGGCGTGAGGTCGGGAAGTGGAGCGGGGCAGGGCGTGCTCCGCGCCCGTGGGTCCGAGATGCGGGGCTCGAAGCCTGGCTCCGTGGCGATGACTACTGGCTGCGCGGTTGGGGCTACAACGGTGGATGAACGGGTGTCCAGGGTGACGGCAGGAGCGAGAGTCGCAGGCGAGGTTGGCCCAGCAGCCCCTGTGCAGCCAGCTATCGCCGCTGCGAATAGCAGAGCACAGATGGCGATGCTCGTCCTATTCCGTGTCATGGTCATAAGAACCTCCCAGCAGCCGGTGTTGGCTGACCAGACCAGGATGGGCGCATGAAAGGTCCCGTCCTGGAGGAGATGATCCAACGCATCACGACGAGGCGCCAAGGTTCAGTTCGCGCGATACTCCGCCATCTCAGTAGGCGCGGGGTAGTACGACAGCCTCTTGTACGTCGAGCCATCGATGGGGTCATTGATGTAGTAGTCGCTTCCAGAGCACAAGTCGTAGCCGAGGCTCCTGTACACTACTACGTAGTGGTTCCCGACATGCACGATGGGTGGCCTATTCTGTGACAGCAACCCGCACATGTCGAGCCAGTTGAAGGCGTAGTAGCCGACGTGTGTCGCTCTGCCGCCACTGCAGTTGCTGGCCGCGCAATCCCCGACCAGGTTACAGCTCGAACAGCACCCGTTGTTTGCCGAGCAGGTGTTTAGCTGGCCGGGATCGGTATTGGCCCCAAAGTACCGGAATACCATGGCAGTAGAGGTCATCGCGCAGCCCTCATCGTACATGGTCGCGCAGCTCCCGTTGTTGCACAGACGGGCACTTGCCCATGCCGAGTCGCGCTGGCTGTAGGCAGGGGCGCTGAGGTTGATGTCGCATTCCGGGATGTAGTCAGGGCCAACAATCTCCTGCCCTGAGGCCCCCTGGCTGGGCCGGCGCTCCTTGACAGGTGGCCGCGTCGGCTGCTCAAAGGCCGCGCGCGCGAGTGGCACCCACATCTTGTCCAAATATACCCATTTGATGCTCTTGTCCGAGGCGAAACCGGGGTCTCGGATGAGCAGATCGTACGTTTGCGGATGCACGTTCTGGCCGGGCTCCAGCAAGACCGTCTCACCGTTGACCTGTATGGGGATCGCTTGCGGTTGCTGCGCCCTCACGGGCAAGAGGACCCAGCCACCCACCGCGGCCCCGATGGCAATCAAGGCGACCATCGCGAACACTGGGCCCTTCACCTGGCGGAGGAACTTCTGGAGATCGCGAAGCGGTTTCATGGTTCATCCTTTCTGGCGTAGGGGCGGGCACAAGCGAGATCGCCTGGCCCAGGCGGCGTTCGATCTCCATGCAGTCACTGCATGCTCTTGTGTAGGCGGCCCTCGTGGTCCGGCAGGCCAGCGAGATTGTGCCTTTGCTCCACACGGAAAGCGATCTTTGAGACGATGTAGTGAGAGCATCCTGGTCCCGGAGGGGACCAGCCAGGTATAGCGTGGCCCCTGGGGCTGAAGCGATCCTCGCGGCGTGCCAGGAGAGCCGCCCTCATCAGGGCGCAGGATAGTAGCCCTTGCGCACTGATGAGATCATGTTATCCAGGCCATAGGGGCCGAGATCGGCCTTGGTCGTGCAGAAGGCCCAACTGCTCCCCCCATAATCGGAATCGGCATAGTAGCTGCTGTAGCCGGCGCCGCCCGGGATCTCGATCGATGATGTGATGTTGTCGAATAACACTTCTTTCAGATCAGTGTAATCGTGCCAGAGGAGGACGCTGTCGCCGGTCAGGCCGAGGCCATCGTAGAGGCAGGCATACCAGTCGGCCTGGACCTGAGCCACGATACCGGCTGAGCGCAATTGCTCGACCGCGACCCGATCGACGCCGGTCAGGTCCACCCCGGTGGCTGCGGCAAGCTCTTCCTTCGTGTCGTAGCAGGTGAGCATCCCCCGGCCCATGCCGTCGTGGCATTGGGGCACCACTCCCTTGTCCAGTAGCTCACCGAACGGTGTGAGTTGGCCGTGATACCACACGCGCTTCGACAGGTCGCCCCGCTCGGCACGACCAGCGAAGGCGACCAGGAAAACGGACGCCACGATGAGCATGACGATCTTGGATAGCGAAAGCTTGCTTGTTCTCAACATGCCTGCCTCCTCGATGATGGGCCACTTGCCCACTGCCTGACTCTATCCTATCACAGAAATGCGCTGGGAGAAGAGCAAGTTGTGAGCAATTCGTGGGCAGTTTGTGGTCAGAGGGTGGGCAGCGCAAGTCCGCTTCGGACGCAGGCACCGAGGGAATCGAAGAAACCAGCGTGCAGGCTTGCCGGGCTGCACGCTGGCTGGTGGGTTGCGTCTACTCGCCCTGAGGCTGTGGAACGGTGGTGGCGCCGGGTGCACGAGGAGGCTCCTGCCCCTGGGGCGCTGCGTTGCGCAACAGCACGTCGATGGCGGCCGCGCGTTCCTCCGGCGTGTCGAAGCAGTACAGCGCACCATCGGGGCCCTCGACGCAGTGGCGCCCTCGACCCAGTGCCCACAGCACGCCGACCGGCACCCGCTGCTGCCGGTACCACACGCGCACTGTGGGGTCGCCACGGCTGTGCCTCAGGAAGCTCCACCCGGCCACCAGGACGACAAGGAGCGCCGCCACGACCACGATCAGGCTGACCTTGAGGGCAAGCGGGCGGCGCGACCGGGGCAAGCGCCGATCGACAGTGGCGAGCTCAAGCCGGTAGCCGACGCTGCGCACGCTGACGAGTTGGCAAGAGCCGCCACTGACCGCCGCCAGCTTCTGCCGCAGGCGTTTGGCGGTGCTGCGCACCTGCGATAGAGAGCCCCCTTGGCCCAGCGGCGCGCGCCAGACCTCCTGCAGGAGTGCCTCGTACGTCACGGTCTGTCCGGCGCGATGGACCAGGTGGGCAAGCAACGCGAACTCGGTCGGGCTGAGGTCGAGCCGCTGGCTGCGCCAGGATGCTTCTCGGCGCGTCTCATCGACGATCAGAGTGCTCTCACGCCCTGCCGGTGCCTCTGCTGCCCCCTCGCCAGAGGACGACGCTGCCAGGAAGCGTGGCATATCCGTCTTCCCCTTCACACCACTTGGAGAGGAATCATCATACAAAGTTTCCACAGCTCGCTATTCTACCATATGTTGCGATTCTGCTACAAAGAGGGGCACCTACCAGGGTGCAGTTTCAGCTTAAGGGCAAGCCTGTGCTACTTGGCGTCGCGCCGCGGCTGCCGACCCCCCACCGTCCCCCCGAAGGGGGGATGAGCTTGCTCATCGCCGCCGTCGCGAAGCCTATTCCCCCTGCGGGGGGTAGCCTGCCCTGAGCAACGCGAAGGGGTAGGGGGTCTAGCCTCACAAGAACGGCCAGGGCCACACAGCGCACCGAGCTCGGGGCCTGTGGCCTCGCATCTGCCCCCAAAAGTGAACCGCACCCTGCCCAGCCCTCGCTTTGGCGCTCCGCGCCATGCGTGCTACAATGCGGCGTCGTTCGCTTGTGGCATCCAGCACGAGGTGAGGATCACGTGGCAGAGGATAGGCTCTACGACATTGCGGTCATCGGCGGCGGGCCGGGCGGCTACGTGGCCGCCATCCGGGCTGCGCAGCTCGGCGCTCACGTGGCGCTGATCGAGAAAGAGCGGGTGGGGGGCATGTGCCTCAACTGGGGCTGCATCCCCACCAAGGCATTGGTGCACCAGGCCGAGCTCTTTACGGAGATCAAGCGGGCCGGCGAGTTCGGCATCGACGTGGGCGGCCCGATTGGCGTGAATTTTGCGCGGATGATGGCGCGCAAGGCCGAGGTGGTCGAGACGCTGGTGAGCGGCGTCGAGGCGCTGGTGCGGAACCACAAGATCGACCTCTACCCCGGCGTGGGCACCATCCTCGAACCGTCACGGGTGCGGGTGGCGCCCAGCGTGTACCATCCCGACACGGCGCCGGCGGAGGTGCGCGCGAAAAAGCTTATCATCGCCACCGGGTCGATGCCGGTGGCCGCGCCCATCCCCGGCCACGACCTGCCGGGGGTGGTGAACGCCCGCGGCCTGCTCGACATCCGCGAGCAGCCCAAGAGCCTGGTGGTGATCGGCGCCAGCGTGGTGGGGGTCGAGTTCGCCTCGATCTTTGCCGCGCTGGGCACGCAGGTGACGCTCCTGGGCCGCAAGACCTTCCTCAAGGATGTGGATGACCAACTGGCCAAGCGCTACCGGGCGATGCTGGCGCGCCAGGGGGTCAAAGTCGAAATCGGCATCGAGTTCAAGCGGATTGTGCAGACCGACACTGGGCGCCTGCGCGTGGAGTACGAGCGCGCGGGGCAGCCGCTCGCGGCCGAGGGCGACCTGGTGCTCAGTTCCACCGGCCATGCGCCGTTCACGGCCGAGCTGGGGCTGGAGAATGTCGGCGTGGCGGTCGAGCGGGGCGCCATCCGGGTGAACGAGTACCTGGAGACGAGCGTGCCGGGCATCTATGCCATCGGCGACGTAACGGGCATCTTTATGCTGGCCCACGTGGCCTCGCACCAGGGCATCGCGGCGGTGCACAACGCCTTGGGCCGGCGCGAGGCGATGGACTATCGCGTGGTGCCCAACTGCGTCTTTACCATGCCAGAGATCGCCGGCGTGGGCCTCACCGAGGCGCAGGCGCGGGCGGAGGGCATCGACTATCTGGCCAGCCGCTTCCCGTTCAACATCAACGGCCGCGCGCTGGGCATGGGCGCGACGGAGGGCCAGGTGCGCATGATCGCCGAGCGCGGGCCCGACGGCAAGGGCGGCAAGGTGCTGGGCGTGCACATCATGGGCCCGCACGCCTCGGACCTCATCGCCGAGGCAGCGCTGGCCATGCGCCTGGGCGCCACGGCGGCCGACATCGCCCACACCATCCACGCCCACCCCACGCTGCCCGAAACGATGATGGAAGCGGCCATGGGCCTGGATGAGGGATCGATCCACTTCCAGAAGGTGTAGACGAGACGCGTGCTGCGTATTGCGTACTGCGTCCTACGCAGTACGCAATACGAGTGTTTGTGACAGCCTTGACAGGCCGGTTCTTTCGGTGTAAATATAGGGTGTTGCTCTTCTTGGTCTCCTGTCAGAAAGGAGCCTGGTCGTGCCTGCGGACTATGTGCCCATCCTCATTCTTGTGATCCTCGCGGTTGGGATGTCGGCGATTGCGATCGCGCTTTCCGCTCTCCTGGGTCCCCGCAAGCCCACACCTGTCAAGCTCTCCCCGTACGAATCGGGCATGGTGCCGGTGGGCGACGCCCGGCTGCGTTTCTCGGTCAAGTTCTATAGGGTCGCCATCCTCTTCATCCTGTTCGATGTGGAGGCGATCTTTCTCTACCCCTGGGCAGTCCTCTTTCGTAGCCTGAGCCCTGCGGGCAAGCTCTTGGGGTTTGCGGAGATTGTGGCCTTTGTGGCGATCCTGTTCATCGGCTACCTGTACGCCTGGCGTAAGGGGGCGCTGGAATGGGACTAGAGAGCCGCCTGCCTGACAACGTGCTGACGGCCAAGCTGGAGGACCTGATCAACTGGGCACGCGCCAACAGCGTGTACCCGATCACCTTTGGCCTGGCTTGCTGTGCCATTGAGATGATGGGCGCGGGGGGCTCGCGCTTCGATATCTCGCGTTTCGGCTCCGAGGTCTTCCGGCCCTCACCGCGGCAGGCCGACCTGATGATCGTATCGGGCCGGGTTTCGAAAAAGATGGCGCCGGTGGTGCGCCGCCTGTACGAGCAGATGCCCGAGCCCAAGTGGGTCATGGCGCTGGGCGATTGTGCCAGCTCGGGTGGGATGTTCAACAACTATGCCGTCGTGCAGGGTGTCGACCAGATCGTGCCGGTCGACGTCTACGTCCCCGGATGCCCCCCCAGGCCTGAAGCGCTGTTGTACGGCCTGATGCAGCTCCAGGAAAAGATCAAGAAGGAAAAGCTGAAGGACCGAGGTTGAGCCATGACCGAACCCACTCCTGCTGCGGAGGCCGTGCGCCAGGCCTTCCCTGAAGCCGTCGTTGAGGAGCAGAGTTTTCGCGATGAAACGACCCTCGTCGTGCGCCTGCAGGCGTTGGTCGACGTGGCACGCTTTCTGCGCGATGACCCTGCCCTGGCCTTCACCATGTTGAAGGATTGCTGTGGGCTCGACGGCTTGCTCCTCGGGCAAGCGCCCCGCTTCGCTGTGGTCTATCAGCTCTACTCGATGAAGCACAATCGCTCCCTGCGCCTGATGGTGCGGGCCGACGAGGGGCAGGCGGTGCCCTCAGTGGTGCCGGTGTGGCCGGGCGCGGCCTGGTATGAGCGCGAGGCTTACGACATGTTCGGCATTCCCTTCGAGGGGCATCCGGACCTGCGCCGTATCCTGACTCCGGAGGGCTTTGACGGGCATCCCCTGCGCAAGGACTTTCCTCTGGGCGACGTTCCGGTGGACCATGGAGTGCCGCCGCGAGGTGAGTGAGTGTCGCATCGCCCCTACATGGGCGTGGCAGCACTGGGCAAGGATCTGAGATGAGCCAGACAGAGACGATGATCCTCAACATGGGTCCGCAGCACCCCAGCACTCACGGCGTGTTGCGCCTGATCCTCGAGCTGGACGGCGAGCGGGTGGTGAGCGCCCGGCCCGACATCGGCTTCCTGCACTCCGGCATCGAAAAGACCGGCGAGCACCGCACCTACCGCCAGGTGTTGCCCTACACCGACCGCATGGACTATGTCTCGGCGATGACCCACAACCTGGGCTACGTCCTGGCGGTGGAGAAGCTCCTGGGCATCGAGGTGCCGCTGCGCACCCAGTACATCCGGGTGATCATGGCCGAGCTGAGCCGCATCGCCAGCCACCTGATCGGTATCGGCTCGGCGGCGCTCGACCTGTCGGGCGTCTCGGGCGTGATCCTGATGTACTGCTTCTGGGAGCGCGAGCAAGTCCTGAACCTCTTCGAAGCCGCCTCGGGCCAGCGTATGAGCCCCAGCTACTTCCGAATCGGAGGGCTGATGGCCGACCTGCCGGAGGGCTGGGTCGAACAGGCGCGGGCGTTCATCGCCGAGTTTCCGAAGCGGGTGGATGACATCGAGAAGATCCTGACCCACAACCCGATCATGCTGGACCGCACGGTGGGCATCGGCGTGCTCTCGCCGGAGGACGCCATCGCCTACGGCATTACGGGGCCGTCGCTGCGGGGGTCGGGTGTGCGCTACGATGTGCGCAAGGCCATGCCCTACTCTGGCTATGACCGTTTCGACTTTGAGGTGCCGGTGGGCAAGAACGGCGACGTGTACGATCGCTACCGGGTGCGCGTGGCCGAACTGCGCCAGAGCACGCACATCATCCAGCAGGCCCTCGATGACCTGCCCGATGGCCCTATCAACGTCGCCGACCGCAAGGTGGTCTTGCCTCCGAGAGATGAGCTGAACACGAGCGCCGAGGCGCTGATCCACCAGTTCAAGCTGATCACAGAAGGGCTGCACCCGCCGGCCGGGCAGGTCTTTATGAGCGTCGAGGCCTCCAAGGGCGAGCTGGGCTACTATCTGGTGAGCGATGAGGGGCCCAGGCCCTACCGCTTCCGCGTACGCACACCGTCGTTTGCGGCGGTGCAGGTGTTGCCCAAGCTGATCCAGGGCGGCTTGCTGGCCGATGTGGTGGCCGTCATCGGCAGCCTCGACCTGGTGATGGGCGAGGTGGATCGATAGGCGGCTGGCAGCAGGTCTTTCGGGATAGGTGTTGCGTATTGCGTATTGCGTACTGCGTACTGCGTAATGCGTAGTGCGTGAGGCGCGGCCGGCGCAAATCGCGCTCCGCGCAACCCCTTACGCAGTACGCAATACGCAGTACGCAGTAGGGAGATGTACCATGCCGTTTTCTGAAGCTGCACAGCGCGAACTGCAGGAGGTTGCGGCCCGCTACCCCGACAAGCGGTCGGCCATGTTGCCTGCGCTGGCCATCGCCCAGCGAGAGCAGGGCTACCTGACCCCCGAAGCGTACGAATGGGTGGCCAAGGCGCTCGACACGACGCCGACCTGGGTGGCCAGCGTGGCCTCGTTCTACACGATGCTGCGCAAAGAGCCGGTGGGCAAGTACCTGATCCAGGTGTGTACCAACCTGAGCTGCTCGCTGGTCGGGGCGCAGCCGCTGCTCACGTACCTGCAGGAGCGGCTGGGCATCAAGGTGGGCGAAACGACACCCGATGGCCTCTTTACCCTGACCACCGTCGAGTGCTTGGGCTCCTGTGCGACGGCGCCCGTGATGCAGGTAAACGATCGCTACTACGAGCGGCTGACGCGCGAGCGAGTCGACGAGATCCTCGCCGAGCTGCGGGCCGAGGCGGAGGGGTGATGGCCGAGAAGTACCTGCTGCGCAATATCGGAATAGCCGACTCGCACCGTATCGATACCTACCTGGCGCAGGGAGGCTACCAGTCGTTCGCGCGAGTGCTCAAGGAGATGAAGCCGGCCGAGTTGATCGACCTGGTGAAGCGCTCAGGGCTGCGCGGGCGTGGCGGCGCCGGCTTTCCGGCGGGGATGAAGTGGAGTTTTGTGCCCAAGGATAGCTACCCCCGTTACCTGGTGTGCAACGCCGACGAGGGTGAGCCTGGCACCTGCAAGGACCGCGTGCTGATGGAGGGCGACCCACACGCTGTGATCGAGGGCGTGGCGATTGCTTGCTATGCCATCGAGGCGCATCTGGGGTTCATCTACGTCCGCGGCGAGTTCTCTCTCTCGGCCGAGCGGCTGGAGGCGGCCATCGCCGAGGCCAAGGCGCGCGGCTACTTGGGCCAGAACATCCTGGGGAGCGGCTACGATCTCGAGATCGTGGTGCACCGGGGCGCCGGGGCCTACATCTGCGGTGAGGAGACGGCGCTCCTGACCTCCCTGGAGGGCGAGCGCGGCAACCCGCGTCTCAAGCCACCTTTCCCGGCTACCGAAGGCCTCTACCGCAAGCCCACGGTCATCAACAATGTGGAGACGCTCGCCAACCTGCCACTCATCCTTCAGTATGGCCCCGAGTGGTACACCCGCATGGGCACCGAGAAGAGCCCTGGCATCAAGCTCTTCGCCCTCAGTGGCCAGGTCAAGCGGCCGGGGGTCTACGAGCTGCCGCTGGGCACGCCCCTGCGCACGCTGATTGAGGAGTATGGCGGGGGGACGCTCGACGACCGGCCCGTGAAGGCCATCATCCCCGGTGGGTCATCGTCGCCGATGCTGCCGGCAAGCGCGATCGACGTCACGCTCGATTACGAAGCCATTGCAGCGGCCGGCTCGATGCTGGGCTCCGGGGCGGTGATCATCATCACTGAAGGGACCTGCATCGTGTCGGTGGCCCGCCGGCTGGCCGAGTTCTATGCCCATGAGGATTGCGGCCAGTGCGTGCCCGGGCGCGAGGGCATCGCCTGGATGGCTACGATTCTCGAGCGCATCGAGGCCGGCCATGGCCGCGAAACGGACCTGGACCTCCTTCTAGACATCTGCGATGGTCTGAGCGGGCGCAGCCTATGCCCGCTGGGAGACGCAGCGGTGGGCCCTGTGCGCTCGAGCATCAAGCACTTCCGCGATGAGTACCTGGCCCACATTCGCACGGGGCAGTGCATCGCGCCAACAACCGTGACCATCGCTTGAAGAAAGGGAACTGACGGAACTCATGGAACTCACGGAACTGAAGGGCTGGGTCGTTGACCCCCTCAGTCCCATAGTTCCTCCAGTTCCCTCGTCCCGGTAGGGAAGGGTACAATGGACCAAACCGTTTCTCTGAAGATCGATGGGCGAGAGGTGGCGGTAGCGCCGGGCACGACGGTGCTCGAGGCGGCACGGCAGGCCGGCATCGAGATCCCGACCCTCTGCAACCACGAGAAGCTACTGCCTGCGGGCCTCTGCCGGCTTTGCCTGGTGGAGATTGAAAAGGTGCGCGGCCTGCAAGCGGCCTGCGCTACCGTCGTGCGGCAGGACATGGTAGTACACACCGACACTCCGGCGGTGCTCCACAACCGCCGCATGGTGTTGGAGCTTCTCTGCACCAACCACCCGCTGGATTGCCCCATCTGCGATGCGGCAGGCGATTGCCGGCTGCAGGACTATGTCTTCAAGTACGGCCGAGGCGAGTCACGGTTCGTTGAAGAGAAGCGGCACAAGGGCAAGGCGATCCACCTGGGGCCGGCGGTGATTCTGGACCAGGAGCGCTGTGTGCTCTGCCAGCGCTGCGTCCGCTTCTGTGAAGAAGTGCTGGACGAGAAACTCCTCGGCGTATTCCAGCGGGGCGCCCGCTCGCGCATCGGTACGCTTGACGGTCGCAGCTTCGATTCGCCCTTCTCGGGCAATGTGGTGGACCTCTGCCCGGTGGGCGCCATGACCGATCGTGCCTTCCGCTTCAAGGCGCGCACTTGGGAGCTCAAGAGCCTTCCCTCCACTTGTGGGCTCTGCCCGGTCGGCTGCCGGCTGACTGCTGAGGCGCGGGAGGGCAGGTTGCTGCGCATGCGCGGCCGCGAGGCGAAGGAGATCAACGATGGCTGGCTCTGCGACCTGGGGCGGCATGGCTTTGCTTATGCGGACCATGCGGACCGCCTGCGGCGCCCCTTGGTGCGCCGCGATGGCGAGCTGCAGCCGGCCACGTGGGATGAAGCACTGCGGGCTGTTGCGTCCGGGCTGAAGGGGGCGTTCGAGGCGGCGGGGCCGCATGCCGTGGCGGCACTGGGCTCGCCGCGCCTGACGAACGAGGCTGCCTATCTTCTGAGCAAATTCATGCGTACGGCGGTGGGCACCAACAACGTCGACAGCCGGCTGGGCAGCGCTTTTCTCGCTCCCGCACAGGCGAGGCCCGCAGACCTGCGGAAGGCCGACGTGATCCTGCTGTTCGGGGGTGACCCTTCAGAGGAGGCGCCGCTGCTCGAGCTGTGGGTGAAGGATGCGGTGCGGCATGGCGCGCGGCTGTACGTAGTCCACCCGCGCCGCTTGGCCCTGGGGCGCTATGCCACTGCCGAGCTCCAGCCGAGGCCGGGCACCGCGAGCGTGTTCCTGGCCGGCGTGCTGGGGAACCTGGACCGCGAGAAGTGGGGCCAGGTTCCCGAGGGCTGGGGAGTCGCCACGGCGGGTTACACTCCGGCCAAGGTTGCCAGCCTGACGGGCTGCGGGCCCGAGGCTGTGACCGATGTGGCCGGGGCGCTCTGTGCAGCCGAGCGCGCGGTGATCGCATACGGTGCCGGCGTGGTCGACGAGTCGACCATGGCGCTCATCTGGGCCCTGGGCAAGGCGACCGGCGCCCGGCTCCTGGGCTGGAGCCGCGGGCCCAACGCGCGGGGGGTGGCCGATATGGGGCTGCGCCCGGATCGCCTGCCTGGCCAGGCGTCTCTCGACGATCCGGTGGCCCGCGGCGCCTGCAAGCGGGTATGGGGAGCGGCGGTGCCGCGCGAGCCCGGGGTAGCGGCGCAGGACCTCTGGCAAGCCGTGCAGGAGAAGCGCGTGCGCGCGATCTACCTGGCGGGCGCCGACCCTCTGAGCGATGCGCCAGAGCCACAGGTGGTCGGGCGGGCGCTGGAAACAGCCCAGTTTGTGGTGGTGCAGGATGCGTTCCTGACCCCCACGGCAGCGCTCGCGGATGTGGTGTTGCCGGCTGCGACCTACGGTGAGGAGGAGGGCTCGGCGACGAACCTGGCGGGCCAGGTGGGCTGGCTGGCAAGCCCCATGGCCCCATTGGGGGAGGCACGCGCCCATTGGCGCATCGTGGCCGACGTGGCTCGGGCACTCGGGGCGCTGGGGCAGTGGGAGTACGCGAGCGCAGCCGAGGTGTTGGCCGAGGCGGCAGCCCTGATCCCTGCCTACCAGGGAGCGACCACGGCGATCGGTGGTGGCACTTTCGACGTGCGCCTGGAGTATGAGATGGGGCCGGCTGACCCCCAGGCATTGGCGCCCTGGGCCACCGTGGGCACCGGTGACCTCGCGCTGATCACCGGCCCGGTGCTTTTTGACCGCGATGAAGTGGCCGGGCGAGCGCCGGCAGTGGCGAGCCGCGCGCCTGCAGCCTACGTGGCTATCCACGCTGCCGACGCAGCGCGGCTGAACGTGGCCGATGGGCAGATGGTGCAGGTGCAGGGTGAGCAGGGGGTGCTGCGGCTGGTGGCGCGCGTGAGCGCAGGCGTGCCGGTGGGGTCGGTGTTCGTGCCGGAGCATCTGGGGCCCGACAATGTGCATGCTTTGGGCGGGCGCCCCGGGGTTGTGGTTCGCGTAACGGTCAAGCCTGCCTAGCGATCTGCCCTGCACGGAACTCGGTTGCCACAGGGCACTCAGAGTGGCCACTGAGACTCTGGGAGAAGAGCCATGAGTGTTGACTGGATCCAACTGCTCATCGATGCAGTCAAAGCGCTGGTGATCGCCTTTGGGCTGCTGATCGGCTTTGCCTACCTGACCTGGTTCGAGCGAAGGCTCATCGGCCGCTTCCAGATGCGCTTGGGGCCGAACCGGGTTGGCTGGCAGGGCCTGCTGCAGCCGGTGGCCGATGCCCTGAAGATGTTCTTCAAAGAGGATATCGTGCCCGCTCAGGCCGACAAGCTGCTCTACATCATCGCGCCCGGCATCACCATGTCGGCGGTGTTGATCTCCTTTGCGGTGGTGCCGATGGGGCCGGCCTTCACCCTGTTTGGCCGCCCGATCACGCTGTACCTGGCCGACGTGAACGTGGGCATGCTGGTGGTCATCGCTGTGTTGACCATGGGCGTCTATGGCATCATCCTGGGCGGTTGGGGCTCGAACAACAAGTACTCCCTGCTGGGGGGCATCCGCTCGGCGGCGGAGGTGATCAGCTACGAGCTGCCGTATGGCCTGTCTCTGCTTGGGGTGTTCATGATCGCCGGGTCGCTCAGCATGGTGGATATCGTCAAGGCCCAGGCCAGGCTGCCCTTTGTGGTGCTGCAGCCGCTGGGGGCGGTGATCTTTCTGATTGCGGCGCTGGCCGAGATCAACCGTGCGCCGTTCGATCTGGTCGAGGCCGAGAACGAGCTGGTGGGTGGCTACAACACCGAGTACTCGAGCATCAAGTTTGCGCTCTACTACATGGGCGAGTACATGTCGCTGATCGTCGCCGCGGCGCTCTTTGTGACCCTGTTCCTCGGCGGGTGGCAGGGCCCCTTCCTGCCGGGCATCTGGTGGTTTGCCATCAAACTGGTCGTCATGCTCTATGTCTTGATCTGGATCCGCGTCACAGTGCCGCGCCTTCGCTATGACCGCGTCATGGCTTTCGGTTGGAAGGTGTTGGTGCCGCTGGCGGTGGGCAATGCCCTGGTCACGGCGCTGGGGCTGCTCTTGCGCGACATGCATGTGCTGGGGCTGTGAGGGGCGGAAGGCCTATGGCGTACTGCGTATTGCGTAGTGCGTAAGGCACTCACCCTGGCCGGCAAGCAACACGCAAATGCAGTACACACTACGCAGCACGCAGTTGGGAGAGTATCCATGTCGGCAATCATCCATCTTGTCCAAGGGCTGTGGGTGACGTTCCGGCGGTCGCTGCCGCGGCCGGTGACGGTACAGTACCCGGAGGAGCGGCCACATATCTACCCGCGCTATCGGGGGCGCCACGTGCTGAACCGGCACCCCGATGGGCTGGAGAAATGCGTGGGCTGCGCCCTGTGTGCTGCCGCGTGCCCGACGGGTGCGATCTATGTAGAGGCTGCCGAGAACACCGATACCGAGCGGCATTCGCAGGGCGAGCGCTACGCGCGCGTGTACCAGGTGAACATGCTGCGCTGCATCTTCTGTGGCTTCTGCCAGGAGGCTTGCCCTACCGGAGCGCTCACCCTGAGCAGCGATTTCGAGCTCGCCGGCTACACGCGCGCTGATGAGATCTATAGCAAGGAGCGGCTGCTGGTTCCGCAGCCTGAGGGCCGGTGAGGGAGGCCAAGAGCTGATGGTGGACACGATCTTCTTCCTCGTCTTTGGGCTCGCAGCCGTGTTGGCGGCCATTGGCGTCGTGGCCCAGCGCAACGTGTTGTACAGCGGGCTGCTGCTCGTGTTGAATATGCTGGCGTTGGCCGCCCTCTACATCTTGATGAACGCCCAGTTCCTGGGTGCGGCACAGATCATCATCTACGCCGGGGCCGTGATGGTCCTCTTCCTGTTCACAGTAATGCTAGTGGGGGGCAGAAGTGAGCAGGCGTCGGGGGCAAAGCTGCGTGGGCAGGGCCTCCTGGCAGCGGTGCTCGTCGTGGCCCTGGCGGCAGACCTGGCCCTGCTCCTGGCTGGGGGCCTGCGGAGCGCGGTGCCGGCTGCTGCTGATCCGGCTCAACTCGGCACCGTGAAGGCCGTGGGGGAGGCCCTCTTTGGCCGCTACTTGTGGGCCTTTGAGGCTACTGCCCTCTTGCTCCTGGTGGCTGTGGTGGGGGTCGTCTACCTGGTGCGGGCCGATGCGGCGCCCGGCAAGGACAAGGTTGGCGGCAGGGATTAGGAGGAGCGATATGTCGGTGCCCGCGAACGCTTACCTGCTCTTGAGTGCGTTGCTCTTCCTGATCGGTGCTCTGGGCGTGCTCGTGCGGCGCAACGCCTTGGTGATCCTGATGAGCATCGAGATCATGCTGAACGCGGTGAACCTGGCGCTCGTGGCCCTGGGCACGGCGCGGCAGGCGGTGGATGGGCAGGTGCTGGCGCTGTTGGTCATGGCGGTGGCTGCTGCCGAGGTGGCTGTGGGCCTGGCGCTGATTGTCACCATCTTCAAACACCAGGGGACCGTGGACGTCGACGACATCAACCTCTTGAAGGGCTGAGTGGGACAGGCTTTCCAGCCTGTCGGGAGCGGACAGGCCAGAAAGCCTGTCCCACGGGCGGACGGGCTGTGAGGGCTGTGCTACGACGGACAGGCTAGAAAGCCTGTCCTACGGCGGAGGATCCGCATGCTCGACTATGTGTGGTTGACCATACTCTTCCCCCTGTTGGGGGTGCTCATCAACGCCTTTTTCGGCTACCGGCTCGGCCGGCGGGCTGTCGGCATGGTGGCAACCATCGCCGTGGCGGCGTCCTTCGCTGTGGCAGTCGGGATCTGTGCCGCGCTCTTGCGCCTGGCGCCCGAGGCGCGCAGCCTGGAACGCACACTGTTCAACTGGATCGCGGCCGGCAATTTCCATGTGGAAGTGGGGTTCCTGGTCGATCCGTTGTCGGTGGTGATGCTGCTGGTGGTCACGGGCGTGGGCACGCTCATCCACATCTATGCCAATGGCTACATGCAGCACGACCCCGACTATGCGCGCTTTTTCACCTACCTGAACCTGTTCGTCGTAGGCATGCTGTTCCTGGTTCTGGCGGGCAACTTCCTGTTGCTATACTTGGGCTGGGAGGCAGTGGGCCTCTGCTCGTACCTGTTGATCGGCTTCTGGTATCAGAAAAAGTCGGCCGCCGACGCGGGGAAGAAGGCTTTCATCGTCAACCGGGTGGGCGACTTTGGGTTCGCCCTGGGCATCATGCTCATCTTCGTGACCTTTGGGTCGCTTGGCTTCCGCGAGGTGTTTGCGGCAGCTCCGGCCAAGTTGCAGGCGGGCGGTGCTGTGGCGACGGCGATCACCCTGCTGCTGTTCATGGGTGCGACCGGCAAATCGGCCCAGATCCCACTGTACATCTGGCTGCCCGATGCCATGGAGGGCCCGACCCCGGTCAGTGCGCTGATCCATGCTGCGACCATGGTCACGGCCGGGGTGTACATGGTGGCGCGCACGCATGCTCTGTTTGCCCTGGCTCCCTTCTCTTCGGCGGTGGTGGCGACCATTGGCGCGGTGACGGCCTTCTACGCGGCCACGATCGCCCTGGTGCAGACCGACATCAAGCGCGTGCTGGCCTACTCGACGATCAGCCAGTTGGGCTACATGTTCCTGGCGGTGGGGGTGGGCGCCTATGCGGCGGGCATCTTCCACCTGACGACCCATGCCTTCTTCAAGGCCCTGCTCTTCCTTGGCGCTGGCTCGGTGATCCACGCCATGTCGGGCGACCAGGACATGCGGCACATGGGCGGCCTGCTCAAGAAGCTGCCGGTGACCGGGGCGACCTTCATCGTGGCCTGGCTGGCCATTGCCGGGGTGCCACCGCTCTCTGGCTTTTTCAGCAAGGATGAGATCCTGGCCGCGGCGTTCCACCATGGGTATTGGTGGCTATGGCTACTGGGGCTGGTGACGGCGGGCCTGACGGCCTTTTACATGTCGCGGGCGGTCTTTCTGACCTTCTTCGGCGAGTCGCGCGTGCCCCACGATGTGGCGCACCACGTGCACGAGTCGCCGGCCAGCATGACGGCGCCGCTCGTAGTGTTGGCGGTGCTCGCGGCTGTGGCCGGGCTGGCGACCGGCGGGTTCACGCGCTTCCTCGAGCCGGTCTTTGAGGGGATGCCACAGGAGGCGGCGCCCGATTACCTGGTGATGGGCCTTTCGGTGATGGCTGCCGCGGCAGGCATCGCCGTAGCCTGGCTGACGTACGTGCGGCGGGCGATCTCGGCGGAGGCTGTGGCCGCGCGCATGGGCCGCCTCTGCGGTTGGGTGCAGAACGGCTACAATGTGAACGAGTTGTACTGGGCCGTCTTTGTGCGGCCAATCGGGGGCCTGGCGCACTGGCTGGGGACCGCGTTCGATGCGGGCGTCATCGACGGCGCGGTGAACGGCGTGGCCATCCTGCTAGGCGGTGTCGCCAGGCGGTTGCGCGGTTGGCAGTCGGGTTACATCCGGCGGTATGCCCTGTCGGTAATGGTGGGTGTGGTGATCGTCGCGACCGTGGCCCTGGTGATGATCCGTGCGGCATAGCAAGGCGAGAAGGAGCCACGCGGCATGACTATGTTTGGTG
>Ga0078972_1008360_pt1 | contig 21753 bp, 20 predicted proteins | sample YelNatPaOPGAMG01_FD_67568 | JGI IMG/M metagenome (GOLD analysis project Ga0078972, IMG submission 67568) | Hot spring thermophilic microbial communities from Obsidian Pool, Yellowstone National Park, USA - OP-RAMG-01 (SPADES assembly) (version 2) | ecosystem: Environmental > Aquatic > Thermal...
AAGGCTCGCCAACAAAAACCTTCCTAAGCCCAAGAGGATTCGCAGTGCTTATATGCCCCAAATAGAAGTCCCGTATACCCCACATGCTTGGACAAGGCACGATATGCCCATCCGTCTGTATAGCATAATTTATCCACCCGGCGCCGCAACGCAAAAGCGCTTTCTCCTCCCCAAACAAAAGAGACTGAGCCACGCCCAAAAAAGGATAAAGCCTCAAAACCACGCCTCGCTTCTCCATCTGGTCAACCCAAAACTTGACGAGATGGCGAATTCCAGGATTATAGTTTTCCTCACTCCACCCCTTAAAGTTTCGCCTTTCAAAATCGCTCCAAAACCCGGCGTTAAGCTGCCAATGAACAGAAGAAAAAGAAAACTCATTATTGCTCAGCAGCCACAGCACCTGCTTGTAAATGTCAGTTTCCTCCATAACAGTCATACGAGCAATAACCTCGCCATTGAAGCCATTGCGCCTAATCAACCTCAAATTGTCAACAACCCTACGAAAAACCCCACACCCACGATAATAATCCGTTAAAGCTTCATCTCCATCCACAGATACGAGAATAACACTAAAACGATTAACATAGGCTGGTTCCAAACGGTCAAGAAGCAAACCATTAGTCTGAACAATAAAATATTTAGCCTTCACATTATCCATAATTTTTCTAATATCGTCCAAACAGAGCAATGGTTCGCCACCATAAAAAATTAAAACACAATCCGTATCCCGCCTACAAAACCTATCCAGCAAATCAACATCATAACTTATCTTCTTAGGCAAGGAATAATCAACATCAAAACCATTAAAGACGGAATCAAAATCCTCCAAAGCCTCACCAAAACAGTATCTGCACTGCAAATTACACTCACCAGTCAAAATAACATGAAAGAACACGTTTTTTCACCTTCCAATTCTAGCCATATTTTTCCCTAATCTTCTTAGCCTTCTCAATATACTCCTTAAGCTCCCTTTCTCTGACGTGCTTTTCAGGCAAAGTCTCAGGAGCATACATCAAAGGAATCACTGCCAAGAAAAGAAAGAAACTTGCAAAAGAGAAAGCCGCTGTCGGAGAAATAACACTAACATAAGGATTAACTAATATTGATATATAATTCGAAAGGAGAAAAGGAAGGCCGCCCAAAGCATAGTACTTCTCTTTCTCATAGCCTTCGCCAAGATCCCCCCAAACAGTCATAAAGAACACTGAAAAAAACAGTCCCCATGTTATACCATCAAGAACCATAAACAGGTAAGAAACAACTGGTGAGTCATAAAAGATGCTTAATGCAGCATATTCAATGCCTAACATGATAAAACCGATAATCGCTATGCGTTTTCTTCCTGCAAGATCAGCGCTAATGCCTCCAACGAACGCAAATATTCCTGCAAAAATATATTCTGCAAATGTCACAAAAACGAAAACTTCAGTGCCAAACACTCTTTCTAAAATTGGAAGTTCTGCAAAATTTATAAGAGAAAACATTATCCATGGAAACAAGTATAACCACACATCTCTTTTATGAATAAGCTCAAGATAACTTTGGGGTTTTTGATCACCCGACTCTTTATGTTGTCTACTTAAGAATGCGAAACAAATTCCGCCAAAAACTCGCCAGACAGTTAAAGCAGTTACAATCTCCCATATTTTGATTATGTTTGCTATAATGATGAAAAGCAAGACCATAAATCCAGTAATGCTCCAAGTAATTCCTCCTACTAAGCCTCGATTTTCAATTTTTGTCGAGTCAGCAAAATAGCTCAAACATGAAGGTAAACCTATGCCGATTGAAAAACCTAAAAGAAGGGCGAATATATTTGTCAACAGGCCATTGCCGGGAACGATAACTAAAAGAGGCGTAACAGCAATATCCATAAGTAACCACACATATAGAAGTTTAACACGGGCTTTTTGGAAAAATTGTGAACCTAAAATTGCTGAAACTGCAATTCCTATGAAGTATAAAGTGAACAAAATCATCTTTTCCGCTTCGAATAACTCAAGTTCATTAACAATATTGCTGAAAATAAGATAAATTACTATATACCAGACAAAAGTGTTTAAGACTAAAAGAATCGAAGGCATAGCTCTTTTCCAACCAATTCTTTCCTTAATTATGTTTATCAAAGCCATGGAGTTTACTACCACTTGAAAGTACTCTTCTGAAGATAAAACTTTTGTTGATTATGGTTATGTATTTCTGTTCAACAGTAAGCTTTAATAAGTAGATATGTTCTACAATAATACGCAAAGGGGAATAAGGATGAAGGCTGTTAAAAGAGTTAAGAAGCGGGAGATACCTGTTAGAATAAATGCTTGAATTATTCATAAGTCTTCAAGCATAAACGATAGAAAAGCCTGAAGTTGAATTATTAGTTTGGTGTTGGGTAGGTGCAGGGTTAATTTTGAGCCGTCATCTATTAAAGTTTGCATTTTCTTTTTAAGTCTCATAACAGGTATCGCTTCGAGTGTACAATCAACTAGCTTAGCAACTTCATCTTGTGTTATCTTAGTTTTTGAAATAATTGCATTAACCTTTCTTTTTGCTTTTTGATTTTGCATTGCAAATAAGAGCGGGATGGGCAAATCATTAGCAAGAATTCGTTGGCAAAGCTCTTCAATTTCGAAAATGTCAATAAATTCTTCCCGAAGCGTAACTAATATCCCAATTATTCTTCCTAATCTTGTTAAAGTCTCAACTTCTGCATTTTTTCCTCCGCCGAATAGTGCACCTAGGTGCATGTCCAACTCTATTCCTGCAGCCTTCATTTCGATTACCTTTAAGTAATCATCTGGAACAATACTTTTTCTTTTTTTCAAGCTAATTTCCATGGCATGAGCATTGCCAACTTCAAAAATCAGTTTCTTAAATGCCTCAAGCGCTTCTCTACTTTTTCCTTTCGCCAAAATTGCTGTTGAATCAACGAAAAGCTTGAAACCCTCTATCAAGAACGCATTGCCGAGAAGAAGTGCTGTTTCAGTGCCAAACTTGCCGTAGACTGTGGGTATTTTGTGCTTAACTTTAGATTTGTCTATAATGTCGTCATGTATGTCGAATGCTGCTGCCATCATGGCTATTGCCGCCTGTGCAGAAACCACGTCATCAGGGTTGCCTCCTACTGCTTCACATGCAAGCGAGAACAAACCTGGATGCGTGAAATCATTCCAATTTGTAATGTAGTGTTTAAGCGCGTCACAAAGTGTTGAATCCTCAATCCTCTCTTTTTGCAATATTTGTCTCGCAAGCTGCAGGCCTTTTTCACTGCGTTTCTTAAGATCTGCAACTATTTTTTTGCCTATTTTTTTAACCATACCACATTTATATTAATATTCTACCATTTTAAAAGATTTAACTAAATTTGGATAGTGCAATTGTGGATAATGGATTACCGAAGCTTAATTTTCGATTGGTAATTTTGAATGAATAAGCTAATAAGCGATTATGTTCTCAATAATTTGGTAGTGGCGACCTAACTTTTCCGTTTAGGTGAGGGTGATGGTTGGGAGGTTTAAGCGTCAACGCCTCAGCAAGAACCAGAGGAAAATTTTGGAGATTTTGGAAAAATATCAAGAGTTGACGGCTAGGGACATAGCTGAAATTCTATGGGCGAGAGATATACAATACAGAACGCCGGAATACAGCTCAGTTCATCGAAGCCTCACAACCCTTTACAGAAGGGGTCTTGTGGAGAAAGTTGGCGGCCAATTGAAATGGCGGAAGGCAAAGGCTGAAAAAAGAAGCAGTTAAGCTATCTTGTTTTGTATTTGTTCTTTTATTATGTTGTGGTATGCCTTTATGTATTGTTTTCCTTTCGCCGTTATTGTGTACACTTTTCTCGTTCTTTTACCTTGTTTTTGTTCTTGGCTTGTTAGGAAGTCTTCGCGTTCCAGCTTGTTTAGTAGCGGGTATAGTGCTCCGTGTCTGAGTCTAACGCCGTATTGCGCTTCTACTTGTTTTTTTATCTTATATCCCCACATTGGCTCCTTGTTTAACAGCCTTAGTATTTGTATGTCTAGTAGGTTTCTGGTTACGCGTTGAACAATTTCTTTTTTGAAGGTTTCTTCCAATTTTTTACTTTCCATGGTTCGTTCCGTTTTAGACTTGTTTATGTTTTGACTTATTTAGGTTTATGTAGGAAATGGGGTATTGGGTATGTGTTTGGTATGCTTTTTTATGTTTAGTTTAAGCATGAACGTTTATATTTTTGTTTAGGCTGTATAAAGACTTGAGATATGTCTAGAAATAGACATATTGTATTCGCGTCCAACAAAAATACAGGAAGGGAAAATGATGGGTAACAACACGAAGGAAGTTCAAGTTAAATTAATGAAGGGGTTACTAGACCTAATAGTGTTACAGTTCTTAAGTAGCCAACCTATGCACGGCTACCAAATAATAACGCGGATACGCAAAAACTTCGGCGTCTACTTTGGACCAAGCACAATCTATCCGCTTCTGAACGCTTTGGAAAAAAAAGGCTATGTAAAGAGCGAGTGGAACATGGAAAGCGAAAGACCGAGAAAGGTTTACAGGCTCACAGTGGATGGACAAAACCTGCTGAACTTCACAGAAGACTCGCTTAACTTCATATGCAGAAAAATAGGCACAAATGGACTGCCAAAAGGCATAATCAGCGAAGAGGAAATTCCACAACCACAGACGCACATGAGACCTTCTCTCATAAAGAAAATTGAGGAACCGAAAACCATAATTTAACGCTAGCATCCCCCTTCACAATTTTGTAATACACTTTTATCCTTAATCTGCATCATGAAACTTGGGAAGGCAATTTGGAGAAGGTGGACATCCTAATTCCAAGATGCACAATTCTGCCCATGAACGGTAAACGGATAATAGAAAATGGCGCGCTAGCCGTGAAGGATGGAAAAATAACTTTTGTTGGAAAATCTTCACGTGTAAGTGGAATAAAAGCAGAAACACGTATAGAAGGACATGGAAAGGTTGCTTTACCAGGCTTAATCAACTGTCACACGCATGTGCCAATGACATTGTTTCGTGGATTAGCCGAAGACCAGCCGCTGAAAAGATGGCTTAAAGAAAAAATTTGGCCGCTAGAAGCTAAGCTAAAACCTGAAGACGTTTATGCTGGGGCTCTTCTGGGATGTCTTGAAATGATTAAAAGTGGAACAACATGTTTTGCAGACATGTATTTTTATGAAGATGTGGTTGCAAAGGCTGTTGTTGAAAGTGGTTTAAGGGGTGTCTTAGCAGAGGGCATCATTGAAGCTGGAAATAAACAGTTAGGCGAGAAGAGTTTTTCTCGAAGCGTGAATTTTGTTAAAAGCTTTGGTGGTTATGCCTCTAGCAGAATAAAAGCTATGCTTGGGCCTCATGCGGCCTATAGTTGTAGCAGAGAATTGCTTTCAATGGTCTGTGAGAAGGCTCTTGAATTGAATGTTGGTGTCCATCTTCATCTGGCGGAATCAACGGTGAAGCTGAAAGAAGCACAAGGTTTAAGCGAAACTGCTTTTCTGGATGGGCTTGGCTTTTTTGATGGGCATACTCTAGCGGCGCACTGTATTAATTTGTCTAAAAGTGATATGCGAACACTTTCTAGGCGTGATGTTAACGTTGTGCATGTTCCAGTGGCGAATATGAAGCTTGGCTTGGGTGCAGCAAGGGTAAAGGACTTGACTAGTTTGGGCGTTAATGTGTGTTTAGGAACTGATGGACCTGCAAGCAATAACACGCTTGACATGTTTGAGACCATGAAAGTCGCTGCTCTACTTCAAAAGCATACCTACCGAGACCCAACAGCCCTTCCCGCCTACGATGTTTTAAAGATGGCAACAATAAACGGGGCAAAAGCGCTGGGGTTAGCAGACGTTGTTGGCTCGTTGGAAGTTGGAAAAAGGGCAGATATAATCCTGATTGACATTAATAAGTCACATTTGAAGCCGTTGCATGACATATTTGCGAGTATCGTCTACTCCGTGAAGGGAAGCGATGTGGACACGGTCGTTGTTGACGGGAAGATTCTGATGAAAAACAGAATTGTGGAAACGTTAGACGAAGCAGGTGTAATGGAAAAAGCAGAGAAAATTGCTTCAGATATACTTTCAAGATAGTTTTAGAGCGTGCATAGTTAATTTTATCTAGATGCTTATTCATCTTATCTGCTTCAGCACAGGGTTCATTGATGGCGCCGATAATTCAAATAGTCAAGCTCACAAAGAAGTTTGGGAATTTTACAGCAGTTGACCATCTAAACCTCGAAGTTGAAGAGGGAGAAATTCTTGGAATTTTGGGTCCGAACGGCGCTGGTAAGACAACAACGCTGCTGATGTTGACGACTGTTATTAAGCCTACTGAAGGTACAGCCCTTATTGGTCCTTATGATGTTACGCGTGAACCCGATAAGGCTAGGACGTTGATTGGCATGGCTTTTCAAGAACCCAAACTCTTGTGGGTTGATGCCCCTTGGGATATTCTGAACTGGCATGCCAAGGTTTGCGGCTTATCCGCTGAGGAACGCAAGAAGAAGGTTCGCTGGGTTCTTGAGGAGCTTGAGCTTTGGAATGATAGGTTCAAGAGCGTTCACACATTTTCTGGTGGTATGCGTAAGAGGGTTGAAATAGCGAAAATTTTGATTCAGAGACCAAAAATAGCTATAGTTGACGAGCCCACAGCACAGATAGATATCGTTGGAAAACACCGGATTTGGAACATGCTTCGCGACCTAAGGGAAGAAGGTTCAACAATATTGCTCGCAACAAACGAGCTTTACGAGGCTGATGTGCTCTCCGATAGGGTTGCCATAATGCATAGGGGTAAACTGCTTGTTTGTGATGAACCGAAGAAGTTGAAGGACAACATACCGGGCGGTGATGTTGTCGAGATAACCTTGGATAAGGCTGTGCCAAAAGAAACTATTGAAAAGCTTAAGGAAATCAGGCGCGTCGTAAACGTTTCGGCAATAAAGGAGGATTATTTAAAGATTTACTTGAATAATGCTGAGGAGGTTCTTCCGAAGATAACTGAGTTTTTCATGGAGGCGCATATACCAATAAAGTCTATTCGCATGAGTGAGCCTTCACTTGATGACGTGTTTGCGCATTACACTGGTTTAACAATTGAAGAGGCTCAAAGGGAATGATAAGCTTACGCAGAGTTTGGACCGTGGCTGAAAGAGACATAAAAATGTTTCTCCGTTACAAGTTTCTTTTGATAATGCGCGCAATATGGTTTGTGGCACAAATAGCCCTATTTGGCTTAGTCGTTAATCAGATGTTCCGCCAAGATGTTCAGAACGCTGTTGGCGGCAGCTACTTCAACTATTACACTGCGGGAATAATAATAACGATGCTTTATTCAACAGCGGTCTTCATAGGATACGACATTTATGAGGAAGCCGACCACGGTGTCATCGAATATTTGTTAAGCGTTCCAGTTTCACGCAAGGAACTCGTCTTGGGAAGGTCCATTGGCGGGGGCCTAAGGAGCTTTTTATACGTAGGTCCAATGATGCTTTTTGTTCTTTACATAATTGGAGTTTCAAATGTTCTTCAGCTTTTAGCGGCTATGTCATCGCTTTTCCTCTTCACCTTCGGCGTTGCAGGTTTCAGTATAACAGTAGCTGTTAGCATAAAATCCTCGGATAGATTTGATATTCTGATGGGTGTTACTGATGCCCTAATAGTGCGTTTAAGCACGACACTGTATCCGGTTGCTTATATGCCACCATACTATAAGGGGCTTGCGTCGGTAAATCCGTTGTCCTTTGCCGCTGACCTCTTCAGGTGGGGCGCTGGACTTGAATCTGCAGCGCTTACTCCACCGTTGTTAGCTACTTTTGGAATAGTTGCTTTCTTTTCCCTCTTCACCTTTCTGGGCATAGTCCTGCATGAGCGAAGATTGGAGGGTGGAGGATGGCAATAAAACCAATATTGCACGTTATTCAAAGAGACTTCAGTTATTTCTTCCGCTATAAGTGGTGGATTGCCGGCATGCTAAGCATGAACCTCGCCGACTTATTTATAATGGCAGTTGTCTATACAAATATGGTTAACCCAAACATAACAAAGGAGTACGTATCATACTTCGTATTCTTTGCTCCAGGATTAACGATAACCGCGCTTTTTGCAGCGGCATTCATGATTGGACGCGAAATAAACATGGAAATTAGAAGGGAAATTTCACATTATATGCTCAGCTTACCGATAAGGCGTTTTGAGTTGGCGCTTGGAAGGGTTTTGGCTGGAGGCGTTAGGGGGGCAATTTATATGGCGCCACTTCTCGCCACAACTCTTGGCATAACCTACCTCTACACTGGGGTTTTTCCAAACACACTGCAGCTCCTAACAATACTTTTAGCTCTTTTTCTAGTGTCCATTGGAACTTCAGGTTTAAGCATAGCCCTTGCTTTATCAACAACGAGCTTCGAGAAATACATAACAGCAAGAGGCGTCGTTTACTATGTGCTTTTCTTCTGCAGCACAGTTTTTTATCCAATGCCGCTTATACGGAGCGCACTTCCACAATTAGCGCTAATAGCGCAGTACAATCCCTTAAGTTGCGGCGCAGACCTTTCCAGAACCTTTCTTCTGGGCAACCCGCCGTTCGACCCGCTCATGCTTGTTGACATCGCTTTGTTTGCGTTAATTTTTGCTTCACTCGCCACTTTAGCGTATATGAAAGTAACGCAAAAGTAATCATGGTTAAATTTATGAATGCGAACGACATTATTTTTCTTTCCTTCCGTCATGTTGAAGCGCTGCTTGAAGGTAAAAATATGAGTGGAGTGGAAGCCATCTTCGAACCAAAAAGTGTAGTTCTTATAGGTTCAAGCAGACTGCGCGAAAAAGTTGGAATGAGCTCTCCAGAACTCTTCCGAAGTGTAACATACAACATGAAGAAATTTTTTGAAGGCAACGTTCATATATTAGATGTTGACGGAAAAGGAGTGTATAGAGACATTGAAGCTATAACTGCCACTCCAGAATTGGCAGTTATAATGCTTCCACCAAAAAACTCGTTGGTGCAAGCAGAGAAATGCGCTGAACACGGTGTAAAAGCCCTTGTGATTATTACTGGCGGATACAGAGACCTCGAGCGCCGTAAACTGCTTAAGCTCAGGGATGATTATGCCATTAGAATTTTGGGTCCAAACACGATTATGGGCGTGATAAACACTAAAAATGGTTTAAACACAACCTTCGAAAGGGACTTAATGCCAAAAAATGGCAAAATAGCCGTTATTTCACAGAGCGGTGGAGTTGGTGCATGCCTTCTAGACTGGGCTTGTTTCTACGATGTTGGCATAAGCAAATTTGCGTTTATGGGAGATAAAATAGACGTTGACGATGTTGACTTGCTTAGGTATCTGGGCGCAGATAAAGAAACAACTGTTATATGCCTCTACATGGAAGGAGTAAAAAACGGACGCGCCTTCATAGAAGAAGCCAAGAAAATCGTGAAGAAAAAACCCATTCTAGTCTTAAAAGGCGGAATAACTGAAGAATCTGCGCATAGGGCAAAATCTCACACAGCTTCAATAGCTGGTTCAGATGAAATTTTTAATGCTGCATTAAAAAAGGCTGAAATAATAAGGGTGGAAAACATAGAAGAATTGATGGATGCAGCGGTTGCCCTCACAAAACAGCCACCAATGCATGGAGATAACGTCGCAATAGTAAGCAATGTTGGTGGCCCAGCAATACTTGCAGCTGATGCAATCGTAAAAAACGGCTTAAAACTTGCCGCCCTGTCAGCGGAGACGAGGAAAGAAATTGAGAGGCTTTATCCTGGAGTTGATGCCACGAACCCGATTGATATGATTGCAGATGCAAGGGCTGAAAGGTACGAGAAAGTTTTGGATTTGGTGCTTGCAGACAGTAATGTTAACGGAGTCCTAGTCATAAACATGCTTAAATCATGCTTCTTCGAACCAAAAGATGCACTGGTAATTTCAAAAATAGCAGTGAAATATCCAAAAAAGCCCATTGTAGATGTTCCAGCAGGAGGAGAAGACTTCGAGCTGGTCTACAAAGTTTTAGGCAAGACAAATATTCCACTCTATAACTTACCTGAGAAAGCTGCAAAAGCCCTAAAAGTTTTAAGAATTTACGGAAAAACCGTTGAAAAACAGTAACTCTATATCCCTAAAGGCGTTAGATTCTATTCTGGCCAAGATTTGCTCTAGGTGAAAAATTGAGCCAGCAAGATGGGCATTTAGACAATAAGATGGTTGAAAGTCTTCTAAGATTTTGTAGGTACATTGCTGGTTCATGCGAGATTACGGCAGTATGCATAATTGGAGATCCAACTTCAGCTTTTAAAGCCAAAACGGCTTCACAAGTTTTGCTCATAATCAGAGATTTTAAACCGAGACTTTTAACCCACGTGAATGTTTTTGAAAATAAAAGTTTCATCATTTTTGCTGTTGACCAGTGGGTTTTTGAAAGAGATGTTGAGAGGGGATTCTTAGGCGAAGCTTTAGCTGGGGGACTAATTTTCCCATATGTGTCAATAGTGGGTGAGCTTTATTTACATGGACAAGAGGTGCAATTAAAGAAGCGCCTAATTCGTGAAATTTTGGAAAACCTCATCCTAGATTTTCCAGAACTCTCCTACAGCCTTCACATAAAACCAGAATACTTTCTATACGAGGCTTTATTGACAAGAACGAGGCTTTTCCCGCTTATGATTCCAGACATAATCGAATTCATGAAAAAGGATAGAAAAAGTGCAAATGTTAATTGCGTCCTACCAGGGTATCTGGAAGCTTTAAAAGAGTTGGGGAAGGAGAAAATTGTCGCTTTTTCTGATGGATTTGTCAAGATCACAGCGGAATTCATTGGTAGAGTTAAGGATCGAAAAATTCGCTTTGTAAACCTCTTTCGAACTGCGCAAAAAGCATTATTTAACTCTTTGCTTGGAACGTTTCCAAAAATCTTCAGCTTTCTCCTGCAGAACAGAGAACTGCTTACAAGGTTTAAGTTTACTGTAAACTATTCGAGGGAGGTCTGTTACGTTGAAGACCCCCATGCGTATTTATACATTCCAACGGCAAATGAGCTTGTTTCATTAGCAAGTAGGCTAGACTTGGAGGCTTTTGCTAGAAAAGTGCTTTCTGCAGGCGTGGATGTGCCCGTTAAAATTGAGCAGATAGGCAGCGTCTTGAATGATACATACCTAATCAAGGCTTCAGTGCGAGGAAAGGAGCATAAAATTGTTGCTAAGAGGTTTAAGGACTGGTCGAGTTTCAAGTGGTTTCCATTAACCTTATGGACTGTTGGGACCAGAACCTTCGCTGTTTTGGGGCGTTCAAGGCTTGAAAGGGAATGCGCAATAAATCAGTTTTTACATTCACGCGGGTTTGCCGTTCCAAAACTGCTTCACGTAAACCACAATGAACGCTTGGTTCTCATGGAGTATGTTGACGGCGAAAACCTTGAAAAAGCAATAAAGCGTATAGCAGAAGCTGAAACCATGGGCAAAGTTGAGGGGGAAATTGAACTGTTAAGGAAGGTTGGAGAAAAGTTTGCTGAAATTCACGCTCTTAACATCGCTTTGGGAGATACAAAACCAGAAAACATCATAATTGGAAGAGACAGTCAAATCTATTTTCTAGATTTTGAACAAGCATCAAGAAATGGCGACAAAACATGGGACGTAGCTGAATTCCTCTACTATGCTGGACACTACTTTTCGCCTTTTTCCAAAACCAAAGTGGCAGAGCTTATGGCTAAGGCTTTTATTGAAGGTTATTTAAGGGTTGGGGGAAACCCTGAAGTTGTCAGGAAAGCTGGAAATCCAAAATACACGAAAGTTTTCAGCGTTTTCACTCTTCCCCACATCATACTTGTCATATCGGACGTTTGCAAAAAGTATGGTGAGCTGAAGGGATAAGCATGGCAAAGACAGCAATAACATTTTATGGCGGGGTAAATGAAATTGGCGGAAACAAAATCCTAGTACAAGATGGAGAAATAAGGGTGCTTTTTGACTTCGGCATATCGTACGCTGTCAAGAAGCAGTTTTACTCTCCACCATTCCTCTCGCCGAGAAGCGAAAAAAGCCTACAAGAACTCGGGATTCTGCCAAAAATAGATGGCGCCTACAAGTTTGACGAAAAACCATGCGATATCGACGCAGTCTTCATCTCCCATGCCCATATGGACCATTCAGCCTACCTATCCTTCATAAAACGTGAAATCCCAGTCTACTGTGGCGAAACAACAAAAACAATTTTAAAAGCACTAGGCGAAATGCGCAGAGCCGACTTAGAATTTGATGTAGAAGGCGTAGAATTCAAAACTTTCAGGACTGGAAGGAAAATCAGCGTAGGCAGTTTAGAGGTCGAGCCAGTTCACGTTGACCATTCCATCCCAGGAGCTTATGGCTTTATCATTCACACTTCAAATGGAAGCATCGCCTACACTGGCGATTTTAGAACTCACGGCGCCAAGCATCAAATGACAAGGGATTTTGTTGAAAAAGCTAAGGACGCTGAACCAGCAGTCGTTATCACAGAAGCAACAAACATGACTGGCGCATCTGCCTCTTCTGAGGCTGAGGTGGAGGGCAAATTGAAAGCTATTGTTAAGCAAGCAAACGGTATTGTATTGGCAGATTTTGCCTACACCGACGTTGACAGGCTTAATTCGTTCTATCGTGCAGCTAAGAAGAATGGGCGTTGCCTTGCCGTTTCACTCAAGCAAGCCTATCTTATGAAGGCACTTCAAAAAGATAATGGCTTAAAACTTCCAGATTTAAACGATGAGAACATTTTGGTTTTTCGAAAATCGAAGAAGACGAGAGACAAGTGGGAAAACACAATAATTGAAGGGTATCCCGACAAAGTTAAGAGTGCATCCGAAATTTCGAAGCAGCAACGCAAAATAGTTTTAGCCCTATCTTTCCACGACTTGGAGGAACTTGTTGAAATTCAACCGGAAGCTGGAAGTTGTTATGTGCTTTCATCCTCTGAGCCCTTCAACGAGGAAATGGAAATAGACTATGAAAGGCTTCTGAACTGGCTTGAACATTATGGCTTGCCACAATATCACGCACACGTTTCTGGACACATCATGCCAATGCAGCTGAAGGCAATCCTAAATGAAATTAACGCAAAGCATATATTCCCAGTTCATACCGAAAAGCAAAACCTCTTCGCCAAATTCATGAGAGACTTAAAGGGCAAAATAATAACCGATGAAAGGGGAAGGGAATACATAATTTAACAAAAGCTATTTTTAATTGAGTAAGCTTAATCTGATGCTATGATAACCATAATTGGCGCCGGTAGAGTTGGAAGCGCAGCGGCATTCAACATTCTAAGGTACAGAATAAGCGATGTGGTCTTGATAGATATCTATGAAAACATAGCTAAAGGCGAAGCCCTAGACATGATGCAGGCAGCTCCCGCAATAGAATTTGACGGAAAAATAAAAGGTACAAGCGACTACAGCGAGATGGAAAACTCTGAGCTTGTCATTATAACGGCTGGTGAAGCGCGAAAACTTGGGATGTCAAGGATCGACTTGATGAATAAAAATGCAAGGATAGTCAAGTCAATCGTGCGGGAAGTTGTGAAATACGCGCCAGAATGTAAAATTATGATGGTTACAAACCCTGTTGACATAATGACTTATATCGCATACAAGGAGTCGGGTTTTGAAAGGAACCGTGTTTTCGGGATGGGCAACATTCTAGACACTTTGCGTTTTAGGTCTTACATAGCCTCTGAGCTTAACGTTTCAAGGGAGGATGTGCGCGCTTTGGTTATAGGCGAGCATGGCGATTCGATGGTTCCGCTTGTCGAATATGCATCTGTTTCCGGGATACCAGTAACGCACTTGTTGAGCAAGGAGCAGATCAAAAAAATAATTGATTTGACGGTTAGCTCTGGTTCCGACGTTATAAAACTGAAGGGTGCAACAATTTATGCTCCAGCAGCAGTCATCGCGATAATGGCTGACGCTGTTCTTAGGGGTAGAAACCGCGTTATGGGCGTTTCAACTTATTTGCAGGGCGAGTATGGCCTTTCCGACATTGCCATAGGTGTTCCAGTAGTTCTTGGAAGGAACGGCGTTGAAAGGATTTTAGAGCTTGATTTGCAACCTGAAACTAGAAAACGTCTGGAGAAGGCGGTTATGGTTGTAAAAGAGGCCATCAGCAAACTGGAAGGCGACTAAACTCACATTTGAGCTTTCAATTTTAACTTTGAATTCAAAGCTTCAATCATAAGGCTTTGTAGTGCGTGAGGATTCATAACATATAAGTCAAAGTATTATTTCTTGTTATTCGCGATAAAAATGAAGGCCACATCGAAGATTGACCGCGGAATGCGCACATTATTCCACATTTTAGGTTTAAGCTGCCTAGGAGGCGCCATATTCCTTCAAATTCTAGTCTTCGCAGACATACTCCAACACGGATATTTTGTCGCAATTGAAAAAAATCCAGCAATATTAACGCTGGAATTAATTCTAACAGCCTTCACCCTTATTTACTTTATATACATATATCAACATCTAATGCGAACAATAAGGTAAATGGATTTTTAGGTTGTGATGTTTAAAAATCGTTTCCACTGTGGAAAATATCCATAAAATAATAGAAAATTTTTAAATAGCTTTACACTTGCAAAAACATAATTGGTTCTATCAAGGAGTTAAAAACATGAAGAAAAATAAACTTGTAAGCTTTGTGTGGTGCATTTCCATAGCAATTTTTCTGCTTACAGGATCAATTGCACAAAAAGCCAAAGCACAAAGTTCAGCGCTCAGAACAAACGCCACCTATCTACCAGAAATATACATTCAAGTCAATGCCACCGCTGAGACCTTGCCGGGTCAAAATATTACAGTAAATTTAAGCCTATCTAAAGTTGATCCTAAAAAAGTAATAGAGATAGAGTATCTCAATTTAAGCATCTATGGCTTTCTCTATGGCAAAGAGAAAATTCTGATTGACAACATGACAGATGCTAATATATCATCACTTGACGAATACAGCCGCACTCTGCCTTACGTAGAAATACCTGAAAAGGTTTGGGGCGTAGCTGAATGTGAAATTACATTAACGTATAACGTCACATACGAATATCCTGGAACACCTATAATAAAAATAATAATGCCTTACAAAAATCTAAAAGCAAGCTTTGATATAACCTATATTGAAAATGTTTACTTAACAGATTTAGAGAAAGAGCTTGCAAATTTAAACAACACGATTATAAGCCTAAACAACACATTTTTTGAAAGTTTTAACATGACCTTATCACAAGAAAACATTGAAAAGCTGAACCAAACATACTGGGAATATATACAAAAATACAACGAGTCACTGGGAAATTCTAACGAATTAGCGAATTTACGCAATGTTTCTGTAATTCTCGGAATAACAACGATCATTTTGTTAGCTTCAACTGTTTATCTGCTTTTCCGTAAACCTAGAGAATACTAACAATTTTCCCTCATTTTTTGTGCAAGTTTTGGGATGCAATGAATGTTAGGCCTTTCTTTGTTAGGGCTTTTGCCGTTCTGTTTACAGCGTCATGTTTGTCCATATAGTTTTGTAGAAGTTTTGGCATTAGCCCCTGTGCAATTATGTCTTTCTTCGGCATGAAATAGTCAAGTATGTCTGATGGATGTTCTCTAGCCTTATCAATTTCTGGGATTCCCCCCTCGTGCTTGGCGCTTATGTTTTTCACGTGGTCCGCCATTTCCAAAAGTTCGTTTAGTTTATCATAAGGCTGTCTGACAATGCTCTTTTGTGTCTCTACGATGTGATGTTCTATGCGGACAATGTCCTCGAATCCGAAGGCTTTTCTTATGTAGGCTGAAAGTTCAATCGTCCAATTATTCACGCTGTTCGAGAGGTTAAAACCAACAAGCGGTGTTGTGCCGTCTTCCCGGCTAAAGAGTTTGGCAGTCATCAACGTCCATAAGATAAAGTAGGGATTATCGTTGCCCACGTAAACCGAAATCTTAAATTCAATGTCAATCCCAAGCTTGTGCAACCAATACCCAAGCATGATAGTTCCAGCGTTCACATTCAAGACTTGCTGGACGCCATACTCCGTGTAATAGTGAAGATACTCCTCAACCCATTTTAGGGCGTACTCATTAGGCACGCCAACGCCTCCAAAATATCCAGTGATTGTTTCCGCTCCGCCCAAATGGATGTTTATTGGCTTTCCGTCTGAACCAAGCATTGTGCCCTTTGTATCTAAAGTTTGAACGTAAGAAGCGCCTATGATCTGCATTGCGGCAGCGAAAGCGAGAATATCATCATCTTCAACCTGCTCCTTCATGTTTCGAACGCGAATGTAACGTGCTGGCATCAGTTCTCCCTTCTCTATGGAGCGTTTAGCCTCCTCAATAATCCATGGGAAAAAGTTGCATGCGCTGATTTCAAGCGTGACGGCAAAGGTGTCATCAAATTTCATGGAATCAGCTTTTTCACCCAAAATTTTTCTGCGGTATTCTGGTATGCTAATAAAGGCTCCTTTATCGCGCTGTTTAATTAGCCACTCAATATCTTTAATGAAGGGCGACTTTTTCTTTTCAAGCCGTGCCATAATATTTTCAAGTTTCCGCGACTCTCTAGCTTTATGATTAATTTCTTCAACGCCACCATATTTTTCGATAATTTCAAGCAAACCTTTTGTAAGTGGATTATCCCTTTCTAGCAGAAAATCGTTGACGACTTTCAAGTTATCTTCACTTATCTTCAACTTCTCCAGGATTTTCTTCAAATGTAAATCCTCCAGGGTGATTTGTATTCAGATTTTTAGAAATTTAAACATTTTTAACATTTCATGTAGCCTTTCAGGAGTTGCACATCCAAAGTTTATATGACAAGAGGGCGTGAATTAAATAGAAAGGTGAAATTGCATGTTCAAGCCTGAGGGAATTATGCCGGCTCTGGTTACGCCTTTCACGGATGATGGAGCAGCTGTTGACGAAGAAAGGTTGCGTGCGTTGGTTAACTATTGCATTGAGTTGGGTGTTCACGGTGTTGTCCCGTGTGGCACTACTGGCGAATTCGTCAACATGACGATTGAGGAGCGAAAACAAGTCATAAAGGCCGTTATAGACGAGGTTAATGGGCGTGTTCCTGTAATTGCTGGAACTGGAGCAAGCGGAACCGACCAGGCTTTGGAGATGACGAAGTATGCGAAGGATGTTGGCGCTGACGCTGTCTTAATTGTTACCCCGTTTTATCTTAAACCAGCTGACCGTGGAATTTATGAGCATTACGATACGATTGCAAGTAAGGTTGACATGCCCATAATTCTCTATAACATTCCGCAGTGTACTGGTTTGCAATTGCCTTGGCAGATGGTTGAGGATTTGGCGCAGATACCAAACATTGTAGGTTTAAAAGACAGCAGCGGACAACTAAGCTTCATTTTAGCAGTTCTTGAGAAAGTCAGAGATAAAATTAATGTTTTATGTGGGCATGACGAAGTTGTTGTTGCAGCGTTAGCCGCGGGATGCAGTGGCGCTATACTTGCAAGTGCCAATGTAATGCCTGACATTTGGGTGCAAGTTTACAACCACATTAAAAATGGTGAATTGCAAAAAGCAAGAGAACTCCAATACAAGGTGCAGAAAATCGCGCGCATAATTGCTGGAAGCGGCGCGGTAGGCGCAAAAGAAGCCCTAAACATGATGAAAATAAAGGTTGGACCAGTTCGAAAACCGCTTAGCGTTGGGGGTGAATTAACCTATGAAGCAAGAGAGGAACTGCGATTGGACCTTGAGAAGATAGGGAAAATAAAGCCTAAAATGGTAACATTTGAAATTGCTGAAAAGCCCATAGAAGAACGTTTTATGGCGGTAAACATAACTCCGGAAATAATTAAAAACTTCAAGCTGCGCGTTGGCGAAGCTTTAGCTGGAAGCGGCGCGGAAGTGGCACACATAGACCTCATCATGGGAAGAAGCGACGGGCCTGTCGGCGAAGCCTTCGCAAAGGCGAAAGCAACGCCGACGCCTGGACATGAGCCTCTCCTAGCCATTTTGGAGCCAAATTTAACTGTTAAGCCTGTAACCCTCATCGTTCCAACGGTTACGATTACAAGCATGCGTCAAGCAAGCATGGTTTATGGTCCAGCCCAAACGGCCGTAGCAAAAGCGGTGATTGACAGTGTCGCTGATGGAACAATTCCAAGGGAGGCTGTTGAAGATTTAATTATTATTGCAAATGTGTTTGTGCATCCAACAGCGGTTGACAGACAGCGCGTTTACATAAACAACTATAAGGCTATGCGCCACGCGATACGTAAGACGATAGAGGGCAGACCCAGCGTTGACGAGCTAATAGAGAATAAAGAACGCTCGAAACATCCATTCAAATACACGCCATAGTGAGCGAAATTGGTAAACCGTCAAATAAGCGAAGGAGACTATGTACTGCTTTACCTCACTCAGCGGAAAACTTATCTGGTTAAAGTAGAAACTGGCAAAGCATTCCACACGCATAAAGGTTTTATAAAATTCGATGACTTAATTGGGAAAGGGTACGGCTCAACGGTTTTAAGTAACACTGGCGTTGAATTTGTAGTCTTGAAGCCGCTTCTACGCGATTTTATTATTAAGTCGGCTAGGCAGACGCAGATTATGTACCCAAAGGATATAGCCCTAATAATAATGTTCAGTGGAATAGGTTCTGGAAGCCGTGTGGTTGAGGCTGGAACTGGAACTGGAGCATTGACAACAGCCCTAGCCCACTATGTTAAGCCTAACGGTAGAGTTTACAGCTACGAGATTAGAGAGGAATTCCTAAAAACAGCCGAGAAGAACATTCGAAGGGCTGGTCTAGCTGACTTTGTGGAACTCAAGAATAAGGATATTACGGCAGGCATAGATGAAAACGACATTGACGTCGTAGTGCTTGATTTGGCGACGCCCTGGCTTGTAATCCACCACGCCTACAACGCTTTGAAGCCGTGTGGAACAATTGTTTCCTTCAGTCCAACAATAGACCAAGCTGTAAAGACCGTTGAGGCTTTAAGGGAAAATGCCTTCGTGGATGTGGAAACTGTTGAGTGCTTGATGCGTGGAATGCAGGTTGAAAGAGGAAAGACGCGTCCCCAAACTTTGATGACCGGACATACGGGTTATGTGACATTTGCACGAAAAATAATCAAATAGAATTTGGGGAGTTAATCACTATTACTTTTGTTCTAAGAGTTCCTTGGCAGTATGGGCAGCTTTTGCGTCCTTTCTTGAATGGCAGTGTTTTTCCACAGCGAATGCAATGCTGCACGCACGCAACAAGCTTCTCGTCTGGCGGTTCTATTTTGTCGCTGTGTTGTTGTAGCAACTTCCGTTTCTGTATCATAGTTGCCTTACTCTGCTTTTTCCCTTTTTATTTTCCCACTAAGCACGTCTATCAACATTGCAATTTTGTAAACAGCATAAGCCGAGAGAATCGTTACAGCCATCTCGGCGAAGTCTCCAATCATTTTAACAAATTCACTTAAGGTCACGGTAATTTCTCTCCCTTACGCTTTGATAGTCAGTTCTTTGATTTCGCTTAGGTCTACCAGCGAATTTATTTTGACTTTGCCTTCTGAGATTGTATATAGAAAGTTACCAATGTACATTGCGCGTGTGATGTGGTATGTGCTGTTCATAACATTGCCATCTTCAATGTGTGTTATTGCTCCTCGCAGCACAATTTTTTCTTCAATCGCTAGAGATACTGTGAACACATATGCTCCTTGCCAAACTGGTTCACCGCACACGTATGGTGGAACGCCATTTAGATATGCGCTTTCATTCACGTCTGCAACGAACACTGGTATAACTAGAAGGTTCTTTTCCCTGTCAAACAAGAATGCCTTATGGTCTCTTAAAACAGGCGAGTCGGTTCCCCTTTCACCTATGACATACTTTGCAATTTCCTTCGGGTTACAGACATCACTGACGTCGAAAAGCGATATTTTAACTCCTTGATACCATGAAAAGTCGCCCTTCTCAGCTGGTATGGTCTCTTTGCCAACGCCTATTACGTGATTTTCATCGTAGGAGTGAAGATAATCCGAATAACCGCTGACCTTTAATGCACCAAGAACTTTCGGATTATACGGGTCAGTCAGGTCGATTACAAAGAACGGGTCAACTTTTCTGAAAGTTACGAGGTAGCAGATACTTCCCATAAACCGCGCTGAGTGAATCTGCTCTTTGGGGGCAATGTTTTCCAAGCTGCCGACTATTTCCAAATTCATGTTTAAAACGTAAAGACTATTCCGTCCAACATGTGCTGTCGCAATTCTAAAGTATCCATTGTACTCATCCATAGAGAACTGGTTAAGGAAAACTCCTGGAACTTGCCCATCAGCAGTGTAGACTATTTCGCTCTCTTGTATGTGGATTCGATGCAAATATGTTTTGTCGTATGCTGTTATCGCTAGGTAAATGTTATCTAGTGAAACGTACATGCTTGCTGTTGCACCCAAAAGTATTGGTCCATACGTCGGCTCTTGCCCATCATCTTGCACGTTCACGGCAACTACCGTTGTAAAGAAATATGCACAATCAAGTATATTCGAGTAATAAATTTCAGTTGCCGATATTTCTCTCCATTCACCGTCAAAACAGATTTTTGGAAGCTCAACATCACTGTTAGCCATGCCAGCGCTTCGCATAACAATCACATAGGCGTAGTTGCCTATCATCCTAGAATTAAAGTATTGCCCCTCAACAATAACCTCTCTTTTTAGCGTCGGAGACTCTCTGGACGAGACATCATACACTTGGATGAAGGTTTTCACGTCACTCCAAGAGCCCACCTCGTAGAAGATCACAAGTCTATTGTTGTTTATGAAAAGTTGCTTCAATATGCCGTTCACAGTTATCCTAGATAGAACTGCAAGATCTTCAGGTGGGTAAGCCTTAACGATGACTACGCTTTGCCCTGAAATTATGTATAGATATTCGCCATCCGTCTTAGCAACGTCTGCTTCGTCCACCCCTTCAACTTGAATGTTGGTCTTTGAATAGCCAAAGCCCTCCATGCTTGTAAGCTTAGCACCCTCTAAAATGCGAAGGGTATAATCATAAGGGTAAAGATGAGGATGGTGTATTTCTGATTTCTGCAGGAACTCCTTAAGCTCATCGTAAGATTTGAACCTGTTAAGTACAGCCGCGCTGTATTCAATATTGCCGCAGAGCATTAGAAACATGCTTAAACCTATAAGCGCTGCTAAAATGACCACTTTTCCCTTTACCATTCAAATTCACCTAAACAATACAGCGTTACTCGTTGATTTAATGCTACGTTTCAGAACACATTTGTACCAAAATTAGTACACATGCCTAAACCATACAGAATCGTTCCAAGGTCGCCTGCGTTTGACGAGTAAGTAAACAGTCAAAGCAACAACGAAGCATGCTACAAGAATTTCAAGGTCAAGGCTTGAATATGAGGATGCATCAGAACCATACGTTGTCTTCTCGATTTCAGGTAGTTGCTCTGGGGCAGATTTGAGATATAATACTGCTGAGCGTTGCTCGTCCTTAAATATTGCAAAGGCCATTAAAGGACCGAGCACTAGGATTATCCCGAAAACTGCTGCAGTTATACAGTATAGGACAATCTTCTTCATTTTATCTGTCTCCATAAAGTAAAGGTGCAGATACTCTTTTAATTCTACGCTTTAGAACAGGATGTAGCAGCCTCATAGAGGCTTCGTCCTCCACAGCCTAAAAGTTTCAAACCAAAAGATCACGTTTGCAGTTAAGCCGAAAATCAAAACGTATAAGTTTGGAG
>Ga0078972_1008362_pt1 | contig 21748 bp, 22 predicted proteins | sample YelNatPaOPGAMG01_FD_67568 | JGI IMG/M metagenome (GOLD analysis project Ga0078972, IMG submission 67568) | Hot spring thermophilic microbial communities from Obsidian Pool, Yellowstone National Park, USA - OP-RAMG-01 (SPADES assembly) (version 2) | ecosystem: Environmental > Aquatic > Thermal...
GGGGGGGGGGGGGGGCCCCCCCCCCCCCCCCCCCCCCCCCCCCCCCCCCCCCCCCCCCCCCGGGGGGGGGGGGGCGGGGCTGGGAGTGGGGGCAGCACCATACACCGAATGCTGGCATACAGGCTTGCCCCCAGACTGAACTGCACACCGCCCGCTGTCGCCATTTGACCTGACATAATCATGTGGTATACTCAGGGCTTCATGGCGGGCGGCGCCCCTCCATGCCGGGCGCATGAACCGCACACTATGGATTCCGCGAGTGGCGCGCAGAGCGTCGCTCCAGCGAGGAAGGAGTATCGTGCTGAAGAGACAAGAGCATTCGTTGGTTCGCCTGCTATCGGTTGGCGCCGTGGCGGCCGGCATCCTGCTGGCCGGGGCTAGCCCGGTCGCGCCGGCTATGAGCACCGTGTGGGCAGCCGAACCAGGCCACACGACGACGCAGGCGTCGCATACCGATACGTCGTCGGTTCCCGAGAGCAATCCTTATGCCGATTCCACGCAGTGTGTCTACCGCGCCTGGGAGCTGGCGGCCAAGGCGGGGCACAAGCTCCCCTGGTTCGCTGGGGATGCCAAGGACTGGAAGGAAGGGGCCATCGAGCATGGCCTCAAAGTGAGCGACACCATCGACCCCAGCGTGGTGCACTCGGTAGCCGTGTGGGATAGCGGTGTCGGCGGCGCCGGCAGCGCAGGCCACGTGGGCTGGGTCGTCGAGGTCAAGGGGAATCGCTTCCGCGTACAGGAGAGAAACTGGGTCCCCGCCACCGACGGTGAGCGTTGGGTGACCTGGGAGAAGGGCATTTCGTTCATCAAACTGGAGGAGCCCAAGCCGGCGCCCACCCAGCCGGCCAACACGCCGCCTGCGCAGGGCCAGGCCCCTGTGCAGGCGGCCTCCGCAGCAGTCCGCACCGACCCGCAGAATCCCGACCCTGTGCAGCTCTTCCTGCAACAGCCGGCCGTGCAGCCGTGGCGGCCCGGCCAGGTCGCCGCCGAGGCGCTGCGCGCTCCGTTGCCCGGCCTGACCCCAGTCGCTCTGTGGATGGCACAGCCCAGCCTGACCCTCGGCTAGCGCTGCCATCGCCTCCGGCCTTGTGCAAAGCCAGGCGCCCGGATGGCGCCCTCTCCCCGACGAGCCAGTGCAGTTGTGGTGCTACCCCAACTGGACCTCTGGCTCGGCCTGCAACTGGCGGCTGCCGCGCTCGGAGAAGAGGCGCTCGACCGGGAAGGGAGGCGAGGCCACGGTGATGAACACCAGGTTCTCTTCGCCGGTGTTGGTCACCGAGTGGACCAGGCCAGGGGGCACATAGACCAGTTCCCCTGGGCCAACGAACTCTTTCTCGTCGCCCACCTGCATGCGTCCTGTGCCGTGGATGAAAACGTAGGCCTGCTCGCTGCCAGCGTGGCTGTGCCCGCGCTGCTGGCCGCGGGGTGAGACCACCGTCCAGGTGATCAGCAGGTTGCGGGCATCGAATTTGCCCGCGCGCAGCAGGATGTGATTGGTCGAGCCATCGTCGCGGTATGCCCTCACCTGGCCTACGCGAGCGGTGTCCATGCTGGCGCGCCTCCTTCGGATGGGCTGGCAGCAGCCAAGCAAAGAGCGTGCCAGCCGGCCGCCAGGGTCAGTGCACCGCCACCACCGAAAGGGCATCGCGCAACGCCGGGACGCTCATCAGGCCCAGGTACAGGAGCGCGGCCATTGCCGCAGCCGCCGGGATGGTGAGGAACCAGGCCGTGGCGATGTTGCCGGCCACGCCCCAGCGCACTTTGCTCAGGCGCTCCGCGGAGCCGACCCCCATGATCGCCGAGCTCACCACCTGCGTCGTGCTGACGGGCCCGCCCAGGAGCGCCGCCCCCAGGATCACCGAAGCCGCCGAAATCTGGGTGGCAAAGCCGTGCACGGGCCGGATCTTGTAGAACTTGGCGCCCAGGGTCTTGATCAAGCGCCAACCACCCATCGCCGTGCCTGCCGCAATGGCGCCCGCGCTCAGGGCGATCACCCAGGTGGGCACCGCAAACGACGGCAGGAACCCACAAGTGACCAGCCCCAGGGTGATCACCCCCATGGTCTTCTGCGCATCGTTGGCGCCGTGGCTGAGCGCCAGCGTCACCCCGGTCAGCACCTGGAAGTGCCGGAAGAACCCGTTGATGCGCGGCGTGGCGCCCGCTGCCAGGCGGAAGATGAGCTTGGTCAGCAGGTACCCGGCAACCAGGCCGATGATCGGCGAGGTGAAGAGGGCAATCAGCACCTTGCCGAGCCCCGCCAGGCGGATGGTGCCAAACCCCGCATAGATGCTGACCGCGCCGATGATGCCCCCAATGAGGGCATGGGAAGAGCTCGAAGGGATGCCAAAGAACCAGGTGATGAGGTTCCAAACGATGGCCGCCAGCAGCGCCGCGTAGATGACTCCCATCGTGATGGAGCCCGGGAGCACCACTTCATCGCCGATGGTCTTGGCCACCGCAACGCCAAAAAGGAACGGCCCAGAGAACTCGGCAACCGCCGTTAGCGTCAGGGCCGCGCGTGGCGCGATGGCGCGCGAAGAGATCATGGTGGCCACGATGTTCGAGGAATCGTGAAAGCCATTCAGAAAGTCAAAGACTAGCGCCATGCCGATCAGAACAACGAGGATGACCGTCATCGTGCCTCCCGGGTCCTTCCACCGCGAGACTCGGTCGCTGGCATGGTTGCCAGCATCCGCTCAGAGCTTCTGGCGACGCTGCTGCCTTTTGAGCTCCCCGGCCGCTACAGCTCCCTGACCTCAAGCTGGCGATACAACGCCTCGATCGCGTCGCGGCTCGCCGCGAGTGGGCCGGGGGCCTCCAGCTTGAGCGAGGTCACGGCAGCGGCGAAGCGGCAGGCATCGGCCGGCCCCGCACTCAAACGCCGGGCCAGGTACGAGGCCAGGCAGGTATCGCCGCGGCCGGTGCGCCCATTCAGGGATCTCTGTACAAAGGGCGCCCAGTAGCAGTGCCCCTCAGCGAAGACCGTCACCCCGCTCGCATGGGTCAGCACCACCTCGCGGGCGCCCCACCCTGCCAGGGTCGTGGCGGCAGCCTTGGCCTCGCTGTGGCCGGTCAAAGTCTCGGCCTCCGCCTGGTCAACCTTGAGCACATCGACGAGGGGCAGGCCCACCCGCTTCTCGGCCCAATCCTTGAGCACCAGTCCATCGCCCTCACGGGTCCGAATGAAGCCCTGCGCGTCCAGCGCTACGCGCCCCCGGCGAGCGACCAGGCGCACCAGGTCCAGGTCCATCAGGCCAGCCATGAGCGGTCCGACCACATAGTAGCGGGCGCTTTCGGCCGGGATTTCGGCGGGCGAGAACGGCCCGGCGAAGCCGAGGAGCGTGCAGATGCGCCGGTCCTGATCTTCGGTGAGGTAGACGTTGCGGATGCCAGAGGATTGCGCCGCAGGGTGGGCATACACGGTAATGCCGGCGGCGCGCAACTCCTCCAGGCGGGGGAAGTCGCGCTCGGCCAGGCGGGTCACCACCGCGGTGCGCATCCCCAGCCGCGCCATGGCGATCGCTCCATAGTAGACCGACCCACCCGTCGCCACCGTCGTCTGGCCATGCACCACCAACTCATCCACTGCCAGGTCGCCGATGACGATGGCGTCGAACTGCGCGTTGTTCTTCTCTTGCTCGGGCACAGGGATTTCCTCCGGGAGTCATGGCTGCACACGTGTGCAGCGAGGAACCACGAAAAGGGCCAAGAGGCCAGATGGTGCGCTATTGTAGCACGATTCGCGGCCCGCGCCAAAGGGCCCTTGGCGCTGTGAACTCTATGCCCGCGAGTCGAGGTATAGGCGGATGAGGTTCGTGCCGCTAAAGTGCCCGGCGGTGATGTAGGTGAGGCGGGTCTCGCGGCCCAGCAGGCGCCGCTTGATCTCGCCCACGCTGAGCCCCTCGCCGTGCAAGCGGCGCACCTCGGCGCCAAAGGCTTCCATCTGCGCGGCCTTGCGCATCAGCTCTTCGGAGGGGTTGTCGCGCACGGTGCCGCTGCCGGGGAAGAGCCTGGTCGCCGGCAGCGCGGCCAGCGCCTTCAGCGAGGCGATGATGGCGCCGACGTCATAGTCGGGCCGTGCCGCCACGTCGCGCCCACCAATGTACGCATCGCCCGAAAAGAGCCAGCCCTGCCGCGGCTCGTAGAGAGCAATGTGGTGGGCCACATGGCCGGGCGTCGGGATCACCCGGAAGCGGTAGCGCTCCGTCTCCACCCAATCGCCTACCGCTTCGCCCAGCGACGGCTGTGGCCAGCCCCAGAAGAAGCGCCGGTAGGGCTGCAGGTACTGCAACCGCGGGTCGGCCAGGATGGCGAGGGCGTCGGGGTGGGCCAGCACCCGGCAGCCCCGCGCCCGCTGCAGGGGGCCGTTGGCGCCGATGTGGTCCTCATGGCTGTGAGTGTTGACGATCTGCACCACGCACAGGCTCGCCGTGGCCTCCACAAACTCGGCCGCAGTGTGCGCGCAGCCGGTGTCCACCAGCAGCCCATCAACCCAGTAAGCCGCCGTGTGATAGAACGGCCGGCCCAGCACCGGCCGGGCCACCTGAAGCTTGACGACGGGTCCGTAGGCCTCAGTGCGGATCATGGTTATGCTTCCTGCAGGTCGCCTTGCCCAGGCGGCCCCGATCACACCTTGTGGATGACCGGGTCGCCGCGGCGTTTGGCCAGGCGGTCGCCAACCTTCCAGTCGCTCATCGCACGCACTTTGCGCGTGCGGCCCGAGGCCTCGCGGATGTAGGCAAAGGCCTGGTTCTCATAGTGCCAGTCATCCTCGCCATCCTCCACGCGGACTCGCTCGACCCGGATATCCACAATCTGGCCCTCCCAACGCCCGAGAAGCGCCGGCATCATCAGGACCAGGCTCAGGAGCGCAGCCACCCCCACGCCCGCCAGAATCATGGGCTCGTCGCGGCCCTTCCAGATGAAAACGCCGGCTCCGATCACGAGCCAGGCCACGGCCCAGATCACCAGATACAGGGCAATCCCGCCACAGCCACTCCGCTGGCCCGCAGCGCTGGGTGCCGGCCCAGGGCCCACTGCGGGGGCAGGCGGTGGCGGTGGCCCCACGGGCGAGGGCGGCGTCGCCGGAACCCAGCCGGTGCCGTCATAGACGTGCCACTGCCCCGTCCGTTCCTGCAGCATCCACACCCGCCCCTGCCCGTCGGTCACCCGCACCTGGGCCAACGCGGCGCGGTACTGCTCGTAGGTGATGCGCCGGATCCTGAGCTGCAGCTCCAGTTGGCGGAACCGCTCCTCAGCTTCGCGGAAATCCATGGCAGGCTCCTCCCTCTTCGAACAGGCGCAGCAGCGACATGGATCGAGAGGGCGGAAGCATCCATCCCTCGCGCCAGCGCCATGTTGCAATCATAGCACAAATTGTAGACACTGCCAAAGGTGTGCGACTTGGCCTTCAGCTCCCCGGGGCATCGCTGGGGGCGGCAATCAGCGGCCAGTCGGGGGTGGCGATATCGCGGTAGGGGCCATCGCGCAGCGCCTGCCAGTAGCCGCGCTGATCGAAGAGGGAGTAGGAGAAGAGCGCCTGGCCGCGGGCACCGGCCGAGCGCGCGGTATCGATGCGCCAGGCAATCTCAGCAAAGCTGGTGTACTCGCCGCTGATGCCCATAAAGACGGCGCCGGGCTGCGCGCCGCCCACAAAGTCGTGGGCCATAGTCTGGTAGCGGTCGCGGTAGTTGGTGAAAGATGGCCCATACATCATGGGCATGATCGCCGAGACGACCGCGTTCGCGGCCCAGCCCTGGGAATCCTGGTAGCGGGCACTGTAGCCATCGTAACCGTTGAACCAGTTCCAGCGGTCCTTGTAGACCGGCCAGGCGGTAGTCGAAAGGCGGGCGCGTGCCCTGAGAGGCAGCGCCTCGTCGCGCACACGCTGCAGGACGGCCGTGACATGGGCCCGTTGCCAGTCGGCATAGGTCAGGCCCGGCGTGCTGGCGGCGGCGTTGGCATAGGCGATCAGGCTGGCCGGGTCATAGGAGTACATGCGGTCATCGTAGCGGATATAGTCGAAGTGCAGGCCATCGAGGGGGTAGCGCTCGAGCAGGTCGCGCGCCACCGCCACAATGCGCTCCGCCACGGCAGGGTGAGCGGGGCAGGCGCAGAGGTAATTGTCATTCAGGGTCATCGGCACCGGCGGTGTGGCCTGCTGCCACTGCACCCACCAGTCCCCGTACAGGGCGTTGAACTCGTGGAACATGGGCCGCGGCTGCACTTCAGGCGGCGGCGTCTTGCCGAGCCAGGTCGGATAGGCATTGAGCCAGGCGTGCACCTCCAGGCCCTGCGCGTGGGCGCGCAGCAGCGTCTCGGCCAGGGGGTCCCAGCCTGGGTCCTGGCCAAAGCCTGCGCCCGCATAGCTCGACCAGGGTTCCAGGTTCGAGTGGTAGAGGGCATCGGCCTGGCCCCGCACCTGAAAGAGGATGGTGTTCAGGTGGGCGTAGGCGGCCTTGTCGACGATGGTCTGGATGGCCGCCGCGTTCGGTTTGGCGGGCAGGTCAAAGCGGCTCACCCAGAGGGCGCGCGTCTCGCGCAGCTCACTCGAACGCACGCTGTGCAGGCGCACCTCTGCATGCAGCTCGGCCAAAGCGCGCGCGGGCAGGGGCTCACCCTCGTAGCCACCCGTCAGGCCATGGGCCAGGAAATAGTCATCCACGCCGCCGTACGCCCCGCCCGAGCCGAGATCATCGCCGGGGGCAGGCGCCGGCTCGAATTGTGGGAGCACTGAGGCTGCAACCATGGGCCAATCCATTCAGGGCGCCTGGCTGTGTGCGCCCTCACGTAATTGGTAGGCGCTGGGCGCGGCAAACCTTCGGAATCGAATATCCTTTGACAAAACGATTCCGATGTGTTACACTGGAAGCGGTATTATCTGACCGGGTACATGCACTTATCACAGGATCAGCCGCGGGCGCTAGGGCAGCTCTGGGCACGTCTCTTGCACTTATCCTTCTCTCTTCGAGAACCGTCGGGCGCCGGCGATGGGTGGTTCGAGAGTCGAGTGCGCTTTGACGTACGGCCGAGTTGGGTGCTGAGGTGTGCCTTGGAGCACACCTCTTTTGTTGCCCGGCCATGCGGCGCAATCCCCCAAAGCGGCAGAGCACCGCAGGAGGAGGTTACATGTGAGCGTGGTCTGGGTCCTGCGCATCTCGGTCATGGCGGTCGGCGCGCTGCTCGGCTGGTCACTGGGCGCCTCGTTGCGAGGAATCATCCCGGCATCGCTCGTGCCCGAGAGCTATGCCCGCTATTATCCTGTCGTCGTCGCGGCGATCGGCGCCGGGTTGGGCGCCGTCTTCGCCCCCCACGTCACCGTGCGTCCCTACGAGGCCATCCGCCTGCGCATCCGCCAGATCCCAGCGCGCTACCTGGTGACGGGGCTGGTAGGGTTGGTCGTCGGCCTCATCATCTCGGCGCTTCTGTCGCTGCCCCTCTCCCTTTTGCCGGGCGTGCTCGGCGAAGTCCTGCCCTTTGTTGCGGCGCTGATCTTCGGCACCCTCGGCGTCACCACGATGGTCATGCGCGAGAAGGATATCCTGGCCATCACTCGCCGCCTGACCACCCACGAAGCGGTGGCCGGGCAAGACAACATCATCCTCGTCGACACCTCGGTGATCATCGATGGGCGCATTGCCGACATCTGTGCCACCGGCTTTATCAACGGCACCCTCGTGGTGCCACGCTTTGTGCTCAACGAGCTGCAGCACATCGCCGACTCGCCCGATGTGCTCCGCCGCAACCGTGGCCGCCGCGGGCTCGAGATTCTCGGCCGCCTGCAAAAGGATGCCGAGACGACGGTCGAGATCTCGGAGATCGACGTCGAGGAAGTGCGCGAGGTGGATTCCAAGCTGGTCAAGCTGGCACGGGAGATGGGCTGTGCCATCATGACCAACGACTATAACCTGAACAGCGTTGCCAAGCTGCAGGGCGTCAAGGTGCTGAACGTGAACGAGCTGGCCAACGCCGTCAAGGTGGTCGTGTTGCCTGGCGAGCCCCTCTCGGTGCGCATCATCCAGGAGGGCAAGGAGGCCGGCCAGGGCGTGGGCTATCTCGACGACGGCACGATGGTGGTGGTGGAAGACGGGCGGCGCTACATCGACCAGGATGTGGAGGTGCTGGTCACCCGCGTGCTACAGACGGTGGCCGGCCGCATGATCTTCGCCCAACTGGAAGCCAAGGGCGGGCGCTAGACGAGGGAATTGAGGGAACTGGGGGAACTACTGGAGGAACTGAGGGGCCTCTGGCCCCTCAGTTCCTCCAGTTCCGTCAGTTCCTTCAGTTCCTTTCATGAGAGAGGTTGCACATGCCATTGCAGATCTACAATTCATTGACCCGTCAGAAAGAGCTCTTTACCCCGCTCCACGAGGGGCGGGTGATGATGTACGTGTGCGGCCCCACCGTGTATCAGGATACCCACATCGGCCACGGCAAGACCTATGTGAACTTTGACGTGGTGGTGCGCTACCTGCGCTACCTGGGCTACCGCGTGCGCTATGTGCAGAACATCACCGACGTGGGGCACATCCTCGATTCGGGGGAGGACCGCATCCTCAAAGGGGCAGCGCGCGAGCACGTCGAGCCGATGGAGCTGGTGGAGCGCTACACCCGCCGCTACTTTGAGGATATGGACGCCCTCAACGTCACCCGGCCCGATATCTCGCCCCGCGCCAGTGGCCACATCCCCGAGCAGATCGCGCTGGTACAGCGCCTGCTGGAGCGCGGCCACGCCTACGTGGTCAACGGCTCGGTCTATTTCGACGTCGCCAGTTGGCCCACCTACGGCAAGCTTTCGGGCCGCCGCGTGGAGGAGCTGCTGGAGGGCACGCGCATCGAAGTGAACCCCGAAAAGCGCCACCCGGCCGACTTTGCCCTCTGGAAACGGGCAGAGCCGGGCCACATCATGCAGTGGCCCAGCCCGTGGGGGTTGGGCTACCCCGGCTGGCACATCGAATGCTCAGCCATGAGCACCAAGTACCTGGGCCAGCCCTTCGACATCCACGGCGGCGGCGTCGATAACAAGTTCCCCCACCACGAGGCCGAGGTGGCGCAGAGCGAGGCCGCCTACGACGCCGATTTCGCCCGCATCTGGATGCACAACGGCATGGTCATGGTCGCCGGCCAGGAGATGCACAAATCGCTCGGCAACTACTGGACCCTGCGCCAGGCCTTCGAGCGCTGGTCGCCGATGGCCATCCGCTTCTTCATCGTCAGCAGTCACTATCGCAGCCCGCTCGACTTTTCGGAGGAGGCGGTGGACTCGGCCGCCCGCGGGTTGGAGCGGCTGTGGAACGGCGTCCGCGCCGCCCGCGACCGGTTGAGCACTGCGCCCGAGGGGCCCGCCGACGACGACGTGACAGCCCTGCTCGAAGACCACAAGACGCGCTTCCTGGCGGCGATGGATGACGATTTCAACACCTCCGGCGCCGTAGGCGTGCTCTTCGAGTTGGTGCGGGCCACCAATGCCCTCCTGGCCGGCGAGTCACCCACCCAGGAGACGCTCGAAGCGATCGATCGCACCTACCGCGAGCTGGGCGGCGAGATCCTCGGCGTGGTACCCGATGCCTTCCCCGAGCAGGGGTCGGGCGCGCTGGCCGACGATCTCGTCGAGCTGCTCCTCGCCACGCGACAGGACCTGCGCGCGGCGAAACAATTCGCCCTCGCCGACCGCATCCGCGACCGGCTGGCGGCCCTGGGCATCGCGCTGGAGGATACGCCCCATGGCACGCGTTGGCACCGCACCACCTGACCGTGGGACGGGCTTTCCAGCCCGTCCCACCCCTCGCTCACAGCGTAGGGACGGCCAGGAAAGGCCCTCTCACCAGGAGAAAGGGCCTCGTCGCCCCGCGCCGGCCATGGACCTGCTCTACGGCCGCAACGCCATCCTCGAGGCCCTGCGCGCCGGGCGCCGCCGGCCCTACACCCTGGCGGTAGCCCGTGGCGCCAGGGCAGAAGGCACGCTGGCCACCATCCTCGACCTGGCCCGCCAGCGCGGCATTCCCATCCACGAGGTGGATCGCGAGCGGCTCGACGCCATTGCCGAAGGCCACCAGGGCGTGGTGCTCGAGGCATCGCCCTACCCCTACGTCGACCTGGATGACCTCATCCGGGGCGTCAGCGCGCAGTCGCTCCTCTTGCTGCTCGACCTCATCGAGGATCCCCAGAACCTGGGCACGCTCCTGCGCACCGCCGAGGCCGTGCAGGCGGCGGGCGTCGTCATCCCCGAGCGCCGGGCGGCGGGGATCACGCCGGCGGTAGTCAATGCCTCCGCAGGGGCGGTCGAGTATCTGCCGGTGGCCCAGGTGACCAACCTGGTGCAGGCCATGGAGGCGCTGCGCGGGGCTGGGGTATGGCTGGCCGGGCTCGAGGCGCTGCCCGAGGCCCAGCCCTACGACCAGGCGGATTGGGCTGGCCCCATGGCGCTGGTGGTGGGCAGCGAGGGCCGCGGCATGCGCCGCCTGGTGCGCGAGACGTGCGATTTTATGGTGCGCCTGCCCATGGCCGGCCACGTCAGTTCGCTCAACGCGGCCGTTGCCGGGTCGATCGTCCTCTACCACGCCTGGCGCGTGCGCAGCGCGGTGGCCGGCCACCCTGGTGAGGGCGCGTGAGCCTCTGCCCGCAGCACGCCTGCCCGACACAGCGGCGGTAGGGGGTTTTGGTCGGTTGGCTGCTGACGACGGTGGGATAGACCCGTTGGCGGGCGCCCCTCTTTTGTCCCCGGGCCGCTGGTGTGGTATACTGAACTCGACGATAGGTTGAACTCTATGTAGAAGCGGGGGTGGCCCGTTGGGTCGCCCCCGCTTTGTGGCTCCGGCACACGCCTGGCACGTCCGCGGCTACAGGACCGCGGGCCATACCTTGAGGCGATGATGGCGAACGAGCTTCCCGAACGCGACGCACGTCACAACATCATGGCGCTGGCGGTCGACTATGTGACCTTCGGCACCGGCATGGCCTTCCTCGGGCCGACCACCATCCTGCCCGCGCTGATCCGCCTGCTGGGCGGCAGCCCGGTGGTGGTGGGGTCTCTGGGCACGATCCAGTCGGGCAGTTGGCTGCTGCCGCAGCTCTTCGCCGGCCGCTATGTGGCCCATCGACCCCTGGTCAAGAAACTGGTGGTGGCACCGGCCATCGTCAGCCGGGCGCTGCTGTTCATGGCGGTGCCGGTGTTGTGGTACACAGCAGTCCGTGCCCCCTCGGTGGCGGTGGCTGCGATTCTGCTGGCCTATGCCGGTTTTGGGGTGTTCGACTCGCTGGGCAGCGTGGGATGGTTCGAGTTGGTGGTCAAGGGGCTGCCCCCTGCCCGGCGCGGGCGGCTCCTGGGTGTGATGCAGTCGCTCTCCAGCCTGATGGCCATCGGCGCCGGAGCGGTAGTGGGCGTGGTGCTGGCGCGCCCGGGCCCTGCCTGGAGCAACCACCTGCTGCTCGTGCTCATCGCGGCCGTCTTTTTCTCCATCGGCCCCGGCTTTCTCGCCTCCATCCGCGAGCCCCGCGGCGAGGCACAGGGCACGCCCCAGGCCGGCTGGGCTCACTACCTGCCGCGGCTGGCCTCGATCCTGCGGACCGACCGGCGCTTCGTCTGGCTGCTCACAGTGCGCATGGCCTCGGGCCTGGCCGACATGGCCACCTCTTTCTACATCCTGTACGCCGTCGAGCGCCTGCATCTGCCCGAAGGGATGATCGGCCTCTTTGTCAGCGCCGGGGTGGCGGGTGGCCTGCTGGCCGGCACCCTTCTCGGGCCCCTGGGCGATCGCAAAGGGAGTGCCCTGGTGGTCACCGTGATCATGGTGCTGCGCTGCGTGGCTCCCGCCCTGGCCCTGGCCACGCCGCCCCTGGCCGCGTACGTGCCCCAGGTGGCGTTGGCCGCCTATGTCCTCGTCTTCACCGCCAGCGGCATGGCCAACAGCGCCTATATGGTAGGCTTTACCAACTACCTGATGGAGATCGCCCCGCCCGGCGAGGGCGCCACCTACATCGCCCTCTCGAACACGCTGTGCGGCCTGCTCACGCTGGCACCCCTCTTTGCCGGGTGGCTGGTGGAAGTGGCGTCCTACGAGGCCGTCTTCGCCCTCGCCCTGGGGGTGGCGCTGCTGGGCCTGGCGGCAGGCTTGCGCCGGCCGGCACCGGCGGCGGAGGCCGCGGGGGCAGCATAGGCGGCGCTATCCCGAGGCGCTGCCATACTGCGGGGAGCCGGGGGCGCCAGAGCTCAGCGCCCCCGGCGGGGCAGCGGGCAAGCCAGGGTACACCCCGCCAACAGCCGTTCCGCCACCTCGGCCGGAAAGAGGGCCTCGATGCCCAGCCCCTCATCACCACAGAGGACCCAATTCGTCAGCTCGCAGAGCTCCGGGCTCACCTCCCGGCGCCGCTCGAGCTCGACCAGCACGCGGTTGCGCGCCAGCATGACTCCGTTGGTACCCCGCATGGTCGCACCTCCCTCAGCCCTGTGGCTTCACTCCATGCTGTCCCCATTCTACCCGGAATCTGCATTTATGTCAACATCGTGATGCCCGGAGCAAGCTCGCCAGGCCTGTCACAGGCTCGCGGGTTCCGTCACAAGGGGCCAAGCGGGCCATGGGGGCTATTTGACAGGAACAGCATATTGCCTAATCTCTTGGTGTAGAGGAGTCGCAGAGCCCTGCCGAGGGCCCCACCCACAGCCCCCTGCCGGCTGTGGCTAGAAGACCCGGTTGGTATGCCCTTCCCCTGGAGGCCTGAGCGCCATCGAGTCGCTGCCGCTGCCCTCGCACTCCTGGCTTTCCTTGCCTTCACCGGCCTGCCCGCAGCCAATGCCAGCGATGGACCCGCCGGCAGCGCCACCCCCAGCACCGGCCCGGCCACACAGGCCCAGGCCGCCGATTTCATCCAGCGGGTGCTGGAACTCACCAACCAGCAGCGAGCCAACGCCGGCCTGCCGCCCCTCACCCTCGACCCGGCGCTGAACAGCTCGGCCCTGGCCCACAGCCAGGATATGGCGAGCCACAACTTTTTCTCCCACACCGGCTCCGATGGCTCGACTGTGGATCAACGGATCCGCGCGGCAGGCTACAGCCCCCTCTGGGCGTACGGGGAGAATATCGCCGCCGGCCAGCCGTCGCCTGAGGAGGTGGTCAACGCGTGGATGAACAGTGAGGGCCACCGCGCCAACATCCTCAGCCCCTACTATCAGCAGATTGGCGTGGCCTACGTCTACGCGGCCGGCACCACCTACCTGCACTACTGGACGCAGGATTTTGCCAGCCATGGGCAGGCCCAGGCCCAGCCCCCCTCCCCGCCGCCGACGGCAGTGCCCCCCACGCCGGCACCCCAGCCCACGCGCATGCTGCCGACGCGCACCCCCGTGCCGCCCACACCCGTGCCAGCAACGCCCACCCCCCTACCGCCAACCGCCACGCCGCCACCCACGGCCACACCCGCCCCAGCGATATCGCCACCTTCGGCGCTGGCCCTCGCCCGGACGTGGCAGGTGGCACAATTGGTGAACCAGGAGCGCGCCGCCCGTGGTTTGCCGCCTCTGGCCCTCGACCGCTCCCTCTCTCTGGCCGCTCAGGCGCACAGCATCGATATGGCCAAGCACAACCTCTTCTCCCACGATGCCTCCGACGGCACGGCCTTTGCCCGGCGAGCTGCCGCTCTGGGCTACAGCGCAAGCCAGACCCTCCTGGAGAACATCGGCGCGGGCCAGCCCAGTGCCCCGGCGGTCGTCGCCGCCTGGATGCAGAGCCCTCCCCTGCGCAGGAGGATCCTCGACCCCGGCCTGGGCTTGATGGGCGTGGGCTATGCCTACGATCCGCGCGCGCCCCTGCACCACTATTGGACGCTCGACGTCGCGGCGGCAACCGGTGCCAGCGCGTCGCGCGTGTCGCCGGTTGCCGCCGGCGAGCTGAGCCGGGCACACCGCGGGTGGAATCTGTTGCCACTGCTTCCGGTGGGTGAGACGGGGTAGCGCCCCCCGATTCAGGAGATCCCCCTTCCCGCGACGCGGGAAGGGGGATGGAGGGATAGGTCCGCTGCAGGCGCAGCGCAGCTCCTGGCACCAGGCCTTTTCAGCACTGATTCTGCCCCTAGGGTGGGCACACCAGGCACCTCGGAAAAGGCCCCGCTGCCCCGGGGGTCAGGCCTTGCTGCCCGCGAGCAGTTTCTTGACCTTGGCGAGCAGGATGCCGGGTTTGACTGGCTTCTCCACAAAGTCATCGACCGGCAGATAGTCGCTATCGGGCGAGAAGCGCAGCGGCGTGGTCTGGTGGATAGCGGTGAGCATCAGGATGGGCACCTGTGCATAGGCGGCATACTCGGAATCGGGGTCACGGCTGCGCAGGGCCAGCGACACCTGGAAGCCCTCGGTCTGCGTCTCCATCATGACATCGAGGATGATCAGGTCAGGGCTGACCTCCTTGACCTTGCGCAGGCCCTCCTGCCCACTGCTGGCAGAGTAGACATCATAGTTGCCCTGCAGGGTCAAACGAAGCGCCTGGACGATATCGGGATCGTCATCGATCACGAGGATCCTTTTCTTCACCGTGGCCATTGCCACTTCTCTCCTTTCTCTGGCACCTCTGGGTCGGTGGGCGCCAGCGCGGCGGCCAGCACTGCGTCGAGCACCGCCGGCAGCGCGCGCTGCAGCGCCGGCGACAGTTCCAGCCCCCACGCCACTCTGGCGGGCTGCACGCCGACGATGCGGACGTCGCCCGGCAGCAGGCCCAGCGCGCGAGCGAGATCGAGGGCATCGAGAAGGCCAACGCCGTGCAGCGAGGCCCGGTCGGGCGGGGCGAGGCTGCGCAGCTCTTCGGGGCGCACGGTGACGATGGTCGTCGGGGAAAGGCGCATCTCCATGGCGTCGACGATCACCAGGCGCTCCACCCCTTCCAGCTCCCCCAAGAGCGCGTAGCCGGGCGTCCCCCCATCGCACACGCGCACCCCCGGCGGCAAGGGCTGCGTGGCCAGTGCCCGCGCCACATGCACCCCCAGGCCCTCATCGCACAGCGCCTCGTTGCCCACACCCAGGATGAGGGTGTGGGCCGCGGTCCCCTCACTTGCAGCACTCGCTCTCAAAGTCCCGTCCGTCACACGAACTCTACATCCAGGAGGTGTGTCGAGCACGAGATGCACGGGTCATACGAGCGGACCAGCATCTCCATCGTCAGGGTGATCTCCTCCTTGCTCTTGCCGAGCAGCGCGGGCACCAGGGCCTTGAGGTCCTCCTCGATGTTCTGGTGGTTCTGGTTGGTCGGGATGATCAGGTTGGCGCCGGTGATGCGTCCGTTGGCGTCGACCGTGTACTCGTGGTAGAGGGTGCCGCGCGGCACCTCCACCCCGCCCACGCCCGTGCCCGGGCGCACCTCCACCGCCCAGCCCTCCTCGCCGATGCCCTGGTCCAGGATCTCGTCGATCAGCCGGAGGGAATCCTCCATGACGTGGGCGACCTCGACCACCTGGGCGGCGGTGTTCAGGAACGGCTTGCAGGTCACCGGCCGAATGCCCAACGCCTCAGCGGCTTTGCGGGCCAGCGGCGTGAGGTGGGCATAGTTGACGTTGACCCGCGCCAGCGCCCCAACGGCGTAGGAGGCACGGTTGGCCCGCGTCCGCTTGGCAGTGGAGTGGGGCACGATGAACTCGTTGGTCTTACGCCGGTACTCGCTGAGGGGCGTCACATCGCCATCGCTCGAGGCGATATCGCCGCCGTACCAGGCGTACTCGCCGGGCAGTTGCAGGGCCAGGTACTCGGTGTCGCGCTCGAACTCGGGCACCGTCAGGCTCTGGAAGAGCTCGACGGTCGCCTCCACATCGGGCAGGGCGTCGGCGATGCGCCGGCGCAGGGCTCGGAGCTCGTCGGCGGTGGGCAGCTTGGCCCAACCTCCGACCATCGCCCGTACGGGATGGGTGGTGCGGCCGCCAATCAGGTCACACCACTCGTTGGCCAGGCGGTGCAGGCGCACCGCGCGCAGCACCACATCCTTGTGGGTCGCGGCCAGGGGCACCACACTGGGCGCGCCCACCAGGTCCGGCGCCACCAGATAGTAGGCGTGGAGGATGTGGCTCTGCAGCGTCTCGCCGTGTTTGAGCAGCTTGCGCATGCGCAGCGTGGCCGGGCTGGGGGTGAAACCGATAGCGTTCTCGACCCCCTGGATGGAAGCGAGCGTGTGGCCGATGGAGCAGATGCCACAGATGCGCGAGGTGATAAAGGGCGCTTCGTCGAAAGAACGGCCCAGGATCATCGCCTCGAAGAAGCGCGGCGCCTCGGGAATCTCCCAGCGGCACTCCTCCACCTGGCCGTCGCGGATGCGCGCATACAGGTTCCCGTGCCCCTCCACGCGCGTGACATAGTGGACGTGGATATCCAGGTTGCTCATTGCTTCGCCTCCTCCCAACCGCCGAACAGGCGGTACTCGGCGAGGATGCCCTCCACCGTGCGGCCGTGCTCGGCCAGCACCTCCTTGTGAGCATTGACGTTCGGTTCGGGCACCAGGCCGCGGCAGCCCAGGCAGCGGTTGCCGTTCGACGGGCAGATGGCGCCGCAGCCTGCGCGAGTGACCGGCCCCATGCAGGTCAGCCCCCGATCGAAGGCGCAGACGTTCTCGGCCATCTTGCACTGCACGCAGACCGGGTAGGTGGGCAGGGTGGGCGCCTTGCCCAGGAGGAGAGCCTTGACGACCTCCACAAGCTCGGCGCGGTCGATGGGACAGCCGGGTACGGCGAAATCGACCGGCACTACCGCGCTCAAGGGCCGGGTGGGGATGGTGTCGAACCAGGCGGCCTTGTCGCCGTACACGGTCTCGAGGGCAGCCTGCATGGGCATGCGGTTCTTCATGGCGTTGATGCCGCCGGTGTGGGCGCAAGCGCCAATGGCAACCAGCACCTTGGCCTGCTTGCGGATCGCCTCCAGGCGTGGAATCTCGCCGGCGCGGGTGATCGAACCCTCCACCAGGGCGATGTCATAGTCGTCGGCATGCTCGCTCATGGCCTCGCGCCACTGCCGCACGTCGACCAGGCCCACCAGGTCGAGAAGCTGCTCCTCGAGGTTCACAACCTGCAGTTGGCAGCCTTCGCAGCCACCAAAGTCGAAAATGGCGATCTTGGGCTTCATCCCAGCGCCTCCTCCAGGCCAGCGATCTCGGTGTAACTGAAGACTGGCCCCTTCTGGCATACGTAGACGCCGTTCATCTGGCAGTGGCCACACTTGCCCACGCCGCACTTCATGCGCCGCTCCAGCGACACGTAGACCTGCTCCCCCGGCACGCCCTTGGCAAAGGTCTCGGCCAGCGCAAAGCGGTACATCACCGGCGGTCCCACGATGACGACAGCAGTGGTCTTGGGGTCGAGCTGCACCTTGGGGAAGAGGGTGGTGATGACCCCCACATGGCCACTCCAGTCGCCTTCCGCGCGGTCGACGGTCACGTGGACGTCCACATCGTGGCGCCGCTCCCAGGTCTCGAACTCGTCGCGGAAGAGCAGCTCGGAGGGGGTGCGGGCACCGATGAGGATCGTCAGATGGCCGAACTCGTGGCGCCGGTCGAAGGCATAGTGGATCAGCGAGCGCAACGGGGCCAGCCCCAACCCGCCGGCCACGAAGAGGATGTCGCGCCCACGCAGCCTCTCCAGGGGAAAGCCACGCCCGTAAGGCCCGCGGATGCCCACCAGGGCACCGGCCTCCAGGCGGTGCAAGGCTCCGGTTACGGTGCCCACATTGCGTACACAGAGCTGGAAGGGCCCCGGCGCCGTGGGCGAGGAGGTCACAGAGATGGGCGCCTCGCCATAGCCAAAGACAGAGACCTCGACGAACTGGCCGGGGGCATGGCCCAGGGCGCCGTTGGGCAGCTCAAGGTCGAAGAGCTTCTCCTTGTCGGTCAGCGGCCGGACGGCGGTCACCCTGGCCAACTGGCCCAGGTAGAGCGATGCTGGCGCAGTTTGGGCGGTCATGTCACATCGCCTCCTTCTCGCCTGCTGCGATCAGAGCATTGATCGTGTCGGGCGGGTTGATGTGGGCCAGGCAGTTGCGGCTGCAGCGCCCGCACCCGGTGCAGAACGACCGCCCGTACTTGGTCATCAGGTACTGGAACTTGCGGTAGTAGCGGTGGCGCAGGCGGCTCTCGGTCTTTTTGCGAAAGTTGTGCCCGCCCGACACGGTGGCAAAGTCGGTCAGAAGGCAGCCATCCCACTGGCGCACCCGCTCGCCATCCTGCAGGTTGAGCTGCACCAGGTCGCCCACGTCGAAGCAGTAGCAGGTCGGGCAGACCAGGTTGCAGTTCCCGCAACTCAGGCATTTGGCACCCAGTTCCTCCCACAGGGGGTCCTTCTGCACGCTCTCGAAGAGGAGGGGCAGGGTCTGCACGTCGGCCAGCAGGTGGGCGGTAACGAGTGCCTCTCTCTGCTTGCGCCGCTCGTGCAAGAGAGCCAGGTCGGCGCCCGTGGCCTCGCGGCTGCGGGCGTGGCGCTCCATGAGCGTGCGGCCGCGCTCCGAGCCGATCTCCACCGCGTAGGCGGCGCCGATGTCGCTGAAGAAGAGGTCGTAGGTGCCCAGCTCGGGCAGGTGGCTGCCCACCGAGGTGCAGAAGCAGTAGGGGTCGGGCAGGCAGTCGAAGCCGATCAGGGTGGTGGCAGCGCGCCGGGCGCTGTAGTGAGGGTCCACATGGTCGTCGCCAAAAGCCCGGTCGAGCGCCCAGATGCCGCGCAGGTCACAGGGGTGGATGCCGATGATGGTCAGCGCGGGCGCCTCCACCACCGCCTCTGCTTCGGGCGCCGCGCCGGCCTTGAAGCGCAGGATCGTCTCCTGCTGGGGGAAGAGGTACTTCTTGGGCGGCAGGATCGTCGTCACATAGTCGAGCGACAGCTCCTCCGCCCGCGACAGGGGCCCGAAGACGTGCTTCTCGCCCTTGCGCACCGGCCCCACCACCGGCGCCTCCGCGGCGATCAACGCATCGACCAGCCCCGGCAGATCGTCCTTCTCGATCACACGCAAAGTCATGGGAGCCTCCCTTCCGCAACACGCAATACGCAATACGTACTGCGTACTGCGTATTGCGTACTACGTACTGCGTACTGGGGATGCACGCCGCGCTCTCCGGCAGTACGCAGTACGCAGCACGCCTCACTTCGGCAGCAGCCGCTTCACGGTCTCCAACAGGGCCTGGGGTGCCACGGGTTTGGAAAGCCAGGCGTCGATGGCCACGTAGGCGTCGGTGGGGAACATGCCGGCGTAGTTGCTCGACGCGATGGCCGATACCATGATGATGGGGATCTTCTTCAGGTGGGCGTCGGCCTGCATGCGATCGCTCAGATCCAGGCCGTCGAGCACGGAGGACATCATGACGTCGAGGATGACCAGGTCAGGTGCCTCCTGGCGCATGCGCGCCAGGGCCAGGTCTCCGCTGGATGCAGTGGCGACCTGGTAGCCGGCACCTTCCAGAACGGTCCGCGTGATCTCGCAGAAGTCAGGGTCGTCGTCCACTACCAGCACTCTTGCCATCTCTCCCTCCTTCGGGCGGCCCTGAGCCGCCGCAGAACCACAGGAGTCGCCGGCCGGCGCCCACCGGCGGAGGGAGAGCTGCACCCAGAGACTGGTTGTGGCAGAACGATTAGGGGCTCTGGGTCAGCCGCTGCACCTCTTCCAGCAGGCGGGCCGGGTTCACCGGCTTGGACAAGAAGGTGTCGACCGGAATGTACTCATCGGTGGGGAACATCCCGGCATATTCGGAACTGGCGATCGACGAGACCATGATGATGGGGATGCGCTGCAGGTTGGCGTCGAGCCGCATGGCACGGCTGGCATCCAGACCATCGAGCAGCCCCTCCATCATCACATCGAGGATCACGAGGGAGGGGTGCTGCCGGCGCATCAAGGCCAACGCTTCGTTGCCACTGGAGGCACTGAGGACACGGTAACCCTTGCTCTCCAACACAGTGCGGGTCATCTCGACAAAATCGGGGTCATCATCGACGATCAGGATCGTCGGCGCCGGCGCCGACGGCAACTGCCAGCCAGCCGGCGACTTGAGATTGCGCAACACGTGGGCGGTGGCCACCTCCTTGATCCCCGCGATGGCCGCCAGATCGTTCGTCAAGAAGCGCCAGAGCTGCTCATCGGACGGGAACGCCGCTTCGAGGATCAGGTCATACCCGCCCGTCGTGCACGAGACCCAGCGCACCTCCGGCAGCGCCGCCACGGCCCGGCCCACCTGCTCCAGGCGCCCCAGCTCCACCCGCAAGGTCACCAGCGCCACCAGCGGATAGCCCACCGCCGCCAGGTCAGGCAGAGCGACAACACGGATCACCTTCTCGCTGATCAGACGGTCCACCCGCTTGCGGACCGTCGCCTCCGACATACCCAGGGCGCGCGCGACATCCATATTGGTCATGCGCCCGTCGCCCTGCAGCAGGCGGATGATACGCAGATCGGTTTCGTCGAGCACGAAGGTCACCGCAGCCTCCTTGTGGCCTCTACCACAATTATAGCACTGGTTGCGAATTTAGTCAATAGGGACCCCACCAACCACGAAAACCGTCTCCCAGCGACCCTGATGACGACCACCTCTCCTCTGGCCAATACGATTCTCGCACCTTGTGCGCCCCCTGTCAAAAGCGCGGTGAGCTCGTCTGGCAGAGCCGTGTTGACAGCACGCCGTGGGCCGGTTATGATGATACTCGCCTGCGGTTCCGAGGGCGCACAATTGCCAACGGGGGGCCATGTGGACAAGCTCGACCTCTTGGTGCTCGGCGAAGCCAATGTGGATCTGATCGTCAGGGCTGAAGACCCTACGCCGGCCTTTGGCCAGGAAAAGCTGGTGCAGGACCTGATGCTGACCCTGGGCGGGTCGGCGAGCATCTTTGCTTGCCAGGCCGCCAAGCTGGGCCTGCGCACCGCCCTCGCCGGCGTTGTCGGCGGCGACGAGTTCGGAGCCTACGTGCTCCGCACCCTCTCTGCCCAGGGCGTGGATACGGCACGCATCCGCCGCGCCTCGGAGCTCAAGACAGGGGTCACCGTCAGCCTGACCGCGCCCCACGACCGGGCGCTCTTGACCTACCTGGGAACCATCGCTGCCCTGGAGAGCACGATGATCCACCCGGCCTGGGTCGCGGAGGCCCGGCATGTCCACGTGGCCAGCTACTTCCTGCAACCCGCGCTGGCGCCCGGCCTGCCCGGCCTGCTGGCCCATGCCCGGCAAGCGGGCGCAACTGTCTCGCTCGATACCGGCTGGGATCCCGCCGACCGCTGGGACGATGGGCTGGCCGCAACCCTGGCCCAGGTGGACCTTTTCCTGCCCAATGAGGCTGAGGCCCTGCGCATCACCGGGCAGGCGACGGCAGAGGCTGCGCTGGCCGACCTGGCATCGCGCATCCCCACCGTGGCCATCAAACTGGGCGCCAACGGGGCCATGGCCCGCCGCGCCGGCGAGACGGCACGGGTGCGTGCCATCCCGGTGCAAGTGATTGATACCACCGGCGCCGGCGACAGCTTTGATGCCGGCTTCGTCTACGGCTGCCTGCGCGGCCTGCCCCTGGCCGAGTGCCTGGAGCTGGGCGCCATCTGCGGCGGGCTCTCCACCCGCGCTCCCGGCGGGACGGCCTCGCAGCCCACGCTCCGTGAGGTCGAGGCCTTCCGCAGCACGCGCGCCGCGCCGGCACCTAGCGACAACACCGAGTGACAGCACCTGCGCGGCCGTCATTGGTGTTTGACAAGGGCCTCCGCCCCTGACCCCGTACCCGTGGCGGGTTGAGAGGCAGACGGGCACGCCGTTCCCTCTCCCCCGTGGGG
>Ga0078972_1008367_pt1 | contig 21740 bp, 20 predicted proteins | sample YelNatPaOPGAMG01_FD_67568 | JGI IMG/M metagenome (GOLD analysis project Ga0078972, IMG submission 67568) | Hot spring thermophilic microbial communities from Obsidian Pool, Yellowstone National Park, USA - OP-RAMG-01 (SPADES assembly) (version 2) | ecosystem: Environmental > Aquatic > Thermal...
TGTTACACTACGGACCTTTCCTGCTAATGTGACAGACCCGTGCGTGACCATCTTCTATTTCACCTCCTCAATCATCGACAAAGCGTCTTTAGCGAAGTATATAAACTTTACTAAATTGATCTTTAATTGCGTGGACGCTAATATATATCTTTACAAACTTAAAATTAATTCTTAAATTCTTTGTACTTGAAGGTAGTAGTTTGCAAAGACGTTACGTTAAAACTTGGCTAGAACGTTCTTTAGAACTGACTTAGACTTTACAACTCTGGCAGACGAAAAATAATCAACTCTATTAGAAGCTTAAGTTAACAGGGCATGTTAAACTACAATAAAAGCTTAAATTAATTTGCATTCTGGAAGAAGCGAAATGAAGATAACAGCAGGAGGCGTTGTTTTATCAATTATAATAATAGGTGTAGTGCTCTTAGCATTTCTTGGAATTCTAGAGGTTGCTGCAATTTCTAATATTAGAGTTGAGTTTTACGATGTACGTGTTCAAAGAATTGGTTTAGCAAGTGCAGACTTACTCGTAAAGCTAAAGATTACTAATCCTATGCCCTACGACACTCCAAACTTCCATCTCATAGCTGACGTTTACTTGAATGGAGTTTACGTTGGACAGCTCATAACGCCAGAGACAAAAGTTCCATACGATTCTTATGTTTTTCAAGACTCAACTTTAACAGTTAAATATTCTGAAGGAATAAATGCATTACTTAAAGGCTCAGCAACAGTAACTTTGCATGGTAAGCTCTATACTAGAATTCTTGGAATCATTCCATATGAAAGAAGTTTTTAAGTTGTAATAAAAAATATTCTCTTTTTGAGATTCATCCTCAGCTCTTAATTATGGTTAATTTCGATACTATTGTCTTTCAATTATCTTTTTAAGATTTATCTTTATTCTCACCCTCTACAACCTGAAGTCTTACACTTACTACAAGAATAGCAACACCAAAAGCAATTAAAGCACCACCAAGTACTACTGATGCTGGGTTTATTATTTCTACTCCATACAGAGTAGAACCCTCATAAAGGCTCGATATTATTACTCCACATAGAATAGAACCAATACCAAATAATATTGTACATAGTCCAATAAAAGCCAAAATTGTCTTTAGTTGCTCCAAGCTGACTTTCATTTTTTCTTTTTCACCTCATAACTTTCAATTTTTTAAATTCATCATTCAACCATAAGATAAACTAAAATATATATTTAAACATTACTCTTTACTTTCAATTCTCTTTTGAGATTCATCACAAGAGTACTACGGTATGTTCGCATACTACGGGTTTAGCTTTCAATTCTCATTTGAGATTCAACGAACGTTAAGGTATGTATCTATCGCTTCACGTACTATCCTTTCAATTCTCATTTGAGATTCAACAACACGTCGTCATGACTTATGACGGCTCAGTTAGAAAACACTACACTTTCAATTCTCATTTGAGATTCAACTAAAAGATAAAAGGTTAAGGTTGTACTTCTTAACAGTATACTATACCTTTCAATTCTCATTTGAGATTCAACATGAACGACGTAGAAAGTGAGCTGGAAAATCAAGTTTCCTTTCAATTCTCATTTGAGATTCAACTACGGCTAACTTCGTACAGAGCTTACTCGAAGCTATCTTTCAATTCTCATTTGAGATTCAACTACGGCTAACTTCGTACAGAGCTTACTCGAAGCTATCTTTCAATTCTCATTTGAGATTCAACGTAGAGTCAATAGTGAACTATGGAGGTAAAGAGATTGATGAACTTTCAATTCTCATTTGAGATTCAACCACAGACTATCCTGAAGGCTTTCACCTAGAGACCATGGACGCTTTCAATTCTCATTTGAGATTCAACGAAGAAGAACTTTTGAGAATGTGGGAGCGCTTCGTAGCTTCCTTTCAATTCTCATTTGAAATTCAACTAAGTTACGAAATAATAACGGATAAAGAAAACGTAGACACTTTCAATTCTCATTTGAGATTCAACCAAGAGGTGAGCAGTAAAATGAACGAAGAACACCAAAAAATCTTTCAATTCTCATTTGAGATTCAACGGTGTTGCTATGGAAAACCTAAACTTTCAAAGCGTAACTAAACTTTCAATTCTCATTTGAGATTCAACTGTAGCAGGCGCACTCAAAACAAAAGGTGCAACTAACTTCTTTCAATTCTCATTTGAGATTCAACTCCAACCAGTTTCCGCACTGGCTTTCCACGAATGATACCAGTACTTTCAATTCTCATTTGAGATTCAACAAATGAGTAATGAAGTTGAGAGTGAGGTTGAGGCTCTCAACTTTCAATTCTCATTTGAGATTCAACGTTCTGGAGAGTGCGATGGAGCGTGAGAAAATGAGTTATTGCTTTCAATTCTCATTTGAGATTCAACGGATTACGAGGTGAGCTAAAGATGGAAATAACGGATGAAGAAACTTTCAATTCTCATTTGAGATTCAACCATAAGAATTACGAGAGTGTGAAAAATATGGAAATCGGAGAAACTTTCAATTCTCATTTGAGATTCAACTGCGCAAGGATGGGATAAAATGTGATGGTATATCGTTACTTGCTTTCAATTCTCATTTGAGATTCAACTTGGGGAAAGGTAAGCATGAGTATTGTATATCTTTCTCCCTTTCAATTCTCATTTGAGATTCAACAATGGTACGTGGAGTTCAGCAGTGGACAGCGATGTTAATGTAGCTTTCAATTCTCATTTGAGATTCAACAGTTGCTAGTTTTAAGTTAAAGTACTATACCTTATGCCTTTCAATTCTCATTTGAGATTCAACAGGGACTACCCAGAGGCAGGGGGGGCTTTTTGTTCTCTGCCCTTTCAATTCTCTTTTGAGATTCATCTTAAGGCTTATATAGGGGTTCTCATCCCCTCTGAGATTTCCTGCCTTATCTTAAGAAATTTTAAGAATTTAAGTTTTTTGCTGTCAGAAAGTATTTAAGTAAAAGTTGTTCGAATAAGCTAAAAATTAAGGAATTTGAAGTAAGTTTTTCTGACAGGCTTTTAGGAAATTGTAGATTATCCTAATGGAACAGTTCTGAAGGCAGAAAATAGAGGCTAGGACTTTAATCGGAAGCTTAAGATATTCTAGATAGTATTTCAGGAGAGAAACTTATAACTCTATACTAATTCACTTAAGTTTATGAAAGTTCTGGAGGCAAAACACTAAAATGAAAAAGTATAACGCAGTACTTAACGGCACTAATAGTGAACAAAAAGAAATAATCATTAAAAGTTATTAAGGTTTCTTATAAAAAATATATGAGGATGCTCGAACCAGCAATCATCGAAAAACGTTTTAGCGAACTATCTGAAGAAATTATCAAAAAAGAGAAGAGTAATTTGCGTTTTAGTGCAAAATTTCTGTCTGTTTCTGAGATTGCTACTCAGTATTATTGTGAGAAGAAAGTAGAAATGGAGCAAGAGTATGGAAAGAGAGAAACACCTGAAATGAAAATTGGAGAAGAAGCGCATGAACTTCTCCTTAAGGATTCTGTTAAGGTTAAACGAGAGCAAATTATAAAGAAGATTTACTCTGGTGAGCCTACCTTAGTTAGAGAGATGATCTTATTGGGAAAACATAAAGATATCATTATTGTTGGAATAGCGGATGCGATATTCTTTCTCGCAAGGTATCCGCTCTTCTTGTTTGAGTTTAAATTCTCCAATAAACCAGTTCCATTTAGAGAACATCACGTTCAAGCAAGACTGTAATGCTATCTCCTTAATCTTATGGGTTGGGATACAAGCAAGCTAAGGTATACAATAGTAGTTGCTCCACTTAAGTCAAAGGATGATGAAGAACTAAGAAAAATACCATTAGAAGTACTAAAACAGCGAAAGGAAGATAGGCTTAAAGTAAAAACAAGAAATGGCGAAGTAAATATTTTCATTAATAACTTTAAGATGGAAGAAGCGATTAATGAACTCGATTGGGCTCTTGGTTTTTGGAAAAAAGAAAGAGTAGCGATACCAACAAGCAATCCTAAAAAGTGCGAAGCATGCGAGTATAAGGGCCTCTGCGACTATTTTAAAAACGGCCAACAGTTTTAAGTAGGAAAATCATACGAGTTTTACTCGCTACTGCAATAATGCTTTTGCTATAGTAAATCTTTGTTCATTTTATCATTTTGATCTCTTTGCCTTATAGCTATTGTTAAAGTTGATAAGATTTCATTAGCTAGGTTTTATTTTAATTCTCTCTTGAGATTCAACAAAGAAAAATGAACGTGAAAGCTTTAGTAAAGTATCTCACCTTTCAATTCTCCTTTGAGATTCATCCCTTTTCTCGAAAGCAGGAGACAACTTTAAGAGTTTTGTCCACTTTCAATTCTCATTTGAGATTCATCTTGGGCCCCTGATTTACCTTCTTTCCCAACAAGGTTTTTACCTGGAGACTGCTTGAGGTCAGACTTATATAACTTTCAATTCTCATTTGAGATTCATCGTCTGGTTTTGCATCGAAGAGCCTTTGCGGAATAAAACAGTTCTTTCAATTCTCATTTGAGATTCATCAGACGAATACCTGAGTTACTTAGGCACGGAGATTGAAGCCTTTCAATTCTCATTTGAGATTCATCTGTTAAGAAAAATAGGGATGGAAAGCTTAATCCCAAGCATCTTTCAATTCTCATTTGAGATTCATCACCTTAAAGAGTACTTAATGGAGAAAGCAATGCAAGAGCCCTTTCAATTCTCATTTGAGATTCATCGGTGGCATAAAAAATGAAGGCGGGATTTGCAGATAAATATAATCTTTCAATTCTCTTTTGAGATTCATCACAATGTTATGCTGGGCATTAGAGGTCCAGATTTCGATATGGCTCTTTCAATTCTCATTTGAGATTCATCTTATGAAGGGAAAGTTTTGCCTATAACTCAAGTAATAGTGCTTTCAATTCTCTTTTGAGATTCATCGAACTTGCACTTCCTGATGACTTATTCTATTACAAATTTTCTAGCTTTCAATTCTCTTTTGAGATTCATCCCTATTGGAAGCCACGCCTGTACAGAAGGCGAACCTAAGTCTTTCAATTCTCTTTTGAGATTCATCCTATCGCATTGCTCGTTTTCTTATACTTTGTGTTCTCCACTTTCAATTCTCTTTTGAGATTCATCTTAAGGCTTATATAGGAGCTACTACACCCTCGAGATTTCCTGCCTTATTCTAGCGAAATTTAAGGATTTAAGCTTTTTGCTGTCAGAAAGTATTTAAGTAAAAGTTGTTCAAATAAGCTAAAAATTAAGGAATTTAGATGAAGTTTTTCTGACAGGCTTCTAGAAGGCGTTTATTTATAAAGCTGTCAGAAATTAATAAAATTAAGAATTCTAGGAAAATGAGCTAAATTAAAGCTTATTTTGGCTTAAAGGTATAAAAAATTTGCTTTTTTATGAAATGGCAGAATGCTGAAAGTTAGAGCAAAAACCAGCAAAAGAATAACAAATTAACGTTATTTTGTTTTCATTTTTTCCAATATATCCTCCAAACTGCTTTCTTCATAGACTGCAAACTTAAGACTTCAAGTGATGCTATCTGGAATATAAGCTTCAAATTAGTTGTATTCAAGGAAAAGGTTTTGAACATTCACATAAAGTTAGTCTCATGTTTACTTAAGCATCATTCGAGAATATCATGATCTTGGTTGGCGGATCTTCTTACTTAGCAAAAAATTTTAAGTTAAAGAAAGAGAGTAAAAACGTTCAACGAAGCTAAGATAAAAATTTACTTGCTGTCTTTAAAGAGACCTTCCTTACAAGCATTCAACACATCATTTATCTTCTCCTTTTTGTAACGAAGCAAAACATTACCTTTATACTGGATTTCGGTTACATTGTACTCAAGCCCTGCATGCGCTAAAAAGTTTTGAGGATCAAAGCTTCCTACTTCTTTTCCTGTGCTTTCTATAATTTCGTTTAATTTTTTCCAGTTGTCAAATTGATTTACTTCTTTTAAAGTTTCTTCTAAATCACTGAGAGTTCTACTTATTAGTTTACTTGTCAAACCATAGTGCCTAAACAGCCTTTCGTTTACGTTTTTAATTTCCTCAAGACTTACTTCTTCCTTTTTTCTTAATGCCATCGACCGGGAAGCCAACCACAACCTTACGTATCTCATAAAATCGTCTGTAAATTTCAGTTTTCTTCTTACACTTTTTTCGTCACATACTATATTTTGCTTCCATGTATTTACAGCGCTTTCCAACCTTTCTAGTAATTGGCTTTCATCTGGATAAAAAGTAAAGAGCGCCAGAGGAAGACCGTTCACAACAGAACTTAAGAAAGCATTAAGTTTTCTTAGTTCATCACTTTTTACTCTTGACACCTCGTATATCTTCATAGATAAATCTCTGTCTTCTTCTTTATTTATAGCAAGAAGGTTGCACGCTCCAGTAATGCCTATTGGATGGGCACTTAGCCTTGGCTGAATTCTTTCTCTTTCTTCAATTATGTGAACTTGATACTTCGCTACCCCTTCTTTATACGGTTCTGAATTATAGACTATGAATTTTATTTTCTTTGTGTATGCTAAAACTCCAAGTATTTCGTTCAATGCTCTATAGACTAAAGTCGGCATATAGTTTATTCCATGCGTAGTATCTAAGTGTACAGTTGCATTGTCATCTAACTCGACCAGTATTCTTGAAAGTTTAAAAAGGGTATAGAAATAAAAGTCGCTCATATTACCTTCAAAGGATAAGTTAAAACTTCCTACGCCTGGAGCAACTATTATATCACAATCCGCGTCTACTCTTAGTTTTTCTTTTATGAACTCACTACATTTTCTTTTTACTTCATCAACTATATTATCATAGTTTCTGGAAGGTTCTTTTGCTAGCGTATCAAGCGCAATTATCACTATCTTTTCTGGTTTAAGTACTTCGTAAAGAAGGCTCAGAGTACTGCGAGACAACATTCCTTTGTTGTTAAAAGTATAAGTTACTTCTTTCCAAAACTCAGGATTTCCCCAAGGAGAAATTAAAACAGACTTCACAGCTAAATAGCAAAAATCTAAAAATAAAAATTTAACTGAAGATTAAATAAACTGCGATGAATTAAAGTGTTAACCTTCGTTTATGTAAGTTTAATCGGGCGAAAAAGTATTAGACAATTAATAAAAAAGGGTTGAACAGTTACCTTCGGCAGCATATAAAGTATCCGATGGACATCAGGTCCGCAATGAATCCTTTATGTAATCTTTGATTAGTTTTTCAATTTCATAAACAGAGTAAAGGTGCACTTCTTCATTTTTCGAATTAGTTTTATTTTCTAAGTATACTACTTGCTAGATAAGTATCGCCCATATTCCTATTGAATATGCCATTAATTTTATTCTTAAACTTATTAATGTCATTATCTTCGCAAGTGGTCTTGCATTCAATGATTAGCATTTTTCTAAACAGTGATCCAACTGGAATACAGATTATATCAAGTTCATTTTGATTTATTGTAATATTTCTTGAAATAATGAAGTTTAACTGATTCATTACAAACGATTTTCTAATGTTTAGGTAGACATATTGCTCGAGGATAATTCCAAATTTTTCATCATCTTCAATTGTGTCATAAAGGTTCTTAGATATGATAAAAACGTTTTCAGAGCATTTGAGATCCTTAGAATCATATTTACATTTTACAACATTTTTTTCTATATAGCCACGTTTGCATTGGCATACCTTTAGTTTTTCAACAAAACCAAATCCAAAAGTTAAAGAACGGTATACTTCACGTAAGTCTCTCGAAAGAGATCCGAAGTAGTTATTTTTAACAACGTACCACATAGGTGGAAGATCTTGGAATTCAATGCTTACTAAAAGGTCTTTTGGAAAATTTTTATCTCTTAATTTTTTAATTAATTCTACTAAATCTTTCTTGCTAAACAATTGTAAAAAGTTAATGACCCAAAAAGTGTTACGATAGTCATAAGAATGATTATAATGAATGTAAGAGAGTTCTATTTTTTTAGTTTGAAGTACCTCTCTAAAACATTTTACTGTCAAACACGATATAGTAGAATCAAAGAAAGATATTACTTCAGGATTAGAACTATTGCTCGTTAAAGTAAGAGCAACAGTTGAACTTATTTTTTTGTATAGTAACAAATACTTTAATTCGTCTACTAGCTTTTCAGGCATTTCTTCAATTGGTTTGTCTTCAATTTCAGCTTTAATAAAAATACTGCAATTAATCTTATCAAAATAATTCTTAATTTCATTATATTTATCAAAAACTAAATCACTCAATTTTTCTTCATCCTTTTCATTTTTTATTTCTTCGTTCGATTCTTCCTTTGAAAGAAGAAATAGCTCTTTATTTAGGATAGGTAAAGACATCTCATTTAAGAATAAATCTTTTGCATCAGTTAGAATATCTCTAACCTTAGAGGGATCTAACTTATCTCTCAGCTTTACTGATTCTTCTAACAGCTTGGCTGTAAAATATAAAATCACTTGTTTTTCAAAAGGCGTACAGTAAAAAGGAATAGGACTAATCGAATCTGTAGACATTATTTTGTAAGCGCTTCTAAATACTTATCAATTGTTAAATATTCGTAATATTCCTCCTTAAGCAACAGTGCACTTATATTAGATACAACGTCTTCAGAACTTTTTGGATTAGAATTGAACTTTAATACTTTAACACCAGAATGATTAGCATCGAGTTCAAGTAATCCGTAGCCTCTACTCTTTAGACCGCCAACCACTAATCCTTTCTCCTTTATGTATAATAGTGCGTTTGCTAGTACACGCGCTTCATCAGATTTGTTTAAGACATTGTCAACAATGATTTTTGTTCTAAAAATTGCATTTGGACTAACTGCTTCAACTGTGTACAAGGATCCCTCTTTAACTGTAAGGGCTTTTCTTAGTATTGAAGCTGAGGTATAAGTTACGATGCTTGCATCTTGTACTGGAGTCATATCCAGCACATTTATCTTTCCTGCTAAGCTTTTTGATCCAAATAAACTGCATATTGGACAATTTAATGAAAAATATAAGTCTACAACATCCTTATCTGAAAGTTCTTCAAGCTGTTTTTTGTTCAAGATTCCTTCATTTTCTAAGAAATTTCTTGACTTATCTTTATAGTTGTTAATGAGAGAAGATCTATATTGACTATCTTCAGGTATATGAGTATCCTTTCTATGGAGTTCTACTGCCTTTTTTGTATCTTGGTTAAAGTTCATGCTCTTAGAAATTGTACTTGCTAAGTATCTTAAAGTACCCTTCAAAGATTCAGATGGAATTATTGGAGTTAGACTTCCATTAACAGGAAATCTGGCTATGAGGTTCAGAGTTCCTTCTTGCCAAGAGCCTACATGAACTGGAGTTTTTGCAGTAAAGTATAATTCAAGTATCGCTCTACTTAGTAGTTGATTTCTTAATACGTTCTTCAAAGTTCATACACCTCCAAAATATTAAATCCTGAATAAGAAAACTGACCAAATCCAGAAAGCTCATTGTATACAAGTTTTTCATAGTCTAAGTCGTAACTTGATTTGTAAAAGAATAGAGAGCCGGGTTTCGCTCCTTCCAAAGAAACTTTTGGAATATTAGAAATTGTACTAAACCCAGAAACTTTACTCATTCCTGTAAGAAGGTAGTTTTTGTCTTCAACTAAGGGATACTCAGAAAGTCCATTGGGCATAGATTGAGCAACCAAAGTAGGATTAGAACAAAGACAGGCGTTTCCATTTAGGTCGTTCTTAATTTCAACATGAAAAACTGGAGAAAGAGCTCTAAGTATAACTATTCTATCGAGGTTTTGAATAGCAGCTTTTATGCGATTGATTTCGTTATCAATAAACTTGCTATCTTCGTTTAGCTTAGCCCTTACATGACCAAGACCTCTTGAGGTTCCTCTTCCTATGTATAACATGAATTCTCTATCTACATCTAGCTCGCTTAATCTCTCGCCTTGATCAAAAATTAAGCTCATAAATTTAGTTTTTGGAGAAAGTGCAACATAACTATAGATCATTCCAACTTCAACGCTACCAAGTTTTCTGTTTATTCCAATCGAGTCTATTGACGTATAATAATTATCTAATTTAACAGATTTAAAGGTCTTTTTGTCGGTCCCTTTTCTTTCAATTACTAACTCCCCCCCTTTACTTTTTGTAGCAAATAGATGTCCTTTTGGACATTTAGTTGGAATAGCTTTACTGACATTTCTTGAAATTATGATCTCTTTAGATAGCTCTGTAAAGATTGAATCTCCTGTGCATAACTTGCATGAGAATATCAATGGATGAGCAGGTCTTGTAATCTCTTCTCCTATAAGAAGATATGCTGGATGAAAAACTAACTTTGGATCATTGATTTCTTGATTAATGTTTTTCTTTTTTTCATTGTAAAGGTATGTTAGCAAGGAGCCTCTAACTGCAGAACCACTTATATAGCTTGCCGAATTTCGGAGCACATTAGTTGTTTGGTCTTCAGTTATTACTAATGGCGTTTCAACTTCAAGTTCTAATTTATAAACCTTCAAACACCAATCACCTCCAATACTAAACTAACAATAGAATCTTCTGCCACTTCCTTGGGAATGTTGCTTTCATTCTTTACAATCTTTACATTAACAATTCCAGCTTTACCAATTCTTTCGTATTTAATTTCCGTTATTGCAACCATTAGAGCCCTAATTTCTTCGACATTTAAATTGTTCCCAACTAGCTTTACTTTAAAGTTGCAACCTATTGGTAGATATTCTACTGTGAACAAACCTTGTTCTTCCGTAACTCTGGTTTTATCATCAATCTTAACATGAGGCAAAGGATAAGTGTCCAAGTTGTCAAGGACTGCTGGACTTACTTTAATTTTGCTACGTACACCTGGCTTCCCAAATATGTTTGTTACAATGTCATCCTTTGAACTTCTTAAACTTTCAGGATTTACGCTGTCAACAACACCACTTGAATACCCAAGCAAGTTTGAAACTCTTATCAAGCTTGTTCTTAATAGGCCTTTAATTGTTGAAGCTGGAATAAATAATTTTTCACCTTCATTGCCTACGCTTACTCTTGCAAAAGGAACGTCTGATTTTGTTTTTAAAACCAGTCCTCCAGAACTTATATTCACTTTCTTTTCGGTTGTAAATAAAAGAGACAAACTTATATTGTAACTCAAATAATGCCACCTCCTAGTAACTTAATCATTTGGTATAAATCATACAAAGCAAACGTTGCTCCACTACCTGAAAATGACAGAAGGTTATCCACAATCCCGCTTATTATTTTCTTCTCTTTTTCCTTTTCTTTCTCTTTCATTGAGAACATAATTCTTATTTCGAATCCACTTTTTCCTAGAATTGTCGCCTCCATACATTCCAACAGTTCTTTCCGAATTTCTCTAAGCTCTTCTTCAAAAGTTTTATTAATTAGGCTATCCTTAGAAACTGAACTACTAATTATCTTCTTTATGCTATCCTCGTTTAATGTGCTTAGATTTAAACCAGAGTATGAACTTATGTTGTCTAAGAGCCTAAATATTGAGTTGTACTCAGTTTCGTCAGAAAGAATAAACGAATGAGAATACTGTAGGCTTAGTCTTTCACGATGAGCCTCTTTTAGTACAGAGTTTAAAGCCTCCTCACTCATGTTACTTCCATCAGCAACAAAGAACATTAAGCTGCCTCTAAACTTGTTAGACGGAGAACTTACGACTTCACCATGAGAGTCACTAAATGCTATTTTTCTCGTGTTGTCCTTAGCTTTATCTAAAAGCCATCCAGCTGAAGAATACAAAAGGCTCATTGGGTGTTTTGGTTTTCCTACTGCAATTCCTATTGAAAGTGTTGATTTTCCTCCCATATTTAAGTAGTATTCATTTAATAAAAACAAAGCGAGAGGAGCTGCTATCACAGAGGGGACTAATAAACAACCATCATCGCCACCAATGTAGATAGTTCCAAGAACCAACCTATCATAGTATTCCGTTTCAAGTTCGTTATCTATGGAAGCTATCATACTTAAAAAATCTGAAAATGCCTTTTTTACTGAGTAGTCTATTCTTATACTTCTTTCAAAAGCATCTGTAATTGAAATGCAGGAAGCCATAAGCTGAGAAGCTAAGTTTGCATCAAATCTGATGAGAGCAACATTATAATAATTTTCAATTTCTTCTCTTTCTATTTCTTCTAAAGTGTGTCCTGAAATATACTCTATGATTTTTTTACTCACCTTATCGAACTCTATCTTTTTTTGTTTATAGTTCTTTAGTTGTTTCCACTTTTCTTTAAAGTGCAGTTCTTCACCAAATTCAGACTTTCTCTTGCACGTTTCACACATGAAATCACCAATTATATTATTACTTGCATACTCCTTTCCACAATACATACAAACTTGAAAAATATTTGGGTTAACCTTTCCAAAAATATTCTCAGTCATTTTGATTTTTGAAAGATCATTATCAATATTATGATTGATTATCGTAAATTCACTGAACAAAGGAGAAAATCCCATCAGGATTTTAATTTTTTCTTTTCTGGAGAATTCTTGAATTTTTTCAATGATCTCATTACGCTTGGAGTTAGGTATAATTAGTGTTATGTTTCCACCGCCAGAATACAAAATTAATTCAGGAGGAAGTTTCAATTCTTCTGTAACAATAAGTGTGGATGACAAATAAGTTACAATGTCTATTATACGACTACCTCCAATCATTGCCTTTAAGTTATTGTTTCTAATATATGCTTGTATTTGCCTTATATCAAGCCTTGCAATAAGAATTTTTTCACTCAATTGCTTTTGAGGTTGTTCTTCGTTAAGCTCTGAAAATATTGGATTGTCGTTTGATATTTTTGAAACAACCTTACAAAATTCTTCAGTTAGTTTTTTGATGTATTCAGTACCAAGATAATTATTCCAGAAATCCCAGTCGTTAAACAACTCTTCAAACATATCGTTAAAGTTTTTTCCGTAGCTATTCGAATACGTCTTCATTTTGTTTTCAAGATCATTCTTTAAGTCCGATTTTTGAGTTATTACTTTTAGAAGTAAGTACTTAATTCTGTCTACATTGCTTGCTATAATATCTGCTTCTTTAAAGATTTCGTATAAAAAGTTAGCTGAACCTTTAGACTCTCTTATTATTTTTTTGGTACCTTCAAGTATTTCTTTCGCTTCTTCTCCTTCTGTATAGTCGCTAAAGATTTCATGAATGAACTCTGCAGATATTTCTTTATGATTAGCCCAGTCTTTCACTTTTCCAATGTCATGAAACAGAGAAGCTAACCTTAAGGTTGCCAATTCTTTTGAGCTAGTGTTGCTATTCTTACTCTTTTTCTCTAAGTACAGACTAGTTGCAATAGCTGAAGTAACTAAACTATGAATTAATAAAGAAGACGTATTACACGCAGGTCTAGTATCTGCTGGAAAACGTAAAAGCCTAAATATGTTTTCTCTTACTTGCTCATCATACAATTTGCCACTTACGAAGAGATCTCTATTTTTGTTTATCCCCTCGTATATTTCACGAATATTATCAAGCAAGTAAGGTTCGCTTATTTCATAAGACGTTACAAATTTATAGTAAACATATGCTCCTGAAATAGCCGAACCTATAACTCCTGGTACTGGATCTAAGTAAAACATTGATCTGAGATAAAGTATAAGAGCATTAAGAACCTCATTGAAGTCATCTGAAGAAGATATTTTTTTGTTGTTTAAAAAGTCCTTCACAACTAAACGTACCGTTTCTTTAAATTCATCAAAAGTCTCTTTAGCCTCGTCTTCGTCAATAATTTCAGAATATAAGAAATCATTTGCTCTTCTTATTGGAATTATGTACCCTCTCACAACCTTCATCTAAATCACCTCACTAAGTTTTTTCCCAGGAGCAATCTCATGATGAAGAAATAAATTAGAAACTTCTTTATCGAAGCTCCACCAAACATTGTATACTTCTCCACTTTTTAGCCAAAATATTTCGATAATTTTATTGTCTTTTTTTCCAAATGCATAGCCCAAGGCTCCAAAATCTTTTACCTCAGAAGCATTATCATACTTAATTACTGTAAAGTCTTTTAAGACAACGACTATAAGTTTACAATTCTCTTCAATAAGATTTTTGCTAAGTTCTTCTCTCCCTAACGTTTTAGAACTCATGAAATAACACCCTTGTTATAATCAATGAAATTCGACAACTCACTGCTTAGTAATTCTTCTTTTGCTTTTTCAACTAGTTCATTAGTGCTCATCTTTGACAGTTCACTACTTATAAATTCATTAAAGTCAACGAGGTTAAACTTTAATAGGCCAAATGAAAACCTATCTCTATATAATTTTTTAGTAACTTTGGGTTTGTATCTATACTTAAAGCTTCCAATTAATATTGGACTTCTAGAAAATATTTCAAAACCAAGAAATAAGAGACCAAGTTCTACAAAGTTTAAGTTAATAGCATCAACTCGCAAATTAAATTTAGAATTAGGTTTAACAGCCTCTATGTTTAGGTCTTTCAAGAACTCTAAGCTAGTAGATGTTGGTGAAGTTAGTAAAGCGTCGGAAAAGCTTACTCTTGAAGCTAAACTTTGAGTGCCAAACAGGTCGCATACAACGCATACCTTAGGAACACTACACGAAAATCTAAAGTATGAAATGTCATCCCCCCAAAATGTAAGATGATTCTTTGCAAAAAGTTTATCCAAGAAAGAACTCTCAGCTATGTAGCATGAGTATGAGATAAAACTATCTCCAACTTTTGTAGGTTTAAGTTTATATTCAATTCTAGAACGAACAGCTCCCTTTATAGAAGAACCAGGAATAAAGTAGCCGTTTAAAAGCTTAGGGAAATTCGTACTTTTTTTAAATTTTTGTTTCGAAGCATACACTTCATTAAGTAGTCTTTTAGTTTCTTCTTCTAAATGTAACTTCTCTCCACTTAATATTCTCCTTTTTAGTTTGTCTATACCATCGTAAAAGTTTTTAGCTTCAGGTAACTGTTCTGGAATAGCGCCACTAAAGATATAGCTATTTCCTGGAACTAATGCTTCAAACTTTAATGTGAGGTTAAACCTGCCCGGAAGTAAGTACTCTCTTGGCGTAAATTCCTTTCTTCTTATTTCAACTTGAATGTTTCTTTCTGACATAATTTATCCAAACCCTCCTGCATTCCTCTAAAAATTCAGAAACATTAGAAAACTTTACAAGCTCATCGTCTTCATCAAGGGGCAATAGTTCGCCTTTTTCTGAAATACTTTCGTAACTACTTCCTACTAGTACACTACCTCGAAGCTCCTTAGGAGTGACTTCTACAGCCCCAAAACCTCTCGACTTGAAACCTCCTATTTTTATGATTCCAAGATTTATGTTATTTAGAACTGTACTTATTAAACCAATAGCATAGTTTGGTAAATTATAGAATCTAATACTTCCTTCAAATTCAGATCCTGGCATCACAAACTCAACAGTGTACAAAGCTCCTTTTTTCACAGCTCCACTTCTTCTGTCAATAGCGATTCCAGTCTTTACTCCTCTTCTTGGAACCTGATTCTTAGGATAAGCATCGCTAAAAGATATATGCGAATAGTAACTTGCAGAACCAAATATCTTACAGGTTAGGCAATATTTAGACAGCGTATTTATTATCGAGTCAACGTCGCCGCTTTTCATAAAGCGTTGAAGATCTAAATCATAATCATTTTTGCAACCTTCTCCCATCATACATGCTTTTATTCCATAAGACCTAGCTATAAATTCAGATGAAGAGCGAAAGACCCCCTTTAAGCTACTACCGGGTATGAATGGAACTTCGGTACCATTAATGTTCATTGTTATAACTTGGAGATCAACAGAAGAAGTTGGGCTTTTTCCTTTTTCTGAACCTATTCTTAAAGGAGATTTTGTAGTATACTTAACAGATACCTCTATAGTTCTATAAATAACACTGTGGGTAAACCATGGAAAAGATTTCGTGGACAACTTACTTCACCTCAGTACTTAAAAAGTTAGTTAATTTTTCTTTTACAACCTCTTTTTGCAGTTCCCCATCTTTTAGATAATATTTAGTTGCATCAAAGCTTTTAATTTTAAGTATTCCTAGGCCTATACTCTTTCTTGCTCCAATCTGAATGCCTTCATCTATCATTTTCTTTAACAAGTACCTTATCACTTTACTTTCATCGCTGTTGTTCATTATCTCAATATTTTCAATTTCTATTGTTAAATTAAATTCTGAGTTTGGAACTACATACTCTATATCAAATAACCTTCCGGGATGTTGCCCGCCAGTTATTCTGTCGATAGAGACGCACTTTCTAGTTTCTGTAATGGCTTTTTGAGAAAAGGCATCAAAAACTTTTATATGGGAAGCGACTGTTGGGCCACCAAAGATTCTACAAACTAAGCATGGTACATATTTCTCATTAAGTTTATCTTTTCGAAATAACTCTCCGTTTTCTCCTTTTGGATCTAAAATATCACAAACATATTCAGGGCTTTCACCGTATGTAGTTCTTACATACTTTTCTGCTTCAGACCTGAGAGCACCCTTTAAACTACTCCCAGGAATGTACACTTTGTCATTTAGTCTAACTACAGGGTTATCTAATCCTTCTAGGGCTGAAGAAGCGGACTTTCCTGCACCTATTGAAAGTGGTGTTAGATTTACAAGCTTAATTTCGAATTTGTATATACTTATAAGTTTATCAAAATTGCTCCAAGACAACTTTAGTAGGTCCTCCTAGTGATAAACAATTTTAAAAGATCATCAAAGTGCTCAACACGACTTCTAGGCTTACTCTCATAAATCCATTTGATTAAGACTAGGTATTTTTGAAGAACCTCTCTCAGTTTTTCTGGTTTGTCCTTAAAGTTATCTAAAATTATTTTTATGTCGCTAAGTAAAAGGCCTGAGACTGACCTGTCTATTTCTTCTCGTCCACTTTGTCTTAATATGTATGCTGTTAACAGTAAAGTGGCATTAACAGGATCGGACTCTCTTTGAAAGATTGGAATTATGTTTTCTATAGTTGTCTTATCTGTTCTAGAATTGGCGAGTGCGCTTCCAGTTTTAGCTGCTAAATCAAAAATTTGTTTTTCAAAATCACTCGATTCTTTCGAGCTCAAAGTTAGAATAATAATCACTACTTGTCTATATAAATTTTTCTCTTTTTTGGAAAGCAATAAGGTTACTGCTGAAATAAAAACTAGCAATTTTTATCACTTTATTGCAATTAAATGCAACAATGAATACTAAAAATATCAGAAACTTTATCACTCTTATCTCGAATCCTATAAGGAATCGTTTTTTACATGAACGTTTTATAACACTAAGATTTTCTTGAGTAAAAGCTATCTTTATGTTTCTTTAAACAAACTTCAAGGAAACGAATCATGTAATTGTCACAAACGATAAGGAATTTGGATGGCTTGCTTCTTAAACTCCTAGTATAATAAACTCCTAGTATAACACTGCTAAGGTTAAAAAATGAAGAGGCAGAAAACACGGTTTAATGATGCTGTACGTAATAGAAAAGCACAGAGAAGCCATTTTTTTGGGAATATTTTAGTGGTTTCAGAAAAAGGGTTATTGCGATCGAATAAATTTACTTACTCTAAGATAGTAATGCATAGCTGACTAGGAAGAGAATTTTTAACGCCTCCTTCTTTAGGTAATTCAATCTTTCAACCGCACACTGGACGCTTTACTTTTCTTTGACTACTGCTCTACGCTTGCTATAAGCTCAACTATTTCTGAAAAGTCCATTACTTTTTCTGGCTTTACTCTTTCAAAAACTTCCATAAAACTAGACCTAAATTCGAGTACTAACTTTCTGTATACTCTTGATGCTACATTGCTCCAAACTCTAAAGTGCCTTTGCCCTGTTGCTTACAGTTAGAAAGGTCACCACTTTGATTTGTATGGTTTGTAGACGGCTTCTCCTCTTAATGAGGAAGCAAGCAGTCTAGCTTGGGAGAGAATTTGCCTCTTTAAAGCCATTTCATTAGAGTAAATAGCAGAAACAACTTGCCTCCAAACGACGGAGAATGCTTCTTCTTTATTTTTAGTGAGGCTAACAACAGTATCTTTTTCCTTCCTGGCGAATGCTATTAAAGGTCTGTCTACAGCAACTGGTCTAAACTCTTCCATTAAATCAAAAACTAAAGACATCTTTCCAGACCTCGGCTTATGTAAGAAGCCAACATAAGGATTGAGAGCAGCTAGGAACACTGCACTCCAAACTTCCTTTCTTAGAGCAGCGTAGCCTATGTTCAACGCCAGGTTAAAACCATCTACGCTTGCTTCGATTGAAATTCTTTGCTTAGTTAGCCTTTGAGAAAAACCAACTTCAGGCGGCAATAGCTTAGAAACAGCGTACCAGTAGCTTTTTGCAGCATGCGCTTCGAAGCTCATAACTTCTTCCGGAGAGTTTGCTCTCATAACTTCATTTTCGTACTTATTTAAGTTCTCAGCTGCATCTTCAATTTCCTTCATCGGCTTTTCTCTTGCTCTTTGCTTGTATACATATTCTAAGATTACCATCCTTTGGTTATGGATTTTTCCCTCAATGAACTTTCTTGCAAATTCGGCTTTCTTTCTCTCATCTCTAAATGCTTTAAGTTGCTTGTTCCAAGTTAGCATAGTAGTGCCATACTTTGCTGGTAGTAACCTTGCCTTTGGAGAGTTTCCCTTCATGAAGACAATGTCGACTCCAAACTCGTTTGCTAGGAGTACTGCGGCAGCAGACAGTGAGCACCCTTCCTTTACAAAAACTATTGAATCTAGTTCAACTGGTGCAAGCTCCCACTTGACTTCGTTTCCAACCTTCAACTGAAACCTTCCCTGCTTCACAGAAAGAAATGCACCATATTCGTCAACTAAAGCAACTTTTCCTCCCAAACTTCATCACTCTTTGTTGCAAACTTCATAAAATGGGCAATCTTTACTGCAAACTTCTGGTTTTCCTGGATCTACTGCATCGTCTACAATCTTTAGAGCATTGTCTCTCTTTTCTATAGTTGCAGTTCTTAGAGAGTCTGATATTGCTACTAGCTCTTCATAAACTTTTAAGTCAGTTGCATCTTTATTTATTCTTAAGTTTAGCAGGAGAACATAATCTACTGGAACGTAGAATAAAGATTCAAATGTCATAGCGTACGCTGCTAGTCCAATCTTGTGCTCAGGCCTTACTTCTCTTGTTTTTAGTTCTACGATTAAGGATGGTAGCAGAAAAGCGTCTACTCTGATGCTCTTCTGAAACCCAAGATAAGTTCCGTCAAGCGGAAACTCGGTAAGTACTGGGACTACATTTGAAGCTATGCCATCTAAAGATAAGTATGGAGACCTTGTTGCAGTTTTGTCAAGCTGATAAGAGTAAGTGCTTGAAGCCATACTCCAAATTTTGTCAAAAATTCTTTCAAGCTTTTCACTGCCTTCTTCTTCAGCAAGTAAGCTGTACTCGTTAAACAAGCTTTGTTTTACTTTTTTCCCTTCTTCTTGGAAAGTAGCTGAGAAGGAAGAACTGTCTCTTGCACTCTCGTTAAGTATAACTCTCTTTGCAACAGTAATTGCTGAGCTGAAAATACTATGGATGAACTTCCCTCTAATCAAAGTTGTTGCCTTTCCTTCTTTTTTTCTTTCCACATACCTTAAGTAAAATAGTCTTCCAGTAGAGCAAAACTCTAAGCTTAAGTCACCCACTGAAACTTTTGAACTAGAAGGTGGTCTAAGGGGATACTCGGAGTAGTGCCATCCCCTAAGCTCCTCGCTAACATCAATCTTAGTTTTTTGAATTCTTTGAAATAAGCTTGTTGCATCGTCGATCGTTAGGAAAAGGCCCATTTGCTACACTTTATTTACTTGAGGTTAGTTTAAATCATTTTCTAAGCAAAAAGAAAAATATCAAAGAGGAATGGCAATGCTACGTACCTTAATTTACCATGCTTTTTCACTTTTTCAGCTTATTCGTAAGATCTAATTGTAACGTTGAGCTTTGTTAACTGAGCTTAGATAAGACCTAGAAAAGAATAAAAACTTAAGATAGTTATACTCTCTAACTAAAATGGAGATAATAACCTTGGTAATTTACGACATTTCTTCAGATGACCTCAGAGAAAAAGTGGCAAACTTTTTAAAAAGCATGGGTCTAAAGAGAGTTCAAAAAAGTGCATTTGCTGGTTCTTTATCACACTCAAGAAGAATAGAAGTAATTGCAGGACTAAAGAAACTTGCAAAGGAAGGTCCAGTTAACATTCAAGTTTACCCTCTAACACCGGCGAGCTTCAATCAAAGAGAAATAATTGGAGTAAACGTTAACTACGAAGAGGGAGAAGAGCTGGTAACTTAACTTTGGAAGAAGAGTTCATAACTCCAACAGATGTTAAGAGATTTGTTTACTGTCCAAAGATCATATACATTTCTAAAGTTCTGCACCTTGAAGAAAGAGTAACAGATTACATGCAGTATGGAAAGGAGAAGCACGACAAAGTAATAATTTCTCCACTCGTAGCTTCCTTAAAAGTAAAGAAGATTCTTGAAGATGTTGAAATGGAAAGTAGCGAATTAAGAGTAAGGGGAAAAGTTGACTACGTTCTAGTAACAAAGTTCAATGAATATATTCCTGCTGAGATAAAATGGGCAGAAGCCTTTCAATCAATAAAAAGAGATCATGCGCTCCAAATTGCAACTTATGCGTTGCTCATTGAAGAAAACTTCAGCACAGTCGTAAAAAGAGGAGTAGTTTACTACCTGAGGTCAAAGAAAGCAAAAGTTGCTCCTATAAGCAATGAACTAAAAAAAGAAGCAAGAGAAACAATAAAAAAGATATATAAAATAATTGATGAAGAAACTGAGCCAAATGTTAGAGTTGTAAAGGAGAGGTGTAAAAACTGTGGATTTAAAAATTTCTGTCTAAGATTTTGAGCATAGCTTAAGAGCTAACTTTAAAATCAATACGAAGGTTTACCCTCAATTTGAATCTTCTTTAAAAACAGCTTCAGAGAAATCTCGCTTTCAATTCTCTTTTAGATTCTGAGGCTTTTTCAGCTCCTTTTAGGCCTGTTCTCCTTGTTTTGAAGCTTTCTTATAAGCCTTGCTTCGTTGCCATAGAATCTGCAAGGGGATTTGAGGCCGTTGAAACCTTCGCTAGGAAGAATAATCCTAACAACCCGTCTGGACCCGTGGAGTTTTACCTAAAAAACGGGAGGGTTCTAAGGGACGATCCGGAGTTCCCCCTCATGAGGCTAGAACTATAGGTGAAACAGTATTTTCCGTAAGCATTTGTAGGGCATCTTTTTAGTCTAGCCTTTAATCCGGGTTCAGGCTCTTGAAAAACAAGGTTATTTAAAAGCAAGCATTGGTTTGGACAACCAGTTTTGAAAATTTTTTAGGTTTAAATTCAGCTTTTTAAGCCAACAACTTAGCCGGCGGTTAAAACGAATGAAGGTTATAGTGTTCATATAGAGGCTTCGCGAAACCAGGGTTTTAGACTTAGATGAGGACAGTAGGGTTGAAGACCTTCTTAAGACTCTAAGGATAAGCTCTTCGGAAGTGGTCCCTGTGAGGAACGGGTAGCTATTTTCTCAGCCATCCGCCAGACTATGAATAATAGCTAACATTAATAAATAAGTATGCACAGCATAGTAGAATCAGGTGTCATGAAAGAAGTTCAGGTCAAGGTTCCGGAATCCATGTCTGAAAGGGATGTTAAGGTGGCTACTGCAATAGAGGCCTTTACGAGGGGGTTGGTCAGCATTGGAAAGGCTTCGGAGATAGCTGAAATTTCTA
>Ga0078972_1008368_pt1 | contig 21739 bp, 17 predicted proteins | sample YelNatPaOPGAMG01_FD_67568 | JGI IMG/M metagenome (GOLD analysis project Ga0078972, IMG submission 67568) | Hot spring thermophilic microbial communities from Obsidian Pool, Yellowstone National Park, USA - OP-RAMG-01 (SPADES assembly) (version 2) | ecosystem: Environmental > Aquatic > Thermal...
AGTGTACATATTACCACCATAATACAAGAGGGGAATAAGTTTGTTCCCCGAGCACATGTTTGATAAGTTTATAGAGTTCAAGACGGATTAAGCGTTTATAAGAGACGTTCTTTTCCAAGCCTTTGTGATTAATGGTAGTTTCGAGTTTATCGTTATATTCCTTGATAAATAACCTTTTACCCTTTTCAGAAAGGAGCATATCTCCAAGCCTGCCATCAAAATGTGTATCATCGAGCATCTTTTTATTCACAAGTTTGAAAATTATTCTATCAACGATAATAGGCTTGAATATCTCTGAAATATCTAACGCAAGAGAAAACCTTCTTGCAAAAGGTTCATGTAGGTATGATATTGTGGGGTTGAGTTGAGTATTGTAAATTTCAGTTATCGTAGATGCATATATGAGAGAATTTCCAAAACTAATCATTGCGTTCATTCTATTTTCTGGTGGTCTCCTTGTCCTCTTTTCGATTTTATACCCTTCAGGTAGAAATTCATCAAGCGCATGATAGTATATTTCTCTTATTTTACCTTCGATATTCATAGATTCTGCAACCGTTTTCTTATCTTGCAAATTATCCAATTGCGCATTTATTTCGTCTATGCTTTTACTAAGGCTTGGATGTTCCTTCGAATAATATTCTAGGTTACGTAATATATTCTTTGCAGCACCAATAACGAATTTCTGCGCAAGTAACAGGCGTTTATCGCTCTCTATGTAATGTCTAACTTGATGTATTATCACTTCGCCAGATATCAAACTCTCCTTCGGATATAACGTCCCTACATAATTACCATAGTATCCAAAAAAATGCACAGGTATCCCTTCTTTACATAGATACAATGCGGCTTGGGAACTAAAATTAAGTTGTCCATACGCATATATACATTTTATCTTCTCAACAGGTATCGCTCTTCTATCTGTCTCGTTCTCAAAGTATAAGGTGTTCTCATCTCGATTTATCGAACCACTCGATAACAAATAATAATCTGTCCTCATATCTCCACCCCTGAAAAACAAAAATCCTCGTATGCGCACTTCTTGCAAATCTTACTCCTTACTGCGCTCGGAAGTCCTCCCGAAATTATCATCGAAATATCTTTCAATGCTTCTTCTATCTTCACCTTGTCTTCTTCCAAAAGTTCAACCCTCACCTTTTTATTCAACAAAGGATAATTTATCTCACCCCTACATTTTAATCCACTATTTGTTAAACAATACAAATAATATTTCATCTGTAAAGTATGCGACTCTTCAAGTGCCCTCGTCTTCTTTACTTCATGTAGCACAACCTCATCGCTAGTATGCACAAAATCTATGCATATCCTTCCTATCTGCACCTCTTTTTCTTCTCTCGAATATCTTTCCCTATGCAAAAGTCTCCCTATTTGCACATTATCATGCTCATATTCAAAAGATATATTATGCGAAAATAACCATAACTTCCTCACACATATCTTGTAATAGGCTAACTGCACTCCTGTAAACTCATCTATAGTTCCATCTTCTATTTTAATCACCACGACTTAAATTATATTGTCCTCTTCTTCCTTAACTTCTTTTTCGGTAGCCCCTAATTCCTTTCTATATTCCATTCTTACAACAGGATATCCTTCAAAATCATCTTTTATCACTCTCAATTTCTTTAGCCAATAGACCGGTATTTTTATTGTACTCCCAAATATTTTCCAAGAATCTTTCTTTTGCGCTTGACTTAGTTGTGATACATAATTCCATTTACATTTCCATTCAATTTCTGGAATTACTGCAATTCTTGGTTGCTCGCTAGGCCTAATTTGCAAATCCGATTCTCTACAGATATCATACTCCCCTATGTATAGTTTCTCTTTTCTTATCTCATCAACTTTGGACTTCCATTCCTCTATTCTATCATGATATTCCTTCTTTTCCATTATCTCTCCACACGCTTTTTCAACTATTTCGATAAAATCTTCCTCAGAGGGCACACTTCCATCAAGGTCCAAAAACATATCTTTGGCGATTTCTACCATCTCGCGGGCATCTAAATATATTCTATTCCCCCCTGGAGAAAGAGGCACAATATGTACATCCTCAACATCCCTTTTACCATGTCTATTTATTCTACCAAATCTTTGAATTAACGCATCGGGCGGGGCTTCTTCTGTATATAACACATTATAATCTATGTCAATCCCAACTTCAATTACTTGTGTCGAAATAAGTATCTTTCCCTTTTCCTCGCATTTTGTCTCAAGTTCTTTCTCCTTTTCTTCCCTATCGTTTACTGTAAAAAGTGAATGAAGCAAACATACATTATTTCGTTCTTCAATCTTTATCTCTTTACAGACCTCTTCATAAATATCTCGTGCATTTTTTACAGTATTCGTTACCACCAGTACCTTCTTGTTACCCCTAAAATCATCGATAATTTGAGGAACACATTCTACTAAAGTCTTTTCTTCCATGTGTATTTTAATTCTCTTCTTGGGTTCGTCATCTCTTTTACAAAATACTTTTTCCAACTTTCCTTTCTGAAGTGATTCTTCAAGGAAAGTGATTAACGGCTTGGGCATTGTTGCAGACATGAAACAGAACCTTGTTCCAATACTTGATAAGTCCTCAATAAACTTCAAAATAAGACCTAACGTAGTTGGATGATAACAGTGGATTTCATCAAGAACAACATCACTACCAGCTAAATTCATCATCGTTTGCTCCCAATATCCTGCATTAAGCACAGACAACAACGCCTGGTCAACTGTACCAAAAGTTAACTGCGCACCGAACGCACGATGTCTTGATATCAATGCCCTAATATCTGTATTTGAATGGCACTCCTCATCAAGAGTATGTATTCGATATTTTGCAGTAGAATGTAATAAGGCTATACTCGAACTAATTCCATTTTTAGGTTCAAAATAATTCACAGCCCTATCATATAACTTATTCGAAAGAACCATCGCAGGCAATAAATATGCCATCTGGACTTCTTTTTGTCGTGAATGCCATAACAATGCCGATTCAAATTTCCCTCTGCCAGTAGGTGCACGAATTAATAAATGCCCATCGCAAGACTGCGCCTTTTCTTGATGCCAATACAATCTATCAAAATGCCGACCTTGTATCTCTGCTCTTGCCTTCATTCCATTTATTATTTGCTCGCTCCCACAATCAACTAGCTGACATAAAGAATCGCCTCTGCTTGCTTCCCAGTCAGATGCTTGCAGAATTCCAAGCCCTATCGAATATAGAGTGCGAATTTTCTTTGGTTCTAACTTACCATTTCTAATAAATTCTCTTATTGTATTATGCAACTTTTCCTTCCATTTCTTTCTTACTTGCTCACCGTCCTTTAGTTTATTCGTAATCTTAGATATCCTTTCAGCAAGCGCTTTTTTATCTATTTCTTTTTGGCAACTAAGTTCTTTTAAAAGTTCAAAAGATAGGCCCGCCAATATTTTCTTATCTGGAAATTCTATCCTTTTCCCATTTAAATCCTCAAACGGATTAGTAGAAAATCCCCTATGGTGATGTGCAATTATTAAAGGTGTAGTCAACGCTCTTTCTAACTCCCACTTCGACATAAGAGTAGAACAATAAACAGGTATCCAAGATATCGCTGCATGATGCACATTATTTCCTCTACGATTAGCATGCACTAACTCCTGAAATCCTATCGTACACTTCCCAAAATCGTGGAACAAAGCGCATACTTTTACCATTTCATAGAATTCTTCGAATCCATCATCTCCAAACACACTTCTTAATACTTTCTCCTTATATTTTACGCGCGCAACCGCTTTCTCAAAAACTTTCTTCGAATGACTAAGTATCGTTTCTGCATTAGCATTTTCGGTTGCGCTTTTTGCCCATAAATCATCTATATTCTTAATATTAGACTCTGACCAGGTCAACATCTGAATCCGCAACCGAGTATCCATCTATTGGACTTTGAAGTTCAAATCCCACCGGACTATTTATGAATGAGTATGTAACCATCTCTGCCCCGATTCTTGCTCCATTCTGCTCGAATATAAAATATCTTGGAAGTTTGGCTGTAAAAGCAGGTTTCAACCCCACATATTTACTTCCTGTTTTTTTCATATATTCTTCTATCGCAGCCATATTTATTTTGAAATTTCCAGAACTAGTAAAATCCGCTTGCACGATTGTTCTTTTCAATTGTGAAACTTTTTTTGGCATCAATTCTACAATCTTACATTCTGAAATACGTATTAAATCATCTTCTCTTCCTAAAGATAGACACCATTTTGGATTTTCAAAGGCTTGGACAATTTCTTCGAGCGTAGGTGTCGATATTTCTTCTTTTTCATTGTCATTTTTATTCTCATTTTGTCGAGGAATTATGTAAATATCCCATTTGTGCATGTATAAACCATCTCTTAAAAGAACCGAAGGAGTTTTGAATACACCCCTCTCATATTTTCGATATTTCCATAAATCCGTCAGCACACCTGCTTGCTGAGACACATATTTGTTTCCTTTCTCATCGTTTTGTGTTGTTTCTATCACCGAAAAAAAGAATTTTTCAGAATATTGTTTGCATAGACATTTTTCTGGTGGCAAACCGAATGCCGCGCCCATTAATCCAAGTATTGTTGTTCTTGGAGGATGAGGCAGTGTTGCTTGATGAGTATGTGATGTTGGCACTCGAAAAGAGTTCACGTATCCACTTACCGAAATTCTAACTGCTTTCATGCTCGTATTTGTTTGCATTTCTATCACCCCTCTCCTCATCCCATGTAATTCATCTATGCTTGCTTAACTGCTACATTTATGGTTTGCGAAGGAATCTTCATATCATCTATTTTCTTACATACCTTCTCAATTGCTGTAGAAACTGTATCTACAGTTATATTTAATTCCTTCATTAACTTTCGAAACTCCTCTTCATTTTTCTTAGGTAAAAAGCCAGTTGCCAAGCCACAAATCACATTATTTTCATTCTTTGGTTTTATTTCACTCAATGCTTCTTTTATAGGCTCAAGATTTAATTCGCCATTCTCGTTCATCATCATTCTTTCAAGAAGTATAGGTTTCTTGGTCGCTTGGAATGTGCATATGATTAACATAGGTCCAAAGTCTGTTAAGAGTCTGCTCTGTTTTCCGCCACCCCATAAGTCGCCTAGTGCAGTTACCAACAATTTAAGCCTTCTCTTTCGTTCCTTCTCATCTATTGAACGAATGCTACCAGTTTTACCCTTTTCTAATTCTAACTCTTGGAAAACTCCAACTCTATCAAGTTCTACTAAAATGTTTGTTCGATATACATTATAACTAATCTCAGTCTCGAACATCGACCCTCCGGCTTCGACATCTCCTGTTGATTTTTCCTTACTCTTCGTGCCTAAGTCTCTATCCCCTGCATATGGGAATAATCCAACTGCAGGCGCAACTCTTACGGGTGCTGTTCTTCGCCTTGTTTGACCTTGTTCTGCAATAAGATATCCAAAAAGGTCGTCATCGATGAACTTCTCAGGATTTCCTTCAGTAAAATCTGGCGACTTCTTTCCTTTTTGTCCGGTATCGGAAGCAAGGTGAAGGTCTGACATCCTTTCACCCATCTCTGCAATACGGTCTCTAAGCATCCTCCTTATTGCCTGACCCGAAACATATGGCAAGGTTCTCCCATCAGGTAAAGTGATTTTTTTAAGTGTCATCACATTCCCTTCAGAAAATCCGCCATTTATGCTTCCAATACTTGTTTTCATCAAACATGCAAACCCAATGCAATTCACTTCTTTTTTTTGTTCTTTTTCTCCTGCCATCTTTTTCCCTCCAACTATTTTTATGCCTCCTTTGTCTTTATTTCCTCATTTTCTTTTTTTGTTTTATATTGAGCACTAAGATAGGTATTCATAGCATATATTACCACGAGAGATTTTATTCGTTCCCAATTCTCTTTCTCTATCAACTTAAGTAACTCCTCCCTGACCTGCACGCCAAGATCAAATGGCACATGCTCCAACGATTTGATAAATTGGTCCATTGTCTTAGCATTTCTTAGGTCATAAAGCGTTCCCATACTCTTCTCATCAAATGCTTTTGCTCCTATTATTTTGCCCTGCTGTTCGCACTCATTCAACATTTTTTCATCCACTTTTTCAACCTCCTTCACATATACTTTTATTACTTCCTTGCAAGATGGTATTGGACCTCTTGCTTTCTTATTCGCAGCTCTTTCGAATATAAACTCTTCAATTATATCTGTGATAGGCTCCAAGTTCAGTATTCGTCTTGAAATAAATTCCCTTGGCAAACTTCTTTGAGGTTTTTTACCTAATTCTTCTCTTTCAAAACTGCTAAGAAAGTTCACTACTTTTCCACCTTCTTTTGATATATTATACATCAAATCGAAGACATCGGCAATAAGCGAATATCTTATTACTTCTGTTGTGGCGCCTCCAATACATAACATTACTAGACTCAATCCCCCACTAGTTTCTTTTATTTTCTTGATAAGTTCTTCTTTTGTAATTATAGAAGTTCGTGCCTCACGAACAGATTCAGGTTCTTCTTCAAAGGAACTCTCAGTATCCTCTTCTTCATCTTCGCTTTCCTCATCTTGCAATTTTTTTCCAGTTTTGACCTCTTCAGGGAATCGTCCAAGTTCGTCGAGGTCATCTCTTGTATGATAAAAAACTGAAAGTAAAAATGAAAGAACTGTTTCATTCGGATAATGTGTAATTAAAGGCGGTTTTGTAGGTCTAAAATTAGAATATTTCGAATTTCTTATATCTCTACATTCCGCAAATATCGTATGCGCCTCATCTATTAAACCTAAGGTTGGTGAACTTGGGAATAAATATACCCATTCCTTCTCCTTAAGCTTTGAATAGTACGATAATTTCGGTGTGAAAATCGAAGCAAGCGCATAAGGACTGCCAATTTTTAAACCGCCTTTATGTGCAGAATAAAAAGTCTCCATCTTTGATTTTTTTACAAGAAGTGGGTAATAATACCCTTTTACGTCGCATACAGCCTCAAAACCATCGTCAGAAAAACTGCATTTTTTATTACCAGGTAAAAGTTTTGCTTCCCAATTTATTGTCGGGACTAATTTTGCTGTATAGTAGCAGTTTTTATTGTTTCCATAACCTTTTAATTCATATGTCTTGAGAAAATCTTGTATTTTATCTTGTTCAACTTTTGGAAGTTTCGATATCTCAGATTTCTTTCCATCTGATTCGGGTTGAGAGGAAAGTTGATCATAAAATGGTTTTAGATAATAATAAAAATCTCTCTTTGAATACATAACAGGTTCTTTCTTGATATCATCATAATACCATCCCGGGTTACCAGTTTCATAAACATAATCTCCACCTATTCTTAAAAGTTCCTCTTTTGTATCATATAACATTTTCTCGATATCTTTTAAATCTCCGGATAAAGAGATAGAGGTACAATCGGGTTTCATTTCTTTTGGTTCTATAATTACATTTTTATTCTCGGTTTTTCTCAACTCTCGCCATAATGATACTATCCCGTTATCTATCCAGAAATCACCTGTCGAATGTAAATTTAACTTCAAGTTTGTTTGCTCATCTGTATTGCCCTTTTTCCTTTTCCCTGCCATCTTAGTTTCCTCCAAAATTGAATTTTTCACTCATTTTACAACCTCGACGCATCCAAATCCCATGGCATTCTTTTCACCCAAGCCGGCATCATATGCAAATTGAAGTAGTTCTTGCGAGCCCGTAGCGACAAACCTCATGAGTGAGCATCTGCGGTATGAGTTATCTATGGACACTCTTTTTGGTTTGAAATCCAATAGAGAAGTTATCTCGAAATTATCTTGAGGTTCTCTTCTATAATATTCAAGGTATCTTTCAACAAGATTCTTATGTATATTCTCGTGGAACTTCCCGTCTTTCGGGTATAGGTCCCACTCTACCAAGCCGTGGGTTGTTTCTCTCAAGGTTTTCGAATATATTGGCGATATGGTTTTCAACTCAACTTTTGTGCCCATTTGCTCCTCTTTAAGAAGTTCAACCTTTTCTACGAGTAATTTGGCTTTTCCAAGATTAAATTCAGGTTCTTGTATGAATCCTTGCGCAAAACATCTGATAAATTCTTTATTTGGCGATGAGACAACAATATATGCATTCTGGAACTCCAAGCCCCTTTTGCATGCTTTCTTATCTTCTAATATAAGATTAGAATATGTAAAGAACTTGTAGCCTTCACTCCTATGTGTTTCATCTGCTTTTATGAAATCTACGCAGGCAAGTTTTCTATACATGACTGCTGCAAGATAATACTGATAATCGAACATCACAGGCAATTTGTTTGCCTTCTTGACATGAATTTTTGCACGCATACAAAATGCCTTCACATTACCTGAACGCTCGAACATTATATATGAATTTCTTAAAAAATACTGAATTTTATCGTGCTTGAATTTTATTTAAATACTCTTTACAGCCAAATGCATTTTACCTTTTCCACAAAAAAAATCATTAATATTCAAAATTAATTTGTATACCTTCCTCTTTTTATATCAAAATAATATTTTGAAAAAATCGAAAATCATCTCTTTTGCATGCCAATCACTATTGCACGTTAACCACTTTCGCATGCTAATCAGGTAGATAAATCAAGGAGCATAATCGCACGCACGAGTTCTTCTGCCTTTAATCCACCTTCAACAGTCGCACCGCTTGCAACCCTATGACCACCACCACCAAAGAACCGCGCTATCTTGTAAACATTCTGTTCGCTCATGGTCCTAAATTCTGCTTTTGTTACCCTTGGCTTATCTGGTTCCTCGCCCGTATGCACTAAAACTGCAAAAACATCAAAAGGCGCCTCTTTATGATTCACCAATTTATTAAATGCAATATGCACAGGGAACGACTTGTCGCTCTCCAGTATCGCCAATTTCTTTAATTTCCCATCTCCTCCTTTTACTTTAGTTATCTGCACATGGTCTTCTGCATATTCTTCTACAGACCGAACAAACTTCTCATAATTTTCAACCAACTGATTATATTTCTTATCTCTTAATTCATCAATCCCTGACTTGGCAAGACCCACTGCAAGTTCAAAAAATTGTTTTGACAATTCCAAGCCAAAATAGGCATATTTTATCGCACCTATCACATCTCTTATCATCTTCGCTTCCTTTGTCTCCACTCTGTTTTTATCAATCTCGTCAATATACCCCTCAAGACCCGTGCTAACTTTATAGTATCTCGAAACAAAAGAGGCTGCAGACGGTGAACTCGCATCTACAAAAGTCTTTACACTCAAAAACTCGCCTTTATCATCCAAAATGTCTATTTTTTCCCAAGTATGGTGGTCTATCCAGACTGCATCTTTATACATCGCACAGGCTATGATTGCACCTCTATTCGCTGTTAAATCAAATACCTTAAGGGACCCTGTTTCGCATCTCTGACCCAATGTCGAAATACAAATAGTATCTCTTACCTTATTTGGAGTTGTAAAATATGAACGCACATTCATGTACTCGCTTGCATCTATACTCTTCAAAAATTCTGTCAAACATAACACGCCATCTGCATCGTTATGCGTTACCACTGTATATTTTGCATCTACCTTACAACTTAACTCATCATCCATCATGTCCTTGCACTTCCTACTTACTATTTTTTTAATCTGCTTATTTAATCTGCTCTTTTTAAGTTACTATTTTTTCAATCTCCTTGGTGCACCTTCTTCTATATCTTTCCCAAGCCAACGAATTACATTATATCCAAACTGCCTGTTATCTGCCCTCGATATCGCATTGTTCATTATCAGCCCATGGTCTCCTAAATATGCTATCCTCCCTTTTCCATATTCTTGGATTGCAAATACACATAGATTGTCCTTATACTCATCCTCATCTAATTTCGCATCACCATCAAGGTCTGCAAATGAGGTATCTGACGACAAACCCATCGCAACTACTCCACTTTCAGGCTTAAAAGATAACGAACACCCTGCCATGTAATGCAACTCTTTTATCCCCTTGCTAATTCCATGTTGCCTAAGTATATTTATCTTCACATATCTTGCACGCTCTATTCTATCAACAGGCATATCTGAAGTAACTTCCTTTCCTTCCTCATCTGGTCCTACTACATTCGCATAATCTACCACTGTATCTATATTAAACTCCACGCCGAATGCCCTCGATATCGTGTTTACCGCATTCCTTCTACCTGTCTTTGCATCCCATTCGCCAAGTAGCCAAAGTCCTCCTCCTTCATTCACAAACTCTTTTATGCAATTCACTTCTTCTTCTGAAAATCTCCTGAACGGGAACGATACTACTAACACAATATCCTTCTTCTTTCTCAAAAGTTCACAAATATCATTCCCCGTATAATTCTCCACTTTATACCCTTTCTTCTTAAGATACCAAGCCATTTTATAGTACCCAAATGGCTCGTCATCGTCTATCTTCGAGGGTTCTCCATGACCTTCATCAAAAACTACCGTAGTTATTCCCTTTCTTATTTCTGTAACCTCATTCTTTGAAATCGATTGAACATTTATTTCCTTTTTCTTATCATCGATTTTTCCTCTTTCTGTTTCGACTTCGACAACCTCGGGAATTTCAGCATTTTCAGCATTTCCAAGCCAAGAAAACACATTCATTGCAAATCTTTCATTATCCTTAATTTTTATAAAACCGTTTGTAAACAAAGAGTGGTCTCCCATACATACAATTCTGCCTTTTCCGCGCTCCAAGCCATACGCAAGAGCATAATTCCCACCTGTTTCAATTTTGCTTTTACTATTTTTATCATTTTCAAATTTATCATTTTCAAATATTTCCCTTGTGCTTGTTGGCGAACTTCGGAATAATACGCTTGCAAGCCCCGCACCCGTAAGATGCGTTAGTGTACAACCCGAAAAATAACCTATCTCATTTATTCCTAAATTTATCTTATGTTTTTCAAATCTGTTTATTCGAATATATTTTGGCAAGCTAGACGCGTCTCTAATCACATTCTCAGGAAGTTCATTCGGTTTGAAATTATTTTTATTATCCAGAACTATATCATAATTGAACTTTATACCAAAACTATTTGTTATACTGTTTATTGCTCTTATCGGCTTGGATATTTTTCCCCATTCTCCAAGAACTAAAAGCCCGCCACCATTCTCTATAAAATTGTGTATCTTTTTTATTTCTTCAGATGAAAATTCTTTCATGGGAAATGAAATTACTAGAATCTTTCCAGAAAGGTCTTCTTTTTCATTGCCAAGTTCTTCGAAAGAAGTCAATTTTTTTACCTCATACCCGTTCGTTCTTAACATGTTTGCAAGGTAAGAATGTCCATAATGCTCTTCACCTGAAATCTTAGAACTTTCTTCGTGGAGTTCATCAAAATATACTACTCTCATCTTATCACTTATCCCATCCTATATCCCATCATATAATCTTTGCAAGTCCCATAATCGCTAGGTTGCTTATCTAATTTTTCTGCTCTTTTCTCTTTTTACCTTCTTTACTATCCTTTACCCTTATTCTATCTTTACCATCTTTATCCATATTCTCGCATTACTATTACACTCTTTTACTCACTTCATGTTTCACGTGCCAGTCTTCATAATAGCAGGAAGAAGTGAAGAGAGCGTCATCAAAGTATCTATATCATTATACCAGAAAATTCCTAGACTTATACATACAACTTGCATCACAAATTCAAACATCTTGCTCAAATCCTCAATTGTAACACTCAATATTCTTCACCCCCTCCCTCCTCTTTAACTCCAGCATCAAAATTATCATCAAAGTTATCATCAAAATCCTTACCTAAATCATCACCAAAATTAGTTTCATAAAATCTGTAGAAATGCAACCTATCCGAAAATAATCTCGACACTATCTGAAAGCCATCAAAAACACTAATATGCGATTCAGAACCAAAAGGTCTCATCCCATATTCTATTTCAATCTCTGTTATCTTAAGACCTGCAGATAGACTCTTTGCAAAGATGTCTGCTTCTATATCAAATTCTGAGGCTTCAAGTAAAGGCTCAAGTCTCTTTATCGCTTTCCTCGAAAAACCCCACATGCCCGTACACAAATCTGATAGTTCTGCTCCAAATAAATTCGAGGCAACGCTCGTTAAAAACCTGTTTCCAAGATAATGTAACATACCCATAGAAAATTTACCAAGTTGCATACGATTTCCCATTACCACGTCCCAGCCTTCCTCAAGATGCATAATAAATTGCGGAATTTTTTCAGTAGGATAAGTTCCATCTGCATCTAACATAACCGTGTAATCAGAATTTATATTCTGAAAAGCAAGTTTTATACCTTCACCCTTCCCTGGACTAGATTGCAGCATCACCCTTGCTCCTTTTTCAAGTGCTATCTTTATCGTATCATCATTCGAATTCCCATCTACAACAAGGACGCTTGTATTATACCCCTTTTCTTTTAACTCATCATAAGGAATAGAATCTATAACCTCACCAATTGTTAGAGATTCATTAAGCGTAGGAAGAAGGATTGTTACATATTTCAATTCGTAATTATTATCATTTATTTCTAAACTCATCGATATTTTTTACTCTTTCCGACTATAATATTGGTGTCCGAAGAATTGGCAAAAAAGATAATTTTATATGCAAAAAGTGCGGATTTTGCAGGCGGTCTTTACAAGAAAAGATGGATATATCACAAGAAAGGATATATACCAAAAGGAATTTTTTTTCGGCTCGTATGAAAAAAGAAGGAGTAGTCAGAATCAGAACCGCAACCAAACTAATACTTGCAATTATCTCAATAGTTCTACTCTTTGGCACACCATTTATAGCACTTTTCTCGGAAAACGCACACGCTTATACTATATCTAACACTATCTCTAATTCTATCTCTAATAACGCTAACATTAATGCTAACAAAACTAATTTCGATGCTAAAGTCCATGCTGATTTCTCAGACTATGAAACATTTCAACGTACACAATATGGAATGAACGAAAAGGACAGATGGAGCAAGTTCACTTACGACGATACATATCACAAGTTACACAAGTCATTAAATACCTCATATATCCGAGTCTGGATCGATAAAGCGCAACCTAACCCAAAGGTTGGCGTCTGGGATTTCAAAACTCTCGACGATTACGTAAACTCAGTCTATTCCTCAGGCGCACAGCCATTCATGAGCATATCTTATGCCCCTGCTCATTTATCAAAAAATGGTTATGGTAACGAACTCAACTATCCTAATGACAGAACTGCATTTGCAAAATACTGTGCAGAGATTGTTCGGCACTACAACATCGAGCAGAAAAGAGGGATAGAATACTGGGAAATCTGGAACGAGCCTTGGTGGGAAAGCCAATCCATGAATGAATATATACTCATATTCAACGAGGCAGCAAAAGCCATGAAATCTGTTGACCCCACAATAAAGGTCGGAGGACCTGGAAACGCCTGGTACATTCCTGAATGGGTCGATGCTACTTTACAAAATTGTCCAGAACTCGATTTCATACCTTGGCACATATACAATGGAGACAGGTCAGGAAATGCAGACTGGCAAATCCTAGACGATACTACTATATACGAGCAAACCGCAAAAGACGCAAGGGCGCGGATTGAAAAATCCAGACCAAATTCAAATATCGAAATCATGGTTACTGAGTTAAACAGCGTTTCAAAATGGAATCCGACAACAGACCCAAGAATAAGTTATCAGTTCAATGCGGCTTGGTATGCTTCTGCATTAAACCATTTGATAAGAGGCGGAATTGATAAAGAATTCTACTTCGAAGGGACATGCTCTGATGACCCATATCACAATTTCGGCATGTGGTCTGATACAGGCAAGATTAAACCCACTTACTGGACAAAAATGCTCTTTTCAAAATACGCACCTTATGGAAGCACAGTTGTTAACTCAACATCCACAAACCATAAGATAGAATCGCTTGCTATAATTAACGAAACAAGCAATCTATTTCTCATAAATAAAGAAAACAAAACCATGCACACTTTCGTGGATATATCAGGACTTAATTTAACTAACTTAACTCAAAATTTAACTCAAAATCAAAAACAAAATCAAACACAAGTTAAAAACGCAACTTTATACATCTTCTCAGAATCCACATTCGATAAATTCAATACAAATGCCTCAAATCCAATCCAAAAAAATACCATAACTTTGCAAAATGGCACATTCGAAATTAACCTACCTGCTTACAGTATCGCAGTCCTCGTTATCGAATCTTTACCCGACGTGTTAAACATCGAAGCAGAAGAATTTTCATTCAAGAATATAACTACCTTATCTTCGGATACAAACTCAGATACAAAACCGACATATAACAACAACACTAACACATCTCCGAATTTTTGCTCTCTCGAAATAAACGAAAGCATATCTAACCTTGCAAACTATGGTAAGGGTACCAAAAAAATTACGATTAAAGCCTCGAACGGGGACGGCTTGGCTCAGAACGTAACTTCTCAAAATGGAACTAGCCAAATAAGCCAAGATGCCCAAGATGAAAATGTAACAAATGTGGTAAATATAACAGATATAACGAATGGAACGAATATAACAAATACTTCACCTCTCACACCCAAGCCTATTACACCCACACCTCTTACACAGCCTCGAATGCTAGTAAAAATCAACGGCACGCAAATCGGAGAAACAAATGTATCTGAAGATTGGGCAAACTACACTTTTTCAGCAAATCTTACTGGAAATGATGTCATCGAAATCTCATGTGCGGATTCAGATAACATATCGACCGAAAATCACACATCTGAAAAGAGGATTATTATCGATTGGGTTTCTATAGAAAATCCTAAACAACCCGAAAATCAAACCGATGATACAAACTCAACAATCGAAGACAAAGATACAGAAAACAATATTACAACTAACAACACAGCATTACCAGAACCGAGCTCGGAAGAAAACAACCCTAAAAACGTAACTCATGATACTCAAAAGGAGAATGCTTCCGAAGGGACTGGATTAAGTATCCTTGTCCCTGTGATAAAAGTTGCAGAACCATCTGAAAATAAGACCGAGCCATACATTCGACCTGCAACAGTAACAGCAGCCAACTTAACAAACCTAGACATGGCTAACGGGAGTATAGAAATAGGTGTATCTGAGATTGCACTTACTGAAAAAGGGACGCTCGAAAAAAGAACAATTACAACTACAGTTCCTACAATAACACTTGATGCCTGGAACAGAGAACCTGGTCTTATGGCAATCGCATTTGAATTCGCTGTATATTATACCTCTGCGTTGTCTACATGCATATTACTACTTACTCGCCGAATGAGCCTTTTCTCCATTTTTTAATTTAACTTTTTTCAATTTTAAATTTTTAATTTTAACTTTTTAATCTTTACTTTTTGGAACATTACATTTTTGAGTTTTACTATTTGATTTTGTGGTTTAATTTGTGGTTTAATAGATGATATTAATTAGGTGATTTGCGATTTTGGACTGTATCGAAAAATCGAAATAAGGCAGATAGAACGCAGCTCGATTTCGATTAACAGTTTCAATCCACATGGTGGTTCTTATGAATAAGATGTCCAAGAATGAACCAAAAAATAAAGATGTAGGAAACCCAAAAGATACGAGCACTGTTCAAGACGATATTACTCATGATGCGATTTATGTAAGAGACCTTGTCAAGAAATACGATGATTTCCAGGCGCTCAGTGGTTTGAACCTTACAGTAAAAAAAGGGGAAATTTATGGATTGCTTGGTCCTAATGGAGCAGGAAAGACAACTGCGGTTAAAATCTTCTGTGGCTTGGTAAAGAAGACCTCGGGATTTGCGAAAGTACTTGGAAAAGAGGTACCTTCTGAAGATATAAGACCCCTTATTGGCTACATGCCACAAGAGACTGCAATATATCAAGACCTCACAGTCCATGAAAATATAGAACTTTTTGGACGATTATACAACTTGGATATGAATACAATCTTGAAAAGAGAAAAGGAATTGCTAGATTTTATTTCACTTTCAAAATGGAGAGATTCTGCGGTCTGGACACTTTCGGGTGGTATGAAACATCGAGTTTCGCTTGCTTGCGCCATGATACATTCTCCGGAACTTCTGATATTAGACGAGCCTACAGTTGGTGTTGACCCGCAGTTGAGAGCCATCTTCTGGGATTATTTTAAAAAAATTGTAAGCAAAGGAAAAACAATCCTAATCACAACCCACTATATGGACGAAGCATTTAATTGTACCAGAGTAGGACTTATGCGGCTTGGAAAATTAATTGCAGAAGGCACGCCAGAAGAGATAGTTTCTAAGACGAATACAAGAAACCTCGAAGATGCGTTTTTAAAACTTGCAAAAGAGGTGGAAGTATGGGAAGAATGAACAGAATGAGAGTTGGAGCATATAGAGCATTTTCTATATCAACGAAAGTGTTCCGCACGCTCAGGCACGATAAAAGAACGCTTGCATTAATGCTCGTAGCACCTCTTGTTATGATGAGTATATTTTCACTTGCTTTTGCAGGGGAAGTAGAACATGTAAAAGTCGTTGTAGTAAATTTAGATAAAGGGATAACATTTCCGAATGATACACATCTATCCATTTCAGATTCTATAATATCACATTTAGACAAAGAAAAACTCGAAATAACATTTGAAAAAAGCATATCGAAAGGAGAAGAGGAAGTAAAAGAAGGTAGGGCTTGGGGTGTGATAATCTTCCCTGAGAATTTTACATATGCAGTGTTACAGAATGTACAAATGAAAGGAAATTCATCAAATTCGAGTAATTCAAGTAATCATACCGATTCTGCAAATTCTACACTTACAATCAAAGTAGATAATTCGAATACAAACATAGGCAATACAATCTACAAAGAGGTTTCAGATGCGGTTCTTGATGCGTTAAAAGATACGGGGCGAGATATGCCTCTTGAGATTGATACCTCCAAGCCGATATATGGCAAGAACAACAGATTTATTGACAGTTTTGCACCTGGTATAATTACATTCATGATTTGGCTACTTACTACACTACTTACGTTACTTGCATTTGTTGGAGAACGAACTTCGGGAACCCTAGATAGATTACTTGCTTCACCTATAAAAGAGTGGGAAATTGTACTCGGATATGCATTTGCTTTTGGTATTATGGGGTGTGTGCAATCTGGTTTGCTTATTACATTTGGAGTAATTGTTTTTGGGATCTCTATAGTCGGAAATGTCATACTTGCGTTTTTTGTTGCTGTCTTACTTGCTTTAGTGTCTGTGAACTTAGGAATACTTCTTTCCTCGGCTGCAAAAAACGAAGCGCAGGCGGTGCAGTTCATACCCATGATAATAGCGCCTGCATTCCTTCTTGCAGGTATCTTCTGGCCTATAGAAGCAATCCCTGAATTAATAAGACCTGTGTCGTATATAATTCCACCTACCTATGCTGTTGAGGCAATGAGGTCAGTTATGGTACGAGGCTGGGGCTTGGACAAAATTTGGAAAGATTTACTCATACTTTCGTTCTTTGCAATCCTCCTTCTTATAGGGTCTGTGCAGTCTCTAAAGAGAAGGAGGGCATAAACACGCCAAAAAAGTATGTGCTATAAATCTGCTACAGATGAGCTCCACAATAGATATTTATATGCGCTTTACAATGTCTAAGGTGGGATAATAGATGATATTGCATCATAAACAACAAGAAGAGCCGAAATGCGGCGTTGATTCATGTTCAGGGGATGCAGTTAGGTCTCTTCCTACAAAAAAAGTAATGAGTGCGCTTCCTGAATTAAAACTAAAAGACGAGACAAAAAAAAGGACACAATTATGCAAAGAACATTACAAGAGTTTCAAGAAGAAGACGAAGAAAGAAAAAGAACTTGAATCATTGGCTTGGTAGGCTTGGGCGTTTATTCATTTTATTTCTTCTTATTTCTTATTCGTTTTCTTTCTCTACATTTCTGTTTATTTAATTATTTAATTCTGCCAGTTCATCTTTTTAATTTATCTTTTTATTTACCTTTTACAAATACTTTTTGCCTTCTCGAGAAGTTCGCATTTTTTACATAATACATGAGGAGTAGGCTCTGAACATTGCTTACATTTATTGAGAACCGCAGGAGGGTATTTTAAAGAAAGAGCGTCTCTTATGGCATCGTAACTCTGAAGAATAGAATGTCTTGTCCCTGGAGTGTCGCGTTCAAGGTCGTATATAAGGGCTCTGTATTTGTTTCTTAAAGCATCTTCGTAATAAGGGCATTGGGCTTCGTGAAATTTTATTCCATTTAGGATTGCATAAAGATAGTTCTCCTTTTCGGGTATTGTACGCAAAGGCAAAAGTCTTGGGATTAAACCAGGCTGCACGCGTGAAGTATGAGGTCCAAGCCTTGCAAGTCGTTCAACATCTCCTCTTGTTATATTCATAATAATAGATTGTGCAAGGTCGTCAAGATTATGTCCTGTAGCAAGCGCGGTAATGCCAATCTCTTTTGCGGCTTTGTTCATGCATGCACGACGAAATACACCGCAGAAAGAACATGCTGTTAATTCTCCTTTTTTAATCTTTGGAGCAATATCGTCCATGGTAATACCAAATTCCTCTTTAAAAGATACCAAATGATATTTGACGTTCCAAGATTTGCAGTTCTCTTCCAAGATAGTGAGTGCAGGGGGTCGATAAGATTCTATCCCTTCATCGATTTGGATTGCATGCACTTCCACATTCCTGTTAGGCGCAAGAATCTTGTGGATGATATATAGAGCAAGAGTAGAATCTTTTCCGCCTGAAACTGCCACACCTATTTTATCGCCTTTCTTAAGGTCAATCTGCTTTCGAAATTCTTTCTTTACACGAGTTTCGTAATATTCTGAAAAATGTTCACGGCATAATCTTGCGCCCGAATATCGTATAAAAGTAACTGCATTTGAATTGCATTGTGAACACTTTTTTGATTCTATATCTTCATTTTTATTAATTCCTATCTCTTTACTGAACATGATACTTCCTCGGTTATTTCCAATCGATATCTTTTTCATCCATTCATTCTGATATTCATTCTGATGTCCAAAGAAATATTCTTGGCGGTATTAAACTTTCTTCACGAGCAACAATGTGAAAGAATATGTGAAAGAATAAAAGAGACATGAGTGAATGAAAGGGATAAGAAACACGAAACACAGAATATCTATAAAGATATGAAAGATTATTTACTCTTTCTGCCTTCAGGATATACAGCAAAGATAACTTTCTTTTCGAATGTTCTTCTGTTGTATGCAAGCGTTGTATATGTGTTGTTTCCGAGATAATAAGTAGGTTTCCAGCGTTCTGCGAGAATACCTTTTTCAAGGTCAAAGGCATCTGTATCGATAATAACGTTTAGCACGTCGCCTACAAACCAAACATGAGAACCTGCATCGTATTTATCAACCACTTTACATTCGTAATGCGCATAACATTCTTTTATTATAGGGACTTCTATGGTCTCTGCTTTGGCTTGGGTAAATCCAGATTCTTTGAACTTATCTCTACCTCTGCCCGAATTTCTACCGCAAAAATGGACCTTATCAACATGAAGGAAAGGCGCGAAATTGACTGTAAATTCACCTTTTTCTTGTAGAAGGGAGTATGAGTATCTGCGTTTGTCTATACCAATCCCATATCTAGGTGGAGTGAGAGACATTGGAGAATGCATAGCAACTGTGATGATGTTTGGACCTTGAGCGCCTTTTGAAACCACTAGGGCGACCATACGAGGATTCCCATAATAATAGAATTTCTCGATTGGCACTTTCTTTTTCATGCTCTCAATCCAAGAACAACTCATTACCAGATAAAACTATGCTCATTTTCAGTTTCATTCTATGATTTTATGACACAAAGAGATAATATGAAAGATAAGAAGAAAATTTAGAAGAGAAATGAATAGAAGGAAGAAGAAAGGATATTGAAAATAAATGTCATAGACTATGATGATAAAAAAGGCGTAGGAAAAGGTAAAGTCAAAACAGAATACCAATCAACTTAATATAAAGGAACCACAATTTATTACTAATCAGATAGGTATATGAAATCGTAGGGTGTAGGTTAAAGATAGGTAAAATAGAGATATATAGAGAGAAATAGATAAAGCAAAATAGGAGACTAAAATAGATATGTAAAACAGATAATAGATATGAGAGGAGTAAATTTGTATTTGAAAATAGAAAGGATGGAAAGAAAGATTCTGTCTCTGTTCTTTTTAGTTGTTGTGTTTACTTCTGTAAATGCATCTTATTCGATGGCAGGTAGAACAACTTCCTCGATTAGTATGTCTTTGGATTGCGATGAATACAACGCAGATGTATCATGGTCCAAGCCTTACGTTATAACGATTTCAGGGAATATCACGATATCAAACGAAGCATACGAGAAAGTGCAGGTCAAGATTCAGGCAGAGACAGTGTTTGAATGCAAGATAAATCCAGATTCATTCGTGAGATATACTTCAGATATTGTAGATTTTGTTGTGATGGTAACCATCCCAGAGAATGCCTCTGAAGGAGTGTATAAGATAAAGATAGTTGCATGTTGTGAGGATTCTGCAGGGACGCCCGTGCTTGTATCTAAAGATGTTTTTGTTAATGTAGTTACAAGGAGGCTTTCGGTAACTTGTGAACCTGAACACATATCGATAAAGAGCAGAGAAACGAGCAGCATATTTTTGAACATAACGAACAGAGGACTGAGCAAAGATACAGTTGTGTGTGCGATAGATTCATCATCAGAGAAGATGCTTTCAAGAGGTTGGGAGATTGACATCTCCGGCTTGGATTATGATATAAACCCAAGCGAGACGAAAACTGTTATAGTAACGATAAAAGCACCCCTTAAAGATACTAATACAAACTACACACTCAGATTTTTGTTTACTTCAAGTACAGACAATTCACATAAACAAGATGTAACTGTTTCATGCTCAATAGTCATGGATACAATGAATATAAAGACAAATGGAGAAGACAATTCTCAAATCAGAATTACATATGCATATCTTTTCATATTTACCTTAACATTAGGATGCATAATTGGCGTATTCTTTGTTACCGGAACCGAGATTGGTTATTTTGCATTTATTTCTGCGCTGGTAGTTCCTCTATTTGTCAGATTGAAAAAAGAAAAAGTATTATCTAATTTTACAAGAGGAGAAATATTTGGATACATAAAGGCAAATCCAGGCGTGCATTATATGGCGATTTTGCAGACACTTGAACTTGAGAATGGAGTTCTTGCATATCACTTATTGGTACTCGAGCGCGAGGGATACATAAAATCAGTAAGAGATGGTCTTTACAAAAGGTTTTACCCAAGAGAGATGAAGATACCAACTAAAGTTATACAATTGTCAAGACTACAAAAGGATATTATCGATAAGATAAAAGACAATCCAGGCATTACTCAATCTGGTATTGCAAAGGGGCTTGGAGAATCTAAACAAGTAATTAACTATAACATAAAGGTACTTGAGAAAGGGGGAATTGTTAGACTTGAAAGGAATGGAAAGGAGACAATGTGTTATCTTACAAATGAAAAGAACAAGATTCAAGATGAGGAAAGAAATCCTTTTGAGAGAATCATCATCCCATCGACAAGTGAAATGAGATGAACTTTTACTTTTCTCTGAGAGGAAGTAATTTCGGGATACTACACTACCACTAAGTATTAGAAGAAAATAAAAATTAGAATAAAATAAAATACTAAAAGTCAAACAGTTTGGCTTGGACTTTTTCCTTTCTTTTCTCAT
>Ga0078972_1008369_pt1 | contig 21729 bp, 18 predicted proteins | sample YelNatPaOPGAMG01_FD_67568 | JGI IMG/M metagenome (GOLD analysis project Ga0078972, IMG submission 67568) | Hot spring thermophilic microbial communities from Obsidian Pool, Yellowstone National Park, USA - OP-RAMG-01 (SPADES assembly) (version 2) | ecosystem: Environmental > Aquatic > Thermal...
CCAGGGGCGGTGTCTACTCCTATTACGAGTTCCCCGGGCCGGCCAGCGACCGGCTCACCGATGAAAAGTGGCGGCAGACGCTCGACGCGGGGCAGGCTCCCGCCCCACCCGAGTGGATCGGCAGCTTTTCCACCTCGGCAGGCGAATCCAGCGACCTGACCGAGGCAATCTCCCGCTTCCAGACCTCCCTGAGCGAGGCGTTCTGGCAGCTCGAGCCCGCCTACCTGCCGGCCCAGGGAGCGGCTCTGGCGCAATTCACCACCGAGATCGAAGCCCTGCGCGCACAAAAGCGCTACGAAGGCCGGCAATTGATGGGCTCCGAACTGCGCTCCTGCGACCGGCAGACCCCGGACCAGGCAGTCATCACCGTGCGCGAGACCTGGCAGGATGAGTTGTACGGCTTTACGGACTATCCGGGGGGAGGCGGCGAATCTTCAGGCCGGCGCGGCCCCTACACCCTGGATGTGACCTATAAACTGGAGCGGGGCGAGCGGGGCTGGCAAGTCACCCAGGCTACGTACACCAATGAGCCTCCTGGCTGGTAAGGAGGGGCGCCCCGCTGGACCTCCCGGAGGTCCCGAACCAGGAGACCCAGTCGCCAATCCCCCAGCAACCGGGTTCGTCGTCAGGGAGAGGCGGCGCAGTGGGATTTGCGCTCTTGTGGCGTACCTGGTACTCTTGCCCCTGCTCGTCGCAGCCTGCGCTCCTCCGCCCGGGCAGGCTGCCCCCGACCTGGCGGCCTATCCCTGGCTCTACCTGCGCGCGGGTGAGCCCCTCGCCCCCGGTGAGCGGGCCGTCACGGTCATCGCCGCCGGCGACGTGATGCTGGGCCGCGCGGTCGCCACTGAAGCCGCGCCCCTGGCCGGCATCGCCCCCCTGCTGCGCACGGCTGATCTGACTGTGGGCAACCTGGAGTGTGTCGTCAGCGACCAGGGGGTTGCCCGGCCGGGGCCCTACCGGCTGCGCGCTCCACTGGCCGCCATCGCCAGCCTGCGCAGCGCCGGGTTCGATGTGCTGGGCCTCGCCAACAACCACGCCCTCGACTATGGCCCGATGGCTCTGGCCCAGACGGCAACCCGCTTGCGCTGGGCCGGCATCGATACCGTAGGGGCGGGCCCCAGCCCGGAGGCGGCCCTCAAGCCCGTGATCCGGCAGGTTGGGGCGCTAGAGTTCGCCTTCCTGGCCTTCAACGCCGTGCCCGACCCGGAAGATAGCCCCAGCGACGGCGGCTGGACCCGCGCAGAGTGGGATCGCGAGCGGGCAATGGCCGCCGTCGCCGCGGCCCGCGCGCAGGCCGATGCCGTCATCGTCTCTGTACACTGGGGCTACGAGTACGAGCAATCGCCCGACCCTGCCCAGCGCGAGATGGCCCGGGCGCTGCTGAGCGCCGGCGCAGACCTGGTGATCGGGCACCATCCCCATGTCGTGCAGGACACAGAAGCCAGCGAGGGCGGATTCGTGGCCTACAGCCTGGGCAATCTAGTCTTCGATCAGCAGCAGGGCGAGACGCAGGAGGGCCTGGCCCTGCGCGCCGTGTTCGATGCGCGGGGCCTGCGCGCCGTGCAGGCCCTACCGCTGCAAGCCGGGCCCCGGCCCCGGCTGTTGAGTCCCGGCGAGGCAGCGCCGCTCCTGGCCCGGATACGGCCGGCGCCGCGCCGCCTCGGCTTTGCCTGCGCCGGGGACGCCTGTCACCCGCTCGAGGTACCTCAGGACCCGCAGTCCGGCCTTTTCCGCGCCGGAACTGCCGACCTGACTGGCGACGGAGTGCCGGAACAGGTGCAACTACTGGACGAGCAACTCACCGTCTACAGCGCGGGAACGGTGGTCTGGTGCGCGCCGGAAGACTGGCGCGTGGCAGACCTGGCCCTGGGCGACGCCAACGACGACGGCCGGTCCGAGATGCTCCTCGCCCTCTGGAAGGCCGACGCGGCAGGTGTGCTGCGCAGCCACCCCTTCCTCGTCGGCTACCGGCAGGGCGCCTACCGCGTCCTCTGGGGCGGCTCTGCCGTGCCCGATCCCATCCATGAGGTCGAGCTGGGCGACGTCGACGGCGACGGCGCGCAGGAGCTGACCGTCCTCGAAGAGCGCGATGGCGCCCGCACCGTCAGCGTCTGGCGCTGGCACGGCTGGGGCTTCAGCCTGCTCTGGCGGAGCGCGCCCGGCGCTTTACGCGACCTGGTGCTGCTCCCTGGTAAGGCAGCCGCTCCACCAACCATCAGTGTCGCCGTAGAGCCCTGAGAAAAAGTCTGCATGCTCCGACCAGCCAAATTGCCGTTCCTATTCCCCCAGTTGAGTGCAATTCATCTATTGACAAAGAATCAGACTGACTGTATAATGAAGGTAGGATTGGGAGCGCTCCCAATCTATGGCCGATGATGGCCATTTTGGGCCGCTTTAGGGCCTTTTCAATAGCTACTCGCTGGGAGCGCTCCCAATACAGGCCTGGGAGGTAAGCCAGTGAACCCCAATACCCTGGAAGAAATCGCACGCCTGTCAGGCGTCTCCCGCTCTACCGTTTCACGGGTGATCAACGACCACCCGAACGTGCGCCCAGAGGTGCGGGCCAGGGTCCAACGCATCGTGCAGCAGGTGGGATACCACCCCCATGCCGCCGCCCGCAGCCTGGTCACCAAGCGCACTCAGGTCATTGGCCTGCTCATTCCCCAGGCAGTGACGCGCATCTTTACCGATCCCTTCTTTCCCCATCTCATCCGCGGCATCGCCAGCACCTGCAACGCCCGAGGCTGCCACCTCATGCTTTCGCTCTTTACCAGCTCAACCGACCAGGATAGCCTCTACCGCCAGGTGCTGCGCAGCGGCTACCTGGATGGCGTGGTGGTGGCCTCGACTACCCTGGACGATCCCCTCATCCCCCGTATGATCGAGGATGGTATCCACATGGTCTGTGTAGGCCGCTACCCCGATGACCGGGTCAGTTATGTCGATTCAGATAACGTCCGTGGCTCGCGCATGGCCGTTGAGCATCTGCTGAGGCTTGGCCACCGGCGCATCGCTACCGTGACCGGGCCATTGAGCATGGTCCCCGGCCACGACCGCCTGGAGGGCTATCGCCAGGCGCTGGAGGCGCGGGGGCTGCCGGTGGATGAAAGCCTGATCGCTGAAGGCGACTTTTCCGAAGAGGGCAGCCAGGCAGTCATGCAGCGGCTCCTGGCGACTGGGCCGACAGCCGTCTTCGCCGCCAGCGACCCCACAGCCATCGGCGTCATGAAAGCCCTCAAGGCGGCTGGACGCCGTATCCCCGATGATGTGGCGGTCGTGGGCTTTGACGATCTGCCAATCGCTTCCATCGTCGAGCCGGCGCTGACCACGGTGCGCCAACCGATCGAACAACTGGGGGCAACGGCGACCGATCTGCTGCTTAAGCTGATTGAGGGCGAGGTACAGGAGCCGCAGCATGTGATTCTCCCCACCCAGTTGGTGATCCGCGCTTCCTGCGGCTCATAATGCGACGATAGTGTTGTTGGCTGGATAGAATCGCCCGCCAGACTCCCAAACTCTGGCTCGCACACTCGCCTGCCCCTTCGGAGGCTGGGTGGGCTCAGGTGCGGCTCTGCACACTACAGCGGGCGCCAAGCGCCAGGCGCGCAAAGGAGGCAAGAGTCTAGATTATATGCCCATTCGCGTTTCCGGATTCGCCTCACAGAGGGGTGAGCGCGAGACCTTATGGAATGATCCATGCCGAAAGTCGAGGAGGAGCATACCATGAAACGCGCATCGGCCTTAATGATGGTCCTGGTAGCCCTGAGCATCGTGCTTGCGAGCTGCGGCTCACCAGCCGCGCCCACGCCCCAGGTCGTCATCCAGAAGGAGACCGTCGTCGAGCAGGCGACCGTGGTCATGAAAGAGACGGTCATCCAGAAGGAAACCGCAGCCCCCATCGTCGTGACGGCGACGCCGGCGCCAACGGAAGCGCCCAAGCCGAGCGAGGCCACCTTCCCTCGCGAAGAAACCCTGTACGTCGCCGGTTCGGCCTGGGGTCCGCCATCGACCTGGAACCCGTTCCAGCCCGGCAGCCTCGCCAATACCACCGGGACCATCGGCTACCTGTACGAGTTCCTGTATGCCTACGATCCGATGACTGGCAAGATGGTGCCCTGGCTGGCGGAGAGCGGCAAGTGGACCGATGCCAACACCTTTGACGTGACGCTCCGCAAGGGCCTGACCTGGAGCGACGGCCAGCCGCTGACGGCGGCCGATGTCAAGTTCACCTACGAGCTCGGCAAAAAGTACTCCGCAATATGGTTCTCCGCCATGTGGACGTACCTGACGGGCGTGGAAGCAATCGACGACACCCACGTCAGGTTCACGTTCAAGGACCCGCTCTACCAGGAGTTCGAGAACCGCCTCTACAACGTCCCCATCGTCCCCAAGCACCTGTGGGAAAGCCGGACCGAAGAGGAGATCACAGTCGGCACCAATGAAAAGCCCATCGGCTCCGGCGCCTACCTGTACCAGGCGGCCGGTGCAGACCGCAACATCTGGGTGCGCAACGAGAACTGGTGGGGCATCAAGGTGTTCGGCAAGCCGGCCCCCAAGTACATCGTCGATATCCTCACCTCCAGCAACAACGTCGCCCTGGGCATGGTCATCAAGGGCGAGCTCGACCTGAGCAATAACTTCTTGCCGGGTGTTGCCGAGCTAGCCAACAAGGGCTACGTACAGACCTACTATGCCAAGGCGCCCTATATGCTCTCGGCCAATACCGCCGTGTTGTTCATGAACACGACCAAGAAGCCCATGGATGACGCAGCCTTTCGCAGGGCACTGGCCTTTGCCATCGACGTCCCCTCCATTGTGAACGTGGCCTATGCCCAGCTGGTCAAGCCGGCCAGCCCGTCGGGCCTCCTGCCGACACTGGACAAGTACGTCGACAAGAACGTGATGGCCAGGCTGGGGTACACCTTTGATACGGCCAAGGCCAAGCAGATGCTGGCCGCCGCCGGCTACAAGGACGTGGATGGCGACAAGTTCGTCGAAGCTCCCGACGGCAGCAAAATTGCGCTGCAGGTGACCTGCCCCCAGGGCTGGACCGACTGGATGGCGGCCATCGACATCATCGCCAAGAGTGCCCAGGCGGCCGGCATCAACATCCAGGCTGCCACCCCAGACTATGGTGCCTGGAACACTGCCCTGCAGAGCGGCACCTTTGACATGACCCTGAACAACTGGGCGACCATGAGCAACACACCCTGGACGCTCTACAACCTCCTGTTCTGGCACCCGATCACGGACCAGATGCAGAACGGCAACTTTGGCCGCTACAATGGCCAGAAACTCTTTGATCTGGTCGATGCCCTGGCCAGGGTCCCGACGAGCGATGAGGCAGGCATGAAGGCCGCCTGCTCCAAGATCCAGGAAGCCATGCTCACCGAGATGCCCGTGATCCCGCTGTGGTACAATGGCCTTTGGGCGCAGTGGAGCACCACGACCTGGACCAACTGGCCAACCGAGAAGACGACCAACCAGACGTTGCCCTCCACCTGGTCAGGCTACTGGCAGCTCGGCGGGGTACAAACCCTCATCAATCTCAAGCCGGTGACCAAGTAGCTGCACATCGGGTCTCCAGAGGCGTCCCTCCCGGAGGGCTTGGCCCTCCGGGAGGGTGGATGAAACGAGAATCGCGTAGCAAGCGCACCCTCCCGGAGATCGCGAACCCTCCGGGAGAGGGGCGAACAGGATGGAGGGCAACGTGCGACGCTATCTCGGTCGGAAAATCCTCATCTATGGACTGACCTTTTTCCTGGCAGTGACCATCGACTGGCTGATCCCGCGTTTCATGCCCGGGGATCCGATCGCCAACATGCTGGCCCGGGTTTCGGTAAACAGCAACGCTGCCCAGGTGATGCACGACTACTATTCGCACGTCTTTGGCCTGGATCTTCCCATCTGGCAGCAGTACCTCAACTTTTGGGGCTCGCTCCTCCAGGGTGACCTGGGAAAGAGTGTGTACCTGTTCCCCAAGCCGGTGGTCAGGGTCATCATAGACGCCGTGCCCTATGACATCCTGCTGCTGCTCCCCTCCATCCTGTTGAGCTGGTACGCCGGAAACCACTTTGGCGCTTTCGCGGCCCGCTCCAGGTGGCTCGACAATACCGTCTCGCCCATCGGTTACATCCTCACGGCGACTCCCTACATGTGGCTCGGCATCCTGCTCTCCTGGTTCTTTGGCATTGTGCTGGGCAAGTTCCCGATCGCCGGCGCCTATAGCTTTGACGTGCGGCCGACCCTCTCCCTGTCCTTCATTGGCAACGTCCTGCACCATTGGTTTCTGCCCTTTGCCTCCCTGTTTCTGGTCGGGTTCGGAGGCTGGGCCATCGGCATGCGCAACATGGTCATCTACGAGCTAGAAGCGGATTATTCGCATTATCTGGAGGCGCTCGGCGCCCCGAAGAAGCTCGTCCGAAAGTACGCTTTCCAGAACGGCGTCCTGCCGCAGATCACCGGGCTGGCGCTGCAGCTGGGTGTCATCGTCGCCGGCGCCCTGGTCACCGAAGTCGTCTTCTCCTACCCCGGCATCGGCTCCCTGCTCCTCAACGCGATCCAGAACCAGGACTATTTTCTCATCCAGGGATGCTTCCTGTTCATCATTATCGGTGTGTTGCTGGCCAATTTTGCCATCGACATTGCCTATTGTATCGTCGATCCGCGGACGCGCAGGGGAATGACGGGTGAAACCGCATGAAAAAGCTAAAGAAGAACGAATTTCTCTACTTTGCGCTGCGAAACACAAAGCTGCAAGTTGGCCTCGGCGTCGTCCTGTTGTTCCTGGCGCTGACGCTGGCGGGCCCGCTGCTTGTGCGCAATGACCCGCTCGCCTACGTCAACCTTGCCGGGGCCCAGCCACCCTCGTCCAGGTACTGGTTTGGGACCACCTTCTTTGGCCAAGACGTCTTTGCCCAGTTCGTGGTAGGCCTGCGGGCGACCTTTGTCGTGGGTGTGATCGGTGGCGGCCTCGGCACATTGATCGGCCTGCTCGTCGGTTTCACGGCCGGCTACCGCGGCGGCATCGTGGATGAGCTACTCGGGATGCTCACCAACATCGTCCTGGTCATCCCTACGCTGGCCGTGCTGCTCATCATCGCCGCCTATCTTCAGGTGCGGAGCCTGTTCACCGAGTGCATATTCATTGGGCTGACCGCCTGGCCCTGGGTAGCGAGGGCCGTCCGCGCCCAGACATTTACCTTGCGCACCCGGGATTTCGTCGATCTGGCCCGCATGAGTGGCCGTAAATCGCTGCAGATCATCTTTGCGGAGATCGCGCCGAACATGATGTCGTACCTCGTGATGGCCTTTATCCTCCAGTTTGGCGGGGCCATTCTCATTGCCGCTACCCTGGATTTCATCGGCCTCGGCCCCACCAACACGATCTCCCTGGGCCTGATGATGCAGTATGCCGTCATGTGGGGCGCTCTGCTCCTCGGCATGTGGTGGTGGTTTCTGCCGCCGGGGCTCGGCATCACCGCCATTGTCGGCGGACTGTACGTCATGAACGTCGGCCTCGACGAAGTATTCAACCCCAAGCTCAGGGAGATGTGATGCCGTGAGCCTTCAAGCCGATAACCTCACCGTCTATTATCAGACCCTCAGGGGCGACGTCAGAGCGCTCGAGAGCGCCACATTCGGCCTGCGCGATGGCGAGATCATGGGGCTGGCCGGCGAGTCGGGCTGCGGCAAGACGACCTTGGGCCATAGCCTGATCCTGTTGGTGCCTCCCATGAAGCTTGTTGCCGGCCGGGTGACGCTCGATGGCGAGACACTGCCCATTCAAGACACGGAGCGGATGAACGACTTTCGTTTCCGCAAGGTCTCGATCATCCCGCAGTACGCCATGAACGCCCTGAACCCGACGCGTAAGATCGGCAAGATGACGGAGGAGCTCCTGCGGTCGCGTGGCGCGGATTACCAGGCCGGCCTGCCGGAGCTGAAGAGACGATTGGATCTCGTCAAGCTCTCGCCCGGCGTGCTGGGCATGTACCCATTTGAGCTGTCAGGCGGCATGAAGCAGCGCATGGTCATGGTGCTCTCCACGCTCCTGAACCCTTCGCTGCTCATTGCCGACGAGATCACTTCGGCGCTCGATGTGTCTAGCCAGAAAGCTGTGGCCGAGATGTTGGTCGAGTTCCGCAATCGGGGATGCTGCAACAGTGTGATCGTCATCACCCACGACATCTCGATCCTGTACCAGATCGCCGACAGCATCATGGTCATGTATGCCGGCCAGCTGGCGGAAAAGGCTTCGACAGAGGCGATCATTCACGCTCCTCGGCATCCGTACACCAGGCTCCTGATCTCGTCGCTGCCCAAAATCGGCGCCAGGTATACCGAGAAGAAGCTGGCCGGCATCCCCGGCAGCCCACCGCTCCTGCTCGACCCTCCCAGCGGATGCCGCTTCCGGGAACGGTGCCCCGTCGCATTCGAGCGATGCCTGGAGGCGCCGCCCTTCATCGAGATCGAAAAGGGCCACTTTGTGGCCTGCTGGCGGGAGATAGAGGCAAATGCTCAAGCTTGATCAGGTATCCAAGATCTACAAGATCGGGGCCTTTGGCAGCAAGGATCTCCATGCCGTGAGCAACGTCAGCCTTGAGGTGCAGGACGGCCAGATCGTCTCACTGATCGGCGAGAGCGGCAGCGGGAAGAGCACGATCGGCCGGATGATCCTGCATCTGATCTCCATCAGCTCGGGCCGGATCTTCTACGACGGAGCCGATGTCTCCAGGCTCAGCGGCCGGGCGTTGAAGGATTATTACCGCCGGGTGCAGGGAGTGTTCCAGGATCCGTTCAGCTCCTATAACCCGATCTTCAAGGCCGACCGGGTGTTCAAGCTCATCCACGACGAGTACTTTCCCGAGCTCTCGGGGGCTGAATGGGGCGAAAAGGTCGAGGGCACACTGCGATCCGTCGGCCTGAATCCCGAACACGTCCTCGACAAATTCCCCCACCAGCTCAGCGGCGGGCAGCTCCAGCGATTCCTCATCGCGCGCGCCCTGCTGCTTGACATTCGCTTCCTCGTGGCCGACGAGATTATCAGCATGCTCGACGCCTCCACCCGCATCGACGTGCTCAACCTGCTGGCAGACCTGGAATCCCGCGGCCTGTCGGTCCTCTTTATCACCCACGATCTCTTCCTGGGGTACTATATCAGCGAGCGGGCGGTGATCCTCTACCAGGGGTGCGTGGTGGAGATGGGGTCAACGGAGAAGATCTACGCCAACCCCCTGCATCCCTACACGAGGATGCTCATGGCCTCGGTGCCGCGCCTCGACCGCAAATGGGGTGAGCCCGCAGAGGCGCCGAACGGGAAGCCGCTCGGGCCCGGCGCCGGCTGCGTCTACCGGGAGCGGTGCCCCATCGCCTATGCCGGCTCGGGTTGCGACCGCGAGCAGCCCGCCCTGAGCGAGGTCGAGAGTGACCACTCGGTAGCCTGCTTCCACTATACAAAAGGGTGACTGCAGGAAAGTGATTGGCAGGAACCTGCTGGTTGGCTTGCCGGGTTACAGGCTCCGCGCCCGCCCGGCCTTGAAGGAGGTCCTATGCGCTACGGCTACTTTGACGATCAAGCGCGAGAGTACGTTATCCAGCGGCCCGACACGCCCCTGCCCTGGATCAACTATCTGGGCCAGGAAGACTATTTCGCCATAATCTCCAATACCAGTGGCGGCTACTCGTTCTACCGCGATGCGCGCCTGCGCCGGCTCATCCGCTACCGCTACAACAATGCGCCCGGCGACGTGGGGGGCCGCATGCTCTACCTGCGCCACGGGGATGGCGAGATCTGGTCGCCCGCCTGGCAGCCGGCACGCCGGGACCTGGACAGCTACGAGTGCCGGCACGGGATGGGCTATACGCGCATCGCCTCGCAGTACCGCAAGATCGCCGCCGAGCTGACCTTCTTCGTCCCCCTGGGTGAGACGCTCGAGGTGTGGCGAGTCAGGCTGACCAACCACGCATCTGCCCCATGCCTCCTGCAGCTCTTCTCGCTGGTCGAGTTCTGCCTGTGGGATGCCTGGGACGACCAGACCAACTTTCAGCGCAACTTTTCCACCGGCGAGGTCGAGGTGGACGAGCGGGCTGGCGTCATCTACCACAAGACCGAGTACCGCGAGCGGCGCAACCATTTTGCCTACTTTTCCTGCTCGGCGCCATGCGCGGGCTTTGACACTCAGCGCGAGGTATTCCTGGGCGCCTACCGGGGCTGGGAGCGCCCCACCGCCGTGGAAGAGGGCCGCTGCCGCAACTCGATCGCCCATGGTTGGGCTCCCATCGGCGCCTTGCAGGTACCCCTGGCGCTTGCACCCGGCGAGAGCCGCGAGGTCATTTTTCTGTTGGGCTATGCCGAGAATCCACAGGAGCGTAAGTTCGCAGGCGCAGGCACACTGAACACCGCCCCTGCCCGGAAGGCTATCGCCCACTACAGCGACCCTGCGGCGCTGGATAGCGCCCTGGCTGACCTGCACGCCTACTGGGATGGCCTGCTGGCGACCTACCGGGCCCAGACGCCCGATGAGGATACGGATCGCATGGTCAACATCTGGAACCCCTATCAGGTGATGGCCACCTTCAACCTCTCGCGCTCAGCGTCGCTGTACGAGTCGGGCATTGGCCGGGGCATTGGCTTCCGCGACTCGAACCAGGACCTGCTGGCCTTTGTACAACTGGCGCCCGAGCGCGCCCGGCAGCGCCTGCTCGACCTGGCCGCCACCCAGTTGCCCAACGGCGGCGCCTATCACCAGTATCAGCCGCTGACCCGGCGCGGCAACGATGCCGTCGGCAGCGGCTTTAACGACGACCCGCTGTGGCTGATACTCGCGGCCGCTGCCTATCTGAAGGAAACGGGTGATGGGGCGCTCCTCGACGAGCCCGTGCCCTACGACAACGCCCCCGGCACCGAGACGCCCCTCTACGAGCACCTGGAGCGCTCACTGCGCTACACGCTGGACCGGCTGGGCCCGCACGGCCTGCCACAGATCGGCCATGCCGATTGGAACGACTGCCTCAACCTCAACTGCTTCTCTTCCGAGCCGGGGCAATCGTTCCAGACCCATTCCGATGAGGGCGACACCACTATTGCCGAGTCGGTGCTGATCGGCGGGCTCTTTGTGCTGGCGGCGCGAGAGATGGCCGCCCTCGCCCGCCACTATGGGCGGCCCGCGCCGGCCGCGGAGTATGAGCGCCAGGCCAAGGAGATGGAGCACACCGTATTGGCCTACGGCTGGGACGGCGAGTGGTTCCTGCGCGCCTATGACCGGCTGGGTAACAAGATGGGCTCCCACGAGTGTGTAGAGGGCCGCATCTTTGTCGAGCCCCAGGGGCTCTGCACCATGGCCGGGATCGGCCTGGAAACCGGGCAGGCACGCCAAGCGCTGGATGCGGTCGCCGAACACCTGGCAACCGAGCACGGCATCATCCTCCAGCAGCCGGCCTACAGCCGCTACTACCTCAACCTGGGTGAGATATCGAGCTACCCGCCCGGCTACAAGGAGAACGCCGGCATTTTTTGCCATACCAACCCCTGGATCATGATTGCCGAGGCGCGGCTGGGGCGCGGCGGGCAAGCCTTTGACTATTACCGGCGTATCAACCCCTCGGCCCGCGAGGGGCTGAGCGACCTGCACCGTTGCGAGCCCTACGTCTACGCCCAGATGATCGCCGGCCGCGACGCGCCTGACTTTGGGCAGGCCAAGAACTCGTGGCTGACTGGCACCGCGGCCTGGAACCTGCTGGCCATCACCCAATGGATCCTGGGCGTGCGCCCCGACCACGGCGGCCTGATTGTCGACCCGTGCATCCCCCCGGAGTGGGACGGCTTCCGCGTCAGCCGCCGCTTCCGTGGCGCCACCTACGAGATCGAGGTACGCAACCCGCGCCACGTCTCTCACGGCGTAGCCGAGCTGCGGCTGGACGGCCGGATTATCTCAGGCTTCCTTCTCCCGCCCCTGAGCGATGGCGCGACGCACCACGTCGAAGTCCTGCTCGGATGACCAGGTAACACCCGTGAAAAACCCCCTTGACTAGAACTATTGTTCGTGCTATAATACTAGCACATCTGTTCTAGGCCAACAAGTTACACGATACACCGATTTCCCCTGTACTTTCTGCCAGCCGAGAGCCACTGATTACCTGCCAGGGGAATCGGTGTGACAGCTCAACCTGGCTCTGCAGACCGGCCACATTAGAGGGATCGAGCACCGAGCGAGGAGGAAATCCATGCCTTCCAAAGATGACCCTGTGCGCGTCGAGCACAAGCGATTTGGCTTCTGGCCTGAGATCTTTACCTGGCGCGGGCGGCGCCTGCATGCCCGGCAACTGGAACGCTGTTGGACGGTAGCCCGCGGCTCGGGTGAGCAACGTTGCGAACGCCGCTACTTCCGCCTGCACTGTGATGACGGCACCGTGGTGATGTATCACGATGTGAGGAGCAACCTCTGGTGGCTTGACCCGGCGCTGAGCTTCCGGCCTTCGCCCGCCAGCCGGTTCAGCTCGGCAGTCGGCCGCTTTCGCCGCACGCTGACGGCCAAACCGGCCGCCCAGATAGCGCCAAAGCAGTCTGCAAAGCCCCGAATGGCAAGAGGAGGTTGTTAATGGCCGGCTTTTTGGATTACGGTCTCCTGTGGTACGATGCAGACCCCAAAGCGCCGCTGACCAGCAAGGTCGAGCGCGCCGTAGCGCGCTATGAGCAGAAATTCGGCCGGCGCCCCAATGCTTGTTATGTGCATCGCTCAAACCTCACCGAGGAGATGGAGTGGCAGGGGATACGCGTGGTAGGGGCTCCCAACGTACTGCCCCATCACTTCTGGGTAGGGGTCGTCAAATCCAGGTAATCAGCGAAACAAAAGGCCAGGGAACCTGTGTTTCCCTGGCCTTTTTGTGCGCTACGCTACGGCGGCGCCCTTACTTCTTATCCCTACTGGCGCCGTTCGTGGAACTCGCCGGATCGACAAAGCGGTAGCCGACACGGCGTACCGTCTGCAGGTAACGCGGCTGGCCGGGCACATCGCCCAGCTTTTCGCGCACCCAATGGATGTGCACATCGAGTGTGCGCGTGTCGCCTGTATAGTCCGTCTCCCACACGTCCTTCATGAGCCGCTTACGCGTCAACACTTCGCCCGGATGGCTCATAAAGAGACAGAGCAAACGATACTGCTTGGGAGTGAGGATAGAAAACTCACCATTGACCTCAAGCTGGCGCGAGTCGAGGTGAAGCGCCGCGTTGCCCACACGCAATACCCGCTCCGCTTTCGGTTTGCCCTCTTCGCCCAGCCATGTCGCCAATTCTTCCTCCGTGGGCACTCGACCAAGACAGGCGACGCCATCCCGACTGCCCGCGACGTCTGCTGAGGGCACAACAGCGATGATTCTGGCGCCAGAGGCCTGTTCGCGCAGATTACGGGCCAGTTCCACTGCCTGCTCAGGCGCCGATGATCCATCCAGGATGATGAGGTCCGGCCACGCCTTTCCAGTCCCCGCAAGAACCCCTTTGCGGTCAACCGTTGATACTGCATAGCGCTGCTCGGGCAGCACGCGCCGGAGTGTGTCGGCCACGGTGCCCCCGTCAGCGACAACCAAGACTTGCTTGGGCATGTCCCCGCTCCTCTCAAACATTGGGTGTGGACTAGCCCGATCGAACGTGAGACGGCAGCGAGGGGCGGGATTGGCTGCCCTCCTTCACTGCCATTATACCCCAAGAGCACATTTCTCGCAATCCTGCCATTACCCTACCCCGATCAGATGCCAGGTAAGGGCAGGGGCCATCCGCCATTGTAACCCAAGGGCCGGCGCCATGCAGCGGACGACCACCTGCGTCCCCTGTGCCTCCTGCAAGTTCCATACCAAGAGAAGGATCGATTGTCGCTGTTCAGATTGGTGGCGATATGGCGACGAGGATCAGAGTGAGCCCCCTCTTCTTGACACCCCGCCCACTCTGCACTACAGTAGCACCAATCGCCTTTCTTGCCGCACAACCGCTCTACCCACCCCAAGGAGGTCCTCATGCCATTCGACCCGCACCTTGTCACCCTGTTGCAGGAGCAGGCGCGTGCCATCCGGCGCTCGGCCATCGAGATGATCTGCACAGCCGGCTCCGGGCACCCGGGCGGCGCGCTCTCCGCCGCTGAGATCATGGCCGTGCTCTATTTTCATGTGCTGCGCGTCGATCCGGCGCGCCCCCAGTGGGAAGAGCGCGACCGCTTTGTCCTCTCCAAAGGCCACGGCTCGGCCGCCTGGTACGCGGCCCTGGCTGCGCGCGGTTATTTCCCACCTGAGGCATGCCAGCGCTTCCGGCAGACGGGCGGCATGCTGCAGGGCCACCCCGACATGCGCAAGGTGCCGGGCGTCGATATGAGCTCGGGCTCCTTGGGCCAGGGCATTTCCGCCGCCCTGGGCATGGCGCTGGCCGCCCGCTATCTGAACCGCGCCTACCGCGTCTACACCCTGCTGGGCGACGGCGAGATCCAGGAGGGCCAGGTGTGGGAAGCCGCCATGGCAGCAGCCCACTACAAGGTCGACAACCTCACCGCCATCCTCGATTATAACCGCGTGCAGCTCGATGGCCCGGTCGGCGAGGTCATGGAGGTAGAGCCGGTAGCCGACAAATGGCGCGCCTTTGGCTGGGCCGTGATCTCTTGCGGCGACGGCCATGATATCCGCGCGCTGCTGGCGGCCTTTGCGCAGGCCCGCACCGTGCAGGGGCAGCCGGCCATCATCATCGCCCGCACCGTCAAAGGCAAAGGCGTCTCGTTCATGGAGCACCAGTGTAGCTGGCACGGCGTGTCGGACCCCAGCCGCATGCCCGAAGCCTTGCAGGAGGTCCGCGAACGATGAAACCCGTTGAAACCTTGGCCATGCGTGACGCCTACGCCCAGGCCGCCCTCGAGGCCCTGGCCGAGACGCCGAACCTCATCATCCTCGATGCCGACGTCAGCAAGTCCACCAAGTCGGCCGTCTTTGCCCAGGCCCATCCCGAGCGCTTTCTCAACGTGGGCATTGCAGAGCAAAACATGGTCGGCATCGCTGCAGGAATGGCCGCCGCAGGGATGCTGCCGGTGGTCAACACCTTCAGCATGCTGCTCAGCATGCGCGCCGTGGAGCAGATCCGCCAGTCGGTGGCCTACCCGCGGCTCAACGTCAAGATCATGGGCCACTATGCCGGCATGTCTGATGGGCCCGATGGCGCCTCGCACCACGCTATCGAGGACCTGGGAATCATCCGCACGCTGCCCAATATGACCCTTTTGGTACCCTGCGACGCCGAAGAGGCTGCGGCGGCCTTCCGGGCTGCGCTCGCCTGGGAGGGCCCCGTGTACCTGCGCCTTTCCCGCAACCCCGTGCCCCGGGTGCCCGGCAAACCTGCCGCTTTCCGCATCGGCCAGGGCTATGAGCTGCGCCCAGGCGCCGATGTGGCGCTCATTGCCACCGGCATTATGGTCGACCGCGCCCTCGATGCGGCGGAGGCGCTCGCCGCGCGTGGCATCGGCGCGCGCGTGATCGCCATGCCCACGCTCAAACCCATCGACCGTGCCCTCATCGAGCGGGCCGCGCGCGAAACGGCCGCTGTCGTCACCGCCGAGGAGCACAACATCATCGGCGGCCTCGGCAGCGCCGTCGCCGAGACGCTCGTCGAAACCTGCCCCGCGCCCATGGCCCGCATCGGCCTACGCGACTGTTTTACTGAATCGGGAGACTGGCTCGAGCTGCAGGAAAAGTACGGCCTGGGCGTGCAGCATATTGTGGCTGCGGCGGAGGATGTGCTGAAGCGCAAGAGCTCGTAATCCGCAAACCGTAATGCGTAAGGCCGCCATGACGGTGCGCACACTGCTTCGCGCCGTGTCTGCAACTGCGGATCTGGCGAAAAGCACAGTGCATTCCGGCGTGACGACCTTACGCATTACGTTACCCTGGACGATGCGCCGCCAAATCCCCTGGCAACCGCTTGCACTGCCCTATTTGGCCCTCCTCGCAAGACCACGGATACCCTTCCGCAGAGCCCCTGCTTGGTCACACAAAGAGTAGCCCCGGCGCTGGCACGATTGCTGCTTGCCAGGTAGCATCGCCTCAAGGAGGCTAAACCTCAGGAGCGGAGGAAGTAACACCATGTTACGTCGACGAGGTGCAGCCAGTCCACAGGCTGCCGAGAACCGTTATCAGATGAAAGAAAAACTCGTCGCCATCGGCCAGGATTCCACCATCGAAAATGTGCAGGGCCAACGCGCTTTCTATGTGGATGGCAAGTCGTTGCGCGCCCGTGATACGCTGATCCTGAAAGATGCGCACGGCGAAGAGGTCTGTTCCATCCAGGAAAAGGTGCTGCACGTCAAAGACACCATGGCCATCCACTGCCGCAACGGCATGGAGGCCACAGTCAAGAAGGCCATGGTCGCCCCTCTGCGCGAGCGGTACACGATCGATATCCAGGGCAGCGGCGACCTGGCCGTGCAGGGAAACATCACCGACCACGAGTACACCATCGAGCGCGGCGGGCAAAAGATGGCCGAGATCTCCAAGCGCTGGTTCCGGGTGCGCGACACCTATGGCGTCGAAGTGGTGCCGGGCGCCGACGATGCGTTGATCCTGGCCAGCGCAGCGGCCATCGATGTGATGTCGCACTGAGACGAGCGTGGGTAAGACGAGCCGGCAATTCAAGTTGCCCGATGGCCGCGAACTCGGCTACGACGAGCATGGCCCGCCATCTGGCAGGCCGGTCCTGCTCTTTCACGGTACGCCCGGCTCGCGCTACGGATGGCATCTCTTCGGCACCGAGGCCCTGGCTCGCCGCCTCAACACTCGCGTGATCTCGCCCGACCGGCCCGGCGTGGGCCTGTCCGATTTCCAGCCGGGCCGGCGCATCAGCGACTGGCCTGCTGACGTCGTTGCCCTTGCTGACGGGCTGGGGCTGGGCCGCTTTGCCGTCCTGGGCTATTCGGGTGGAGGGCCCTATGCATTGGCCTGCGCCCTCCAGATCCCCGAGCACCTTTCCGCCGCAAGCATCGTCGGCGGGGCGGGGCCCTACGATGCGCTCGCGGCCACCGCAGGCGTTGCGCAAAGCATCGTGCTCCTGGCGCGCCTGGCCCACGACCGGCCCCAATCGGCCGAGATGGTCCTCGGGCTCCTGGGCGCCCTGACGCAGCGTGCGCCAGATTGGCTCATCGCCCAGGCCATGGCCGTCCTGCCCCAGCCGGACCGTCAGTTGTTGGAGCGGCCCAGGCTGCGCAAGGGCCTGATCGCTACCTTTAGAGAAGCCGTGCGCCAGGGGCCCCATGGAGTGAGCGTGGACATGGCTCTAATGGCCGGCCCCTGGGGCTTTGACCCCAGCGCCGTCGCCATGCCGGTGCGAATCTGGCACGGCGAAGCCGATCGTTTTGCCTCGGCCGCCATGGCCCGCAATCTGGCCCACGCTCTGCCCCAGGGCCAGGCCAGGCTCTACCCGGGCGAGGGCCACCTGTCGATCCTGGTGAATTATCGTGAGGAGATCCTGAGCGAGCTCGCTAACGCATGACCGGAAACTCTCACCGTCTTCCTTATGAGCGTGCAGGAGATGCCCGTCCTGCGTGCCAGGGGCTCCTGGCATGACTGTTGCAGCGCCACAAAGAAGGGCCAGCCCGCACAACCAATGCTCATGTGGCCTGTGTGAGTTGGTCAAAAGCAAAGGAGTGCCGATAGGCAAACAGAAAGGAGAAACTCCCGTGTCTGGGCAAACCCTCAATCGCACCGAGCTTCCGCTTCCCGATCCCCGGTTCCAGGGCACCCGCAACCGCACGCTCAAGGGCTCGCAGCCGGACTGGAGGATCACGGCCAGCGTCAGGCCGCCGGAGGGCGCGCCGAATGTCATGCTCATCCTCATCGACGACGCCGGGTTCGGCAACCCCAGCACGTTCGGCGGCCCAATCAACACACCGAACCTGACGCGCCTGGCCGATAGCGGCCTCAAGTACAACCGTTTCCACGTGACAGCGCTGTGCTCGCCCACGCGTGCGGCGCTGCTTACCGGGCGCAACCACCACGCCATCGGCTTTGGCTCGGTCGGCGAGCTGCCGGGGCCTTTCCCGGGGTACAACGCCGCCCGCCCGCAGAGCGCGGCGCCGTTCCCGCAGATCTTGCAGATGAACGGCTACAGCACGGCCGCTTTCGGCAAGTGGCACATGACGCCCGACGACGTGCAGGGCACCGCCGGGCCGTTCGACCGCTGGCCCAACGCCTGGGGCTTTGACCATTTCTGGGGCTTCCTGGGCGGTGAATCCGGGCAGTACGACCCGCTGCTCGTCGAGGACAACACCGTCATCGGCGTGCCGGAAGGCAAGGACTATTACCTGCCCGACGACATGACCGACAAGGCCGTCGAATGGTTGCACAGTGTGGCCGCCCAGGACCCGGGCAAGCCGTGGTTCATGTACTACTCGACGGGCTGCAGCCACGCACCCCATCACGTGCCCACCGAATGGAGCGACCGGCACAAAGGGCAGTTCGACATGGGCTGGGACCGCTACCGGGAGATGGTGTTCGAGAGCCAGAAGCGGCTCGGCGTGATTCCACCCGACGCCAGGCTCACACCACGGCCGGATGTGTTCCCAGCCTGGGACAGCCTGCCCCCTGACCAGAAAACGCTCTACGCGCGCCAGATGGAGGTCTATGCGGGCTACCAGGAAAACGCCGACTGGAACGTCGGCCGCCTGCTAGATGCGATCGCGGGCATGGGCCAGCTCGACAATACCCTCATCTTTTACATCTGGGGCGATAACGGCGCCAGCCTGGAGGGCACAACGAGTGGCTCCTTCAACGAACTCACGTTTATCAACGGCATCGCGCTCACGCCTGATCAGCAGGTGCAGCTTATCCAGAAGCATGGCGGCCTGCCCGCCTGGGGCACGGAACAGACCAACCCGCACTATGCAGCTGCGTGGGCCTGGGCGGGCAACACGCCGTTCCAGTGGGGCAAGCAGGTCGCCTCGCACCTCGGCGGCACGCGCAACCCGCTGGTGGTCTCCTGGCCGGCCAACATCAAGGACCATGGCACGCTGCGCAGCCAGTTCACGCACTGCATCGATATCGGCCCCACCATTCTCGAAGCGGTGGGCCTGCCAGCGCCCAGCAAAGTCAACGGCGTGGCCCAGATGCCCATGCACGGCGTGAGCTTTGCCGGCACATTCGCTGATGCCCAGGCACCCGAAGTGCACACACAGCAGTACTTTGAGATCTATGGCAACCGCGCCATCTACAAGGACGGCTGGTGGGCCTGCGCCAAGATACCCAGGATCCCATGGGACATGTCGCCGGCCACGATCGCCAGGCTGGCGCCCGATGCCTATGACCCCGACAAGGATCCGTGGGAGCTGTACTACCTGCCGGATGACTTTTCTCAGGCCAACGACCTGGCGCGGCAGTACCCCGACAAGCTCAGAGAGATGCAGGACCTTTTCTGGGCCGAGGCCGACAAGTACCAGGTCACGCCGCTCCTGGCGGGCCTGTCGTTCTACTTTGGCATCACGCCGCCGCGCAGCGAGCAGATTCGATTCACCTACCACGGCAGCGATGTGCAGAACGTGGCCCCGGGCATGATCCCCCGCATCTACAACCACTCCTATGCCATCAGCGCCGATCTCGACATCCCGCCGGAGGGTGCCGAGGGCGTGATTGTGGCCGAGGCGGACTACCTGGGGGGCTTTGCGCTCTATGTCGACCGTGACGGTAGGCTGAAGCATACGTACAGCACGATGGCCGTGTGGGACTATAGGCAGGAATCGGACAGGCCACTGCCCATCGGCAAGGTGAACGTGCGCATGCAGTTCCAGGCCGATGCGTCCAAGCCAGCCACCGGCGGCCAGGTCACACTCTATGTCAATGGCCGTCCGGTGGGAGGCGGGCGGATGGAGCACACGGTGCCGCTCCGCTTCTCCGGTTACGCGGGCATGGACATCGGCCGCGACAACGGCCTGCCGGTCGACCAGAGCTACGCGGACCGGTCGCCGTACGCGTTCACCGGCAAGATCGAGAAGGTGATTTTTGACTTGCAGCCGGCCGTACAGCCGGAAGTGGAGCAGCAGTTGCACGAGATAGCGCAGCAGGGCGCCGTGGCGCGTGGCATGGGCGCATAAAAGGGCGCACTGTTCGCGAGCAAGGCCAGTGGGAGCGCCCAGTAACGCCCCCGCTGTTGATTTCCCTTCGGTCAAGAAGCTTGTCCAGCACCAATCAGGGAGGTGTGATCATGATGCGCAGAGGCATGGTGCGCCGCACCACGAGACGCATGTTTCGCCGGCGCTTGATCGTGGGAGGCGCCGTGTTGTTTGCAGTGGGCGGCGTCGCCCACAAAATGAGTCAGCAGGACACGCAAAAGGTGGAGCAGCAGGCCGGCAAGCCAGTGGATCAGATGAGCGAGCAGGAGCTGCAGGCAGCCATGCAAAAGGCGGGCGTGCAGGAGCAGCGGATGACCCCCGAGGACGAGCACGCCATGGAAACAGCCTCAGAGCAGGAGCAGACCCCTGTTCCCTGACCGAGCCTGACGCATCGGTAGGGTGGCGGCCGAGTTGAGCAGCCCACCTACTGGACGCTCGCCCTGGGCCAGAGGAAGATGTAGATGCTCAGAACCGCCACCCACAGCGGCAGCAAGAACAGAAGAGCCGACGCATATGAGATAGAGAAGAGCAAGACCAGGCCCAGCACGATGCCGGCTATGGCAAGCCACCGGGGCAGCGAGCGGCCTCGGAGCCCCAGACGTGAGGCGAAGATCATAAAGGCGGCTGCAGCACGCATGGCGAACACGAACAGCAGGATGTTGCCGATCTCGACAAAGGGAAGTACCGTGGCCGCATTTGGTAGCGGAGCGCCCAGGAAAGCGGTACTTGCCGCCGGCGTGGCCGCTGCTGTCGCGGCAATGAACAGGCAGGCGAGCAACAGGATGGCACTGCCGTTCACCACGATCCACTCGAACTCCTCGCTTTCTTCGAGTACCGGTGCGAAGCGCCCACGCAGCACCCCAATGAACGAGAGGAACAGGATACCGGCGATCGGCACGAGATAGGCCGCCGCCAACACCCTGTTGATATTCGCAGGGTTGGAGTAGAACGCGGTCACGGTCTGCAGCGAGTCTTTGGCACCCGGGATGCTCGCGATCAACGCATACGCGACCGCGAGCAGGGCCATAGAGATCAACCCAGTCAGCGCCAGCCAATTCTTGGGCCCCCTGGACGCAGCACCGCTTTCGTTGCTCACACAGACTCCTTCATGCAAGTGCTCAGGGGCTGATCGACTGGTGCCCATATTGCCCGAGCTCGACCGCGAGTGGTTGTCTGCTGCACCCTGTCAGAGCCCGGGGCATACAAGGAGCCCCAGCAACACGCATCCGGATGTCAGCAATGTGCATGCCAATGCGTAGCTGAGTCCCCCTGCTGGCGCTGTTCCTACTTCCGGCATGATGCGATGTACAAGCACTTGCTGGTGCCGCTCGATGGATCGCACCTGGCCGAGGCAGCGCTGTCCGTGGCCGCCCGCCTGGCCACATGTATGCGCACATCGGTAACGCTCATGCACGTGATCGAGCGTGATACGCCTCAAGCCGCTCCTCATCATCCCTGTGGGAGAAAGGGAGTAGACAGGCAGATATGGGGAGGCGAGGGGGGGGGGGGGGGGGCCCCCCCCCCCCCCCCCCCCCCCCACCCCCCCCCTCTCCCCCCCCCCCCCCCCCCCCTTTTGCCCCCCCCCCCCACCCCCCCCCCCCCCCCCCAG
>Ga0078972_1008370_pt1 | contig 21729 bp, 29 predicted proteins | sample YelNatPaOPGAMG01_FD_67568 | JGI IMG/M metagenome (GOLD analysis project Ga0078972, IMG submission 67568) | Hot spring thermophilic microbial communities from Obsidian Pool, Yellowstone National Park, USA - OP-RAMG-01 (SPADES assembly) (version 2) | ecosystem: Environmental > Aquatic > Thermal...
TTTAGGAACTTCGTGGATTAAAACTTCAACTGCTTCGGCGGGTATGCCCATTTCAGTAAAGAGCTTGGTTATGCCCTCTATTACTCTCTTTTTAGCCTCATTTGAAAATCCTTTCCAAACATACACGTGAACAGTTGGCATAAACTAAGGTTTTACATAACGTGATTTAAAGTTTTACTGTTCTTTTTGGCTGATTACTTTTTCTTGCTACGACAACTAATGGAGACATCCCCCGCAACTCCCCTTTTTTCTGTTTTTGTGTTGGCTGTTTGGCTATTTGGAGGCTTCTGAGTGAGTAGGTGCATGCTTTGTTATCCTTTTACAGGTAACATGGCTGATTTCACTGTTGCCTTCGATGGGGATGGGAAAGAGCTGAGGGTTTGCCGTTTTTGTTTGGAGGATTTGAAATTGCTGGATTTTAACGCCACGCAGATTGTTCGTTTGGCTAAACCTTTGAAGCCTAGATTTGCGCGCTTCTGGTTTTTGGGTCCTGTGCGAAATTTGTTGGAGGTTTCTTGTTGACTGAGGAGTTATTGGCAAGGTGGAGAGAGGCTCAGGATAAGCTTAAGCAAGCCAAAGAAGCCTTGGATGATTTTCAACAGTTTGTTGTTAAGTTTCAAGAGGAGCAGGCTAAAATTGCTGAGAAGCTTCAGTTTCCAAGTGTTGCTGGTTTGGATCATGAAGCTTTCAAGCAGTTTCTTAATCAGCCTTATCTTTTGATGCCTCGGCGGCAAGATTCTTGGTATGTTGTGGTGCCTAAGTTTGTGGATATGCAGTTGGGTTGGTTGGAGTGGACCACGCCGTCCTATAACGTGTTTGTTATTAACAAGTATGTCAGATGGATGGCGCCTTTACCTCATGAGATTGAAGAGCGCCTTGGTCCAACGCCCACGACACAAGCCAAAGTTGTTGATGGATTGCTTAAAGTTTCAGCGGGCATGGAAGAGCAAGCTTGGCAGCGCTATAGGAAATACTTGTACAAACGCGATCAGTTTGGAATCAGAATAAAGCGGGGATACGAGAGGCATCTGCTAAGCAGCCTAATTCAAGACGGATATCTGCCTTTCACGCCTAGACCCGTTGACGAAGAGGATTTGAATCCGCCTCCTGTGGGTTTCGAGCCTTTGCCGCATCAGAAAGAAGCTTTAGACCTGTGGTTTCGATGGGGCGCTGTAGGCGTTTATTGGCCTGGGGGGATGGGTAAGACCTATTTGGGTGCTGCCATATGTGCAATGATTAAAGGCAAGAAGCTTGTTGTTGTGCCTAACATAACTGAGAAGGAGCAGTGGCAAGTCTATCTCCGCAAATTCAATGCCCGAGATGTCCAACTTGAAACCTACTCTGCGTGGCATAAAGTTCAAGGCAAAGACTACGTTCTAATCATTTACGATGAATGCCATAGGTTGCCTGCTCCTGTTTGGAGTAGATTCGCAACGGTAGAATCAAAGTATCGATTAGGATTTTCTGCCACGCCTTATAGAGAAGATGGACGCGAAGACCTCATAATTGCATTAACAGGCTATCCGGTAGGCTTGAGTTGGGAACATTTCCTACAGGCAAAAGCCATAAGAAAACCGCGAATTATCTGCAAAGTGGTTTCCACGGACAGAGAAAAGCTAAGCGTTCTCGAAGATCTGTTAAAAATTCCGATGAAAACTTTGATTTTCGTTGAATTGATAGCGTCTGGAGAGAAAATCGCCAGACACTTCAACTTTCCCTTCGTGTATGGCAACACCAAAGACAGGCTTGATGTTATCAATAAAAATCTTGTAACAGTTGTTTCAAGAGTGGGAGATGAAGGCATAAGCATCAAAGACTTGGAGCGAACAATAGAGGTTGAGTTTCTCGGAGGCAGTCGCCGACAAGAAACCCAAAGAGCCTATCGGTTACTTCACAGCGTCAAACCTGAGATCAGCCACACGGTGATTATGACAGTTAATGAATTAGACCAGTTTGGGCGCAGATTCCTTGCCTTAGAAGAGAAGGGATTCAAAGTTGAATACGTAACCTAGGGAAGATTTAGACGGGGCTGCAGATTTTTGGCTGGGACTCGTGGGCAAAGAGTTTCTGAAGACTTGCGAAATTACTGTAAGCATGGTAAGCATCCCAGCATTCGACAAGAAGTTTTTGAGCAACTCGACAAAAATCCATTGCTCACAGCGAAAAATATTTCCAAACTGTTGTATCTACCTTGGCCAAAATACAAAGGTTACCTAGACCGTCTGCGGTGCGAGTGGAAAGCTTACTATAAAAATGAGCGGGGTTCAAAGTGTTCAAGTCATGGTTGGCGTGGATTGTGTTATCTGCCTAGTGATTTGAATTGTCAGATTCGGTCTGGCGCTGTTGAGGTTGGCTGGGTTCAGAGCAAAGCTCGTAACAGGTGGTTGTTGTGGAAGGATAAGTTAGGCAGATTGCAGTGGTTTGAGACTGGCAGGGTAAATTTGTATGTGCGTAAGCCTGCTAATTTGGGTAAGGCGTATCAGCTTGTTTGTAATGGGTTTAGTTTTACTGGGCTTATTACGGATGTGAAGGTTTTGGAGAGGGTTTTGGCTAGTGTGCGTTTTAAGGGTGCGCATTATGTTTTTCCGACTGAGGAGCGTTTGCCGAGGTTTACGATTGACTTGTTTGCCAGAAGTAACGGCGTAGTCATTAAGGTTGGTGATGCTTCTCATCCGAATGCTGTGGAAGTTATTGCTTATTATCCTGACTGGGCTGAGCGTAATGAGAGGCTTTTTGAGCAGCTGAATGAGACTTTGAAGCGGCTGTTTGAGTCTTCCGTGCCGAATAAGTTTGAGAAGCCGGATTACGTGAGGTAAGCGATTATGGCTTTTATTAGCAGTTCAGGTAGATTGTTTGTGTTTAAGTTTTGTAGTGATGTTCGGTTTCTTGTTTGTTTGTATTTTGAGGTTTTATCATGGGTTTGAAGGTTTTGACTTGTAGGGCGAAGATGGAGCTTATCTCGGCTGAAGGCGACATCTGCAGCATGTTGTTTGTTGGAAAAAAGGCTCAACATGCCTGTAGACTGTTTCTCAAACATTTAAAGGAGCAAGGTGGTCTTACTCGCAGCGAGTTAAGCATGTTTGCGTGGGATTTGCAGGCTGGAAAAATTGAGAAGGGTTTCCGTTATAGTCGCACACGGTTCTACACTAACATTCGAAAGATCCTGTTAACGCTAGGCCTCATCGCCATTGAACAAAGATTTATTGAAGCTTCAGAACACGATTTGGCTCCTGAACACCATAGGCACAGAGACGTTATAGAAAAGTATGTTCCAGTAAGGCAGCCAATTCCAAAACGCCCGCCAGACGGCTTGAATCTGCCAAGGCTCATGTGGACAATCTGCAAGCGTTGGAACAACGAATTTTTAGAGAAGAAGCGTGGTTTAATGTGAGAAATGTTCCATTAAACATTACTAACAGAAAACAGAAGTATAAAATCTCTGCATATTCTTTTTTGGTGACATTTTCGAGAGATGTAGGTCTTTATTTTTTACTAAAAATCTTTGATAAGGCATACTGGAATTTTTCATCTTCCAATAAATCATTGAGTATGTGCTTCAAATGATCACGAAGATTAATGTGATATTGCTCAAAATGTCGGCTAAGAGCAGAAAATGGAGAAGGGTTGATAATGCAACCGACTCCCAGTTTTCCAGATACAGTTAAGAAGAAAACTCCTTTCCCTCTTAACAACGAATTTTCTATGCTCCTATACTTGAATGTTTGGCCAGTTTGAACCAAAAAAGGCTTGTATACTTTGCTGATTTCTTGTTGAAGCTCCTTCATTTCCGAATCTGTTAAACCCAGTATGCTGAGAGTTTTATTTAATTTCTGTCTATGCTTTTCTTCGTTTAATGAGAAGAAATAATTAGGTCGCCAAAGAGATGATGGTTCTTTTAATCCAGAATTAGGAAGCGTAAACAACGTGTTAGATCTTGTTACCGCCATATTAGCCTTAAAAATAAAACGCTTCGCTAAAACATCGAAAGCATCATCTTTTTTAAATGTAAAGAATGTCGTGGGCTTCAAGTTTTCGGGTAGCTCTTGAAAAACAGCAATACTTGGCACGAAAAACCTGGTAATGAAGAAGAAACATACAATGAATATTGCGATCAAGCTAAAAAAGAATCCTTTCACGTCCATAGGGATAAACATAGCAATATAATTGGTGAAAATTCCTAACAAGATTCCGGCTACTAGAGCAATAAAATGACTCTTATAACCGACATACCGCTCAAATTGTGAACTTAATGAGGGCATTTTTTCATCTCGACAATATGATATATTCAATTTCGTGAAAGAAAAGTATTATACGCTATTGCCAAATCATAGTCTACGGCTGCGCCTTTTTTTCCAAGTGACTAAGTAAGCCGCGGCAAACGCCAAGGCAAGAAACGCGATTATTCCGAAAAGTATTTCATTCGGTTGGGGTAACCCCCCAGCTTTACTTACAGTATACGAATAATATTGACCGGCGTTATCTTTAACCGCGAGATTTCCTGCATTATCAAAAGCGATTATTTTAAAAAGAATTTTAGAACCCGCCGCGAATCCCGGAATCGTTCCTATATAAGAGTTGTCAGAAATTTTAGCCATCGTTACATTTATCCAGTTATATCCATCGTCTATGGAGTAAGAAAGAAGGACTTGAGACACCCCACTTATATCATCGTTGACAGTAACAGACACGTTTACCTTTTGATTCTCATAAACATCATAAGCAGGAGAGCGATTAGGTTCGCCAATGGTCGGCATATTGTTGTCTCCCTCGAGCTTCATCAACCAGAAGTCCATATCGCCTGCCTTGGTTCTGATGTTTCCACCGATAATATACTCCCATTTCTTGGTCTGCATAACGTTAAAAGCCGTGGTGCCATCTTCATATCCTTCGCTCCACTCTAAATTTCCAGAGGAATCCGTCTTAACGATCCAAGCGTATGAGGAACTAGGAGTAGACTGATAGCCAACCAGCATGTATCCTCCGTCTTTTGTCGCCATGACTGAGTGTGCTGCTTCATGAAAGCTATATCCGAAGGTCTTGCTCCATTGCTCGACACCCAAAGAGTTTGTTTTGATTAGCCAAAAGTTTTGGTCTGAATGGCTGTATCGGCGGTAACCAGCGAGTGCAAATCCACCGTCAGAAGTCTGAACAAGCGACGACAAGTAGTCTTCACATCCCACGCTTCCGAATGTTCTACTCCATTGAACGTTTCCGAACGAATCGATTTTAACCAATGCGACATAGTCTTCAAAACTCGGCCACGCACCTTGTGCAATCCACGCCAAGAAGGCAAACCCACCATCACTTGTAGATATAAGAGATGTTATTGACTCTTGCACATCTGGAGAACCCCAGGTTCTACTCCACTGCAAGTTGCCATAAGCATCAGTTTTTGCATACCAAGCGTCGCTATTGGGCAATTGTTGATACCCACCTAAAACATATCCTCCATCAGCAGTCTGCACAATCGAACTAATTTCATTATTTCCGACCATATCATATTCTTTAGTCCATAAAATGTTTCCAACGTTATCAATCTTCATTAACCAAAGACCACTAGCTCCAGCTAATGCATATCCGCCATCACTTGCTTGAACTACAGACTTAAAAGTATAACCGATTCCATAGGTCCGATACCATTGCACTATTCCAGATGAATCCGTTTTTATCAACCAAGGATTTTGAGAACCTGAGTCAAAAGAGAAGGAATAACCGCAGAGAACGAAGCCTCCATCGTTACTAGGGGTCATTGAATGAAGGTAATCATCTTGTGGTCCTCCATAATTCTTACTCCATTCCACCGAGGGAATTTCAGACATTACACTATGAATTACCCAACTTTGTATAAAAGCTAATAATATCGCGGCAATTAATAAAGGGAAATATTTTAGATTTTTCATCATTTTTTCTCACTTTATCCAAAATAACATTAAAATTATTTGCTAATAATTCTTTCGCGCTTTTTATAAGAAGCCATTAAAAAGTAAAAAATGGTAAGTTTCTATTTATTTTCTGATTTCGATTTGACCACAAGTCCCGCCACTGCGGTAAAGAACCCTATTATACCTAATATGATGCCCAAAAGTGTCATCATTCTTAGTTGTTCAACTGCCTGCCTTGCTTCTGGCGAAAGCGCTTGAATTATCTCACCCCAGATACCTAATTGACCATATCTCTGCAGCTCTGAATAACCATAGAACAATAGTATAACCCCTATTACCAAAATTACTACGCCAACCGCCACTATTCCTCCTCGCATAGATAATCTCCTCGCTAATCTTTTTATTATGAAAGAGAAATAATTTAAATTTTGCTGCTATTTCTTTTAGTCATCGTTAACAGAATGCTGCCCTGACATAATAAAAAAACATCCTGATGCGGAAAAAAGTCTACCGAAAAATATAGAGATTATTATCTGTGCTTTCTTCTGGTTTTTTGTTTTATTGTTACGAAGATTGCTGTTAGGATTGCTATCAAGGCTATGTGCGTTGCTATGGGCGTTAATAATGTATATTTGTTTATGGGATACGAGTATCCTCCGACTGGGACGGTTGCAACTGTTATGCGTGCAGCGTCTGATTGTGCAGTGTTGCCTTTGGCGTCAGTGACTTTGAGGTATACGTAGTATATGCCAGCTGTTGTTGGCGTGAAAGTCCAGCTAGTTGCGTTTGCTCCTGAAACTGAATTGCCATTAAAATACCATTGGTAAGCGTATGCTGGGTATCCACCTGAAACACTGGATGTAAAGGTTATGGATTGACCAACCAGTATTAATGCGGGCATGCACGTGCGTTTTTTAATCCTCTATTAGTGACGATTTTTGCTATTTGTGATGCCCTTTTGTCATCCGGTCGTTGCCACTCTAGTTGCACACGCGGATGATTTTTCATTTACTCCCATGGACAACTAGAAAAATGGAGAAGGATTATGTCAACGCACTGGAAAACGTTAGAAACTGGAGAAATTGATTATCGGTAAGTCGCTAATAAAGCTCGTTTCCGTTAAAAAACGGTATTTTGCATAAATCGGCAACGCATGTGTTTAGCTACTTCTGCAATAGAGTTCATTTCTGCCTTATTTTTGGAAAAATCGCCTTTCATAGCCGAAAGAAGACTGATTTGACCCTCTTTTCAGCGAGTTAAAACAATATTCGGCAACAAATTTATATTTCGTCAATAATAATACAACTTTTCGGGCGTAGGATGGGAGTGGATTTAACTGAAACGTTTCGCTAAAATTTTCCTCCTTTTCCTGTTAAGTTTGACGCTAATATCCTCATTATTGCCACATAGCGCATGTTTAAGGACCGTGAAAGTTATTCGAAAAGCTTCCTTTGTGAACTATTCTTCAGATTTAACCATTATAGGATATAATAAAGCGGATTCATGGCGTAGAAACCCTGTAACCGATTTGCCAGAATGCTATAGTCAACTCTACTTTACCGTGCTAAATCAGGGAACAACACTTTACAACTCATCTTGGACAGCAACTCTTAATGACTCATTGATTTACTTTAAAATTGGAAACTTAACCGCAGGTTATAACACAGTTTCAGGGGGTGCTATCTTATCTGAATATGAAGATTTCGGTATTCCTTATAATTTACGCGTCTATTTAACTGCACCAACCTCAACTGAGTTCATTTATACATATTCAGAATATACCTGGCAATTGGACTTTCCTCGTTGGTTAGATGAAGATGTTGCCAAATTATACATAACTCCTAACAATCCGCAAATTAAAGAGTTAGAAAAAAGTATTATCGGTTGGCCTAGATGGTTCTTCCTTTGCAATTGGGTTGCGCTTAACATTAAATATCAATATGATGTAAACGTTCATGGAGTTAGTGAATATTGGCAATTACCTTCAGAAACCCTTCAGCTTAGAACTGGTGATTGTGAAGATTTCGCTATACTGTTATGCTCATTGTATAGAGCAACCGGATATGATGAAAACAGCGTTTTTGTTGTGGTAGGACCAACGAATGATTTAGGAAAAGCTTTTTATGGAGAAGCATGGCACGCTTGGGTTAGAATTAATATAGGCGGAGTTTGGACAGATATAGAGCCTCAAGATCCAACTGTAGTTTTAGGTATGCTGGTAAACTCAGCTCTATTTAATGCAGTGTATCAATTTAATGATGTTCACTTCTGGAGGTTAAAGTAAAAGGAGGTGAAAACTATAATGAGAAGACAAATGCCTGCTTGGATGGCGATATGCCTGATAGTAATAGTAGCATTGTCTTCGGCTACGCTTGTCTGGGCTTTGACATCTCTGAAAGTAATTCGCGGTACATCATTCGTGGAGTATAGAGGAGACATCGAAACAATTGATTTCAGGTTCGTAAGTGACACTGACATCGCAGTAACAATCAGAACAAATGTTTCGCCGACTCCTTCATGCACAATAACTGTTAGTGGCGCAGGCATTTCAGGCAGCAAAAGCATCACTGCAGGCTGGACTTCTCCGATGACAGTTACCATACCCATTACAGGGACACTAGCCTCAGGAACAATCACGATCGAAATAACCACATAGAATTTATAATGTTTGAAATTAAAACTGCGCAGGTCTACCAAGCATAGCGGAGGTTTTGGCTTCAACTAAAATGCGCGTGCACAAGTATTCTGGTAACTGATTGAAACGGTTCGCGTGATCTTCTCCATGGCGGAACAGTAAAGGTCTATGATGGACAGCATATTTCGATTAACACAACTGCTTACAACAGTAGATATGAGTGTTTGGAGCCGATCTGTACGTTAAATTGTATGTCAGTGGTGTCTTAGTCGCCACAACTGATGAGGTATATATTCTAAAAGGAACAAGCATGGGGAACCAATTCTACGATTATGAATTCAGAGCCAAGATTGCCAATTATAAAGTTGAATTATGGTGAGATAGTTCAGGCGCTCACTACATTGAGGATTAAAGGACTTTCAGCATCCAAATCTTGAAACTATCTGTGACGGATTGGTCACTTGCATCGTTTTCAATAGAAAAAGGTAAGACAACCGCCTCAACATGGCCTATTAGCTTCAAGAATTGGGGGAATGGGGAATGACATGATGGTACGAGTTGGATAAACATGAGTTCTGCAAATACTGACTCAAATGGTGTTGCCTCTATAAGCTACATACCTTGAAACACTGGTTCATTTCAAGTTAAGGCAATCTTTTGCTACAAACTATGCCTCATCACAGAGCACATCAGCTAATCTAAATGTGGGAATGAATTATACTCCATACTACATTTGTGGCGGAATAATCGTTCTTATTGTCCTTGGTGCAATAGGATACTGGATCTTTCGGACACGAAGGAAGACAATTCCGCAAAAATGGTTCTCCATTTTCCTGTCAATGACTATAGAAGATAGTTCTATAGTCATTTTTTGGAAAACATAAAATATGACCACTGAGCTATACAGATTTGTAGAGTCTTTCAGGTGTTTGAGAACAAATGGTGAATACTCCTTCATCCAACTCCCAGCTTTCCAGAAAAACCAATTACTGGCTCATTATTCCCGTAATAGCAGTCGTGCTGATAGGTGCTTTGATGGTTGGCTTTTGGATTGGAAGCCGTTCTCCGTCAAATCAACAACCGACTGGGACTCAAACTAATCAGGGTAATCAAACTCCACTAACAATTGCGTCGTTCAAGACTAAAATCCTTGAAAACAATTCCATTGTACGTACATATCTTGACCTGGAAATACATGGTTACTGGGTCGAAGGAAACAAAGTTCGTTGCGATGGAACTATAAAATGGCAAACAACCCAGTATACAATAGAAGGCTTAAGTGTAGCGTTAACCATTTCCCGTGCCGAAAGTGCAAACTCGGTAAATGCTGAAGTTATCGTGTACAGCGGTCTTCTGTACACTTTGGAACCCAGCACTGGAGGTACTACAATAGATACCGTTAGTGTAAGCGTACCCAAGCTGGGCAACCAGACATCTTATTTTGACTTCTCGCTTACGTGCACTTATCATCAATAAACTCCATCGCTGAACCTTCGTTTCCATATTACTTATCCTTTCATCCGCGCGCGGCCCAGTATCTTGGCAAGCGCAACTGTTGACGATGTTCGTGATGTGATTAACATCAGCTCAGTGGATATTCCAGATGCTAAAATCCTGAAAATGTTGAAGCGTGCTGAGGTTACGTTGGAGCTTGAGCTTGGCAAGGAAATCGACTATCAAAACTGCACAGACGCTGTGGTCCAAATTTGAACGCATGCTTGAGCGTTTGAAGAGAACTTACATCGGATGTAATCGTTTCTTTTAGTCGCTGTTAACAGAAACATTTGGTTTACGCTCACTTTATCTGCAATCCATTGACGTGTTTCGCTAAGTCTTTTTCTCGGCGTATTCTTAAAATAAGTTTTGTTTCAGAATTTCTTTTATTTAACTTGTTAGTTTTATGGTTCAAATTTGTTTTTTAAATGCTTTCACGCCTTGCATTTCGATGATGTGACTTGAATAAAAAAGTGCTTAGGCAGCTGGGCGATTTGCAGTTAGGCGACTTGGTTGAGGTTAGGTGGCTGGATGCTTCTCGTGGTAGGCTGGAGACTGTTGAGGAGTTGCGTGAGGCTGGAGCTGCTGGGGCGGAAATTGACTTGCCAGTTACAAGCTATGGCGTTTACATTGGAGCCTTCGGAAAAATCGCTAAACACATCGTTCTTGTTGCAAGCCAGTGGCTCTTCGCGCAGGGTTATGGGCAGATTGACTGCACAATAATTCCCGTAGGCACTGTTGAGAACATTAGGGTTTTACTTCCTAAACTTATGGATGCGGAAAATGTGAGGGTTTGCCAGCAAGCTTTCATCCACGGCAGAGCCAGACGTTTAATGCGGAGGATAACAATCTTCGGGAATGAAGAATGAAGAACCCGATTAGGCAGGCTTTAACAAAAACTATTCGGACAACGCATAAGCGTAAGCAGATTGAGGTTAAGGTGGCTCCGAGCGAAAGGTTGCTTTATGCTGTTTACTTCAGCCTCGGCATGGTTGCATGCTTAACAGTGCTGGAAGCTGTGCACCTGATCGTTTTGGGCAAGTGGAACGCTGAAATTTTCAATGCCATTTCGCTGCTTGTGGGTAACATTACGGGCATTTTTTTGACGCAGAAAACGTAGGGGGTCTAGATTTTGGGAGGCAAAACCAGTCGCAAAATGATGATTTTTAAGCGTTTGGCTGAGCTTAAAGAAACCATTAAGGTGGATACGCAACGTATTCGTGGTAAAACCCTTAACAGCCTTCAAGAACTTTTCGATTTAGCCGTAGCCCTTGCAAAGGGCAAGGTTAAAACACAAAATGAAGAGGGCGTGCCAGTTAAGGTTACGCTCAAGCAGAGGCAGATGTGGGCTAGGGTTGCGGCTTACATTGCCCAAATCATGAATAGTGTGGCTTCAGGCTTTGACGAACGCCAAATAGATGTGCAGTTGGATGAGTTGGAGCGTTTGGTGAATGAAGCAAAGGCAAAGGGAAAGGCTGGAAAAACTGAAAGGCGAGATGCAGGCGCAGCAGGTGGAAATCCCAGCTAGCTTCGTGGAGTTCTGCCAAAAATTTCTGAAGTTGGAGCTAACGGAATATCAGCTTGAAGCTGCGAAGCTTTTAGACAAACATGATGATGTGGCTTTACGCTGGTGCAGGCAAAGCGGAAAAACCCATCTTATCGCTGCTTGGCTTCTACACTACGCCTTAACGCATCCTGCTTCGCACATTGCAGTTGTGGGACCAAGCTGGCGACAAACAATGATTCCCATAACAAAAATCAACTACTTCCTCACCAAAGTTCCAGGAAGACTTGTCGGTAAACCCCAGCGGACCATTGTGCGGCTTAAAAACGGAAGCATAATCCAAGCCTTTCCCAACGCGCCCCACAACCTGCGTGGTTTTACGCTCCATTGCGTCTACTGCGATGAAATGAACTTCATTCCAAATGATGAAGAAATGTTTGACGCCATAAGCTTCACTTTGGCAACCACAAACGGCAAGTTTATAGCAAGCAGCACGCCGTGGACTACTGATAGCGTTTTTTGGAAGCTTTTTCACGATAAGGCTTTTGAGCATTTTGGAAAAAGTCACGTAACCTACGAGCAGGCTAAAGAACCGAAAGGCCCCATCACTGAGGAGTGGCTTAACAAGAAGCGGAAAGAATATGAGGGTGACCCTTGGCGTTGGCGCCGCGAAATGCTTGCGGAATGGGCTGAAGACGAGAACGTTTGGCTTTCGCAATCGCTGATAACAAGCTGCATAGACCACATGCTTGAATACTGCCAATTTGAAGAAGCAGCAAAAGGCGAGTTTTACGCTGGGCTTGACTTGGGCAAATATCAGGACTACAGCGTCTTAACACTCGTTCAAATAGAAGATTCTTCTATAAAACTAATTCACATGCACCAGTTTCCCCTGCGAACGCCCTACGCAAGCGTGATAGGCTACGTTAAAACTCTATGCGACAGATGGCAAACAATAAACAAGGTTTATGTTGACATGAGTGGCGTTGGCGACTACATTGTTGAAGACATGGTGAATGCTGGAATAAGCGAGGCTGAAGGCGTAAAATTCACGCAAGAAACAAAGGAGAAGATGGCTCAATGGCTCAAACAGTGCATGGTCCAAAAAAAGCTTAAAATCCCATACGACTCCGATTTGATTGCAGAATTAAACATTGAACGTTTCGAGTTAACAAAAGATGGAAAAATTAGGTTTTCGCATCCCGAAGGCACCCATGATGACCGTTTCTGGAGCCTAGCCCTCGCAGTGGCTGCAACAAGACAAGAGGCTGAGGGAAAGCCTGACTCCTTCATCTTCTTTTAAACTTCTAATCTGAATCTTCTCAAATTTATTAAGAGGAACTACTATTCTATAATCAGTGGTGTTAATGACGAAGGTTGTGTACCTTGATGAGAATGACCGAAAACTCATTTTGGAAACTAAACAAAAGCTTGATGAGGTCACGAGGCTTATGGAAGAGCTTATGGAGACCGTTGAAATTCTAAGCGACCCAGAAATGATGAAAAACATTCGGGAAGGCCTCGAAGACATCAAGGCAGGAAGGGTTAAGGAGCTACACAGCCTTCTGAAGGAAGAAGCCCGTTGACATACGCGGTTCTCCTATCACACCAAGCTGAAAAATTCTATAAAAAACTGAAGAAAAACATCAGAGCTAGGGTTAGGGAAGCCTTAACAATCTTGGAGAGTCAACCCTACGCTGGAAAAAGGCTCCATGGAGAGCTAAGGCAAAACTACAGCATGCGGGTCGGAAAAATCAGAATAATCTACACGGTTTCAGAAAAAGACAAAACCATATACATAATTGCCATAGGACCAAGAAAAACAATTTACCAGTAATCGCATGTTAACATTTTAGTTTACATGTTCAGATTTTCTTTTATTTTTTGGCTTTAACAATGTTGTTGGTGTTGTTGAATTTGCCGAATTTCCATCAGAGCGTTAATGCAGAGCTTTACTTGTGGCTTTTAGAAGAGCAGAAAAAGCGTGATGCCCGCAGCATTCAAGATGTGATTCGTGAAATTCTGCGGGAGGCAAAAAGGAAGGCTGAGCGTCATGGTTAATTTTGGGGCTGCCTTGCAGAAGGTTCTCAGAAGGTTTGCTGTTGCCTCTGTGCCTGCAGATAGGACACAGGCTGAGATTCAACGTTACCACACGGGTTTAGGAGCGGAGTTCGGTCAACCCTTAACCCATGAGGCTATAACTTTTGCTGTGAGGCGTGAGCCAATCGCTTATTTGCTTACGTTTCATGTTGCCCATGACGTTTTTGACAACTGGTTTGAGGTTGAACCACTTGAAGAAGGTGTTGACAAGGAAAAGTTTAATGAGCAAGTGCAGAAAGTTTTGCTGTTGCTTAATGCTAAGGATGTTTTCACGCAGGCTTCAGTTTTCGAAAGAGCCTATGGCTGGTCCATTATTGTTATTGGCTACCAAGATAAAGCAGAAACACTGAAAGAGCCTATTAATAAGCCTGAGAAAATCGTTAACCTTCAAGCCTATGCGCCGACAATGATTACAGAAGTTAAAATAGAAGAGAACGAGGAAAGCGCCGGATTTGGCCTACCCCAACTTTACAAGGTTAGGATGGCTGAACGGCGAGAGGTTGAGGTTCACTGTTCCCGTGTTATTCATTTGGCAACCCGTCTTCTGGACAATCCATGGAAGGGCATGAGCGTTTTGGAGCCTGTTTGGGACGACTTGACTGTGATCCGCAACATTGCTTGGGGCATGGGGCAAACGCTTTACAGGTATGGCAGCGGCTTTCCAGTGGTAACGGTTAAAGGCGCAACTAGAGAGCAGTTGAGAGAGTGGGCTAGGGAGTGGGGTCCCCTTACGGCGCAGACAAGCCTCTTCAAGAGCGACAAGCAAGAAATAGAGTTTAAAGGCTTAGAGGGAAGAGCCTTAGACCCTGAGCCTTACTATAGCGCTATTATGGAGCGTATAAGTGCTGGTTCTGGCATTCCAAAACCCATGATTATCGGGGCGCAAGCTGGGCAGCTTGCTGGAAGCGAAGTGAACGAGCGTGAGTATTTCAAGCTGATTAGCGACTGTCAAAGCCGCTACGAACCCATGATAATGAGTTTAATCGATGACTTGATGAGGATGGGTCAGGTTCCAGATGTGCATTACCGTATTAAGTGGCTTGGCGGTTTTGAGATTAACCCGCGTGATAAGGCTGCTGCAGAGCTTGACAGAGTGAGAGCGTTGGCGCTTATGATGAATTGGATGACTGTTAACGAGATTAGGCAATTGGAAGGTTTGGAGCGGATTCCTGGAGGCGACGTGGTTTTAGGTTTGAGCAAGCTTCAAGGCTCAGTGTTCTCAAATAATGCTTCATTAACTTCAAGGCGGAAACTGCAACTAGAACGCAAGTTCGGCAAGCCTATTGACAAGCTGCTCGCTGACAGAATCGCTGCTGGACACAGCGTTAACAAAATATGCAGAGACTTAGGCATAAGCACACAAACGTTTTATTCGTGGATTGAAGAGTACGGGTTAAAACAGCGGTAACATTTTGGCTAATCAAAATAATAAGGCAGTCCATGTGCTTTTTCCATGGTGAATAAATGAATCCGTTCAATGTTGGTTTAGGAGTTCTTGCAGCCTTAATCTACGCTTTCCTTGGATATTCTGCACAAGACAAGCCTTTCAACTGGAAAAAGTTTCTGCGGACAGTTGCAGTCGGCGCATTCTCAGCCTTAGGCCTGGACATGGCTGGCTTAACCTTGGACGTTTACACGGCTTTGGTTGGTCCAACTGCAATCACGGTTTGGCTGCAGAAACTCATAGACACTGCAAAATCGCCCCAATAGAAATCTTGTAAGGAACTGGGTAACGCATGAGAATGTATGGGCTAAAATCTCTTGAGGCAGGCAAATTTGAGGTTGAAGAGGACGCTGAAACCCTTACTGTTCCAGCCGTCATCACACGGGAAGACGTTTACGACTATGACGGAATGCTTGTTTACGAGCCTGCTGAGGAAATAGAGGAAGCCACTTTAACTGCGGAGAACGCTTGGATAGTCGAAAATCATCCATCTGAGGTTATTCTAACAAAGGCTGAGGACATAAAGGGAACCGTTGCAAAAGCGGTTTTCGAGGAAGACCGAATAAAAGCGGATTTAACCTTCTACAAAGACCGTTGCAGTCCCCAATATTTGAATGACATAAAGAAGGGCAGAATCAAAAGCGTGAGCATAGGCTTCTTCTGGGAACTTGAACCGCGTAAAGGCGAGTTTAACGGTAAACACTACGATTATGTAATGCGAGGCATATTCATCGATCATGTGGCGGTTGGAAGCTGGACTGGAAGATGCAGCTACCCACTATGCGGGATAGGAATAGATGGAAAACTCAAAGGAGCTAATCCTTACCCAAACGAGCACTCTTGCAGGCTCAGAGACCCCGAAACGCTAGACATAGTAGGCAGCGGAGAACGCAAACACAACGGCAAAACCTACCGTGTCATTTTTGGCAAGCCAAAGGGCAAACCCGAAGCTGGCTCTGTTGAGCAGGCTTACCGCTATCCAGTTGAAACATGGAGTGAGGATGAGGCTCGCAACCACTGCCAAGACCATGGCGGAAACTTTGAAGCAGCCACTAAAGAGGAGGAAAGCGCAGGTTTGGCTCAAGATGAAAGTGAAAGAGAAAAGCTGCATGAGGCTGCAAAGCGCAGAGAAGAGAAGTATAGCATAAAATTCCGTGAAGGCAAAGGCAATTTAACTCCGCCAGAAGGTTATCCCACAGATGAGGATGATTATGGAGACCCTGTTAACTATGCTTATCCGCTTGTGCCAGAAGAAAGATGTAGAAACGCTTTAGCCCGCTGGGGGGCTTTCCGAGGGGAATATGAGCAAAGCGAGCGGAACGTAATCTACGAACGCATAGTAAAACGTGCACTTCAATATGGTATAAGTGTGCAATATAATCATGAACTGCCAGAAGCCAAAGCCTTACCGGAGTCTATTAAAAAACAAATGGAAGGCTACGACTCAGCAGACAGCATAATCGCCAAGGTAAGCGTCCTTGTTAAGCAGCTGAAAAGCATTGTATAAAGTATTGGTAACTGCATCTGTTGTCCGTATTTTTGCGTTTTTCTTTTGCTAGATAGCTGGGGCATTTCTGTTATGTAGTCATTGACGACGGTTGCCTATACTGTTTTGCCTTTTACTGCAGTCTAAAAAAGGTATTATTTGTAAGTGCTAACATCTTAAATAATAAGGGTTTCAGCTCAGTCAAAGCAATTATTATAACGCACGAATAAGTATATTCTTATGTTAACTCAAGATCGAAAAATAGAGGTTGAACCATAAATGCATGGTAATCAAATTGTTGAGAAGATTTTGAAGCTAAAAAACTGGAAAAAACTCAACATAACTCAAGAGATGGCCATAAAAGAAGGGCTTCTTGATTCTAGCAATAACCTTGTCGTAATTGCTCCCACATCCTCAGGCAAGACTGGAGTAGCCTTGTTAGCAACTTTGCAGGCACTGGAAGCGGGTAAACGGATTGTGTATTTAGTCCCGATGACACCACTTATATCTGAAAAAGAACAAGATTTTGGGGATATCTCAAACAACATCGCTGGTTCAAATTCATCACCATCCGATTGGGACAAAGCGGATATTGTCATCACAACATTTGAAGCTTTCTATAGGACCGCATTAGTATCCCCAACTCATGCTCAAGGGTTTGCCTTGGCTATTATCGATGAATTTCATGTTTTATATGATCATTTGCGAGGTTTCAACTTAGAGAAAGTAATCACAAGCTTGAAGGAGTTGGGTGTTAGAATAATCTGCCTATCGGCTACCTTTGAAGACAAGCAAGAAATTGCTGAGTGGTTAGATGCGAAGGTAGTTTTAGTTCCAGAGGATGCGAGGGAGGTCCAGCTAAAACACGACGAAATTGACCTCTCACATGTAAATCTTGCAAAACAAAACAACGAACTCTGTAAGAGACTTCTTGAGATGAAAAAAGAACCATATCTGGTATTCTGCACAACCAAAGATTCCACATCAGCAAGAGCTCGAGAAATGTGTTCTCTGTTGGACAAGATTTTGATCGATGAGGTAAAGTTACGCGAGGCCTTTGCGAAAAGGCTTTCTAGAAAGAAGTTAACAGCTCAGGAAGAGGAACTTCTTAAGTGCCTATTAAAAGGAGTTGGTTTTCATCATTCTGGACTTGACCAACGACTAAGATCCCTAGTAGAAGAGATGTTTGCAAACAAGGCAATCAAGTACTTGTTCGCAACAACCGGACTTGCATATGGTGTGAATTTTCCAGCCAAAACTGTTGTTCTTGCTGACACGTCTTTCTACGCCCCATCCACACCGAGCAAAAGAACCCCGATACCGATCTACATGTACTTACAAATGGCTGGTCGCGCTGGGAGGCCAGGCTTTGGCAATGAGGGATATGCATACGTTGTTAAGAAAAAAGGGCAAACTGATGTAACAAAGTATAGAAGCGGGGTAATAGAGAAAGCTGTCTCGGTTGTTGGAGAAGATGATTACTTTAGGAAAACCATTTTAGAATTAGTATATTCTGGACGTTGTAGAGACGACCAGATATTGGGTTTTTTCAAAAATACATTTTTCAATTTTCAATCCGAGAGACAAAAGGTCCAATTTGTACCTTTTAACCTTTTTGAGGTTCTAAAAGGTCATGTTCAATATCTCCACAGCAATGGTTTTATAGAAGCTGCAGGCGCGGCTGGATATAAACTCACCGGACTAGGAGAAGTGACCATCCGCTTTTTGTTCAATACATTTACTAACTATCCATTAGCGCCCTTCCTAGAGCTCAACAATATCCTTGAAAAAGAAAGAAAAATTAGGATGGATCTTAGCATCATTCACGATATATCGCGCTTATTTGAGGGCGCTTGTCTTAGTAAGTATCCGCGAGAGAAATCGGAAAAAATAGCTAGTTTCTATGAGAATATTGGAATACATGCCTCTGATCAAGGCAGCCCAGAATATTCAGCTTATGCTATCTATTATGGTTGGATGGAAAATCAAGAGTTGGCAGATATCGAGACTAACTATAAGGTATTCGCAAGCCAGTGTCCTCAGGTAGCAAAAGAGCTTTCTAGACTTCTAACAGTCTATGAAAAGCTCGCAACCAGGAAAGGCATAACCGTACCCGCGAATTTTAGGGATTTTAAAGACAGAGTTCGATTTGGCGTAACCGAAGAAGAACTTCCATTTAAAAGACTAAGGGGAGTTGGGCGAGGGAGTACTAGAAAAATAAAGATGTACTGTGATAACAATCTTAGAAGGCCTCCTTGGAACCTTAAGGGTTCTATTCTTGAAATCTTCATTCAAATCTACAAAAAAGATGGCGAGAACAGATTTGCGGAGATACTAAGATATGTCAAGGGTATTGGAAAAGGAAAGAAGCATGAGAAGATCGTGGACTTGGTTAGAAGTAAAGTGGGAAAAACATAGGAATGGTAAAATCGAAGCGAAGTATACAATAGAGCTTGAGCTCTCAAAACTCTCCACCGCTTTTTCGTGTGTGAAACTTCGTTCTTTTATTAAACCTTATCACCTAATGCACCAACATCCATTTTTTGCGCCGTTTCACTTAAGTGAAAATTTCTCCATGAAACTTTTGATTTGTCACAATGTAAAATCCATAGCGATTTTGGCGAATCAAAATTAAGTGAAATAATATTACGCTTTTGGGATGTGTTTTGTCGAGTGAAAAGTATGAGTGAAGAGGAAAATCAGTCAAAGGAAGACATTGAAGCTTTGAAGGCGAGAGTAGCTGAGTTGGAACCTCAGCTAAAGGCAAAGGACGAGCGCATTGCAGAGTTGGAAGCTGAAAACGAGAAGTTAAGGCAGACTATGAGTGAGGCGACGAAGACTTTGACGGCTTATGTTGAGAGGGAGAAGGAAACAGCAATCAAATCTATTCTTGAGAAGGCTAACCTTTGCGAAGAAGAGTTGAAGAAGCTGGATCTTGCGCAGCTTAAGCTCGTTCAGAAAAGCATTGACAGCGTTAAGGGCACGGTTAAGAACATTCGCAGTGCTGGAGTGGAAAGCAAAGGCGAGCCTGGGCTTACTGTTGGCGACCTTTACCATAAGGAGTGAGATAGGCTATGCCCTTTGTTAAACCTTCAAACGCTGTTCTGGTTGGTGGTGCACCCATTGTTGAGGAGCTTGTAACGGAAGGCACGAGCTGCAAGGCAAGATTGTTCGTTAAGAAGGGCACAGCAGACCATCAGGTTCAGCCAGCAGGAGACGGAGAGCAGAAACCTTTAGGCATTCTTGACCGCGAGAAGGACACGCCCATAGATACGGCTTTTCCTGCTGGAAAATCGGTGCGTGTGTTGAAGGCGCCGGCGGTTGTTGTAGCGGTTTTGGCAAGCGGAAACAATGTTGTCAAGGGCGCTCCATTAGTTTGTGCTGCTGGTGGGAAGTTGAAGGCTGCAGCTCTTATATCTGTTAGCGTGCCTGCAGGAGCTACTAACGTGACATCAACTGCTGCGCAACCTGACTTAACAGAGATTGGAAGCATTCCGCCCTACGGACCAATCGTGGCTTACGCTGAGGAAAGCGTTGACGCTTCTGCTGAAGATAAGCCCATTATGGTGAGGTTGGTGATTTAGAAATGGAGCCTTTACAGTTTGTTGGAAGAGCACAAGCGCCACTCATAGAGGAAGAGTGGAAGCAGCTTGACGAGGCTGTTGTGAAGGCTGCAAGACGCGTCTTAGTGGGCAGAAAAGTCTTGCCAGTCTATAACCTCGCTGATGTTGGCGTCATGGAAGTGCAGTGGGATGAGCTTACGGAGATGAGCCCGGCAACGATAAGCATGTATGGTGAAACACCAGTTGAAGATATTATTGTTTACACGCGGAAAAGCCTCATAGTGCCAATAATCCACAAAGACTTTCGCATACACTGGAGAGACATAATAGCGAGCAGACGCAAAGGCACACCTTTGGACACGGCTAATGCAGAAAGCGCAGCCTTACAAGTGGCCCAGCTTGAAGATGAGCTTATACTCACAGGCGAGTATGCTGGTAGTCCAAAGCTCGGGATACAGGGCTTAGCAACCGCTACGGGGCGCAACACGGTGGCAAGCACAGGAGCGTGGGCAACATCGCCTAATGCGGTGAACAGTGTTAAAGCAGCTATGGAAGAGCTTGTAGCCGACAACTTTTATGGGCCGTATGACTTGATTCTTCAGCCCTCAGCGTTTTTGGATGCGCACACCTTCATTGGGCAGACGGCAGTTATGCAGATAGACAAGATTAAGGAGTTGATAGGCGGGAAAGTTTATGTTACGCCTGCTTTGAAGGCTGCTGATGGTGGGACAGACAGCGCCTTGCTAATGGAGACGGGAGCGGAAAACGCTGATTTATGTGTGGCTCAGGACTTGAAAACTTTTTATGTGCAGTTGCGTGACATGAACCACTTCTTCAAGGTTTACGAGGCTGTGGTGCCAAGGATAAAGCGACCTGAAGCCATCTGCGAGATTACTGCTATAACGTAGGCGAGTTAGCCATGCCGAAATTCAAAATCGTTAAGGTGCACAGCTTCCGCATAGGCAACAAACGCTATGCGAAAGGCGAAACAATAGAGCTTTCAGAAGAGGACGCTGAACGCCTAAAAGGAGCAGATTTCCTAGAACCAGCGAAAGAGGAAAAAACGGAGAAAACGCCAAGAAAAAGCTAAAGCCAACCCAACCCTTCTTTTTCTCCTAATTTTCAAGCGTACATTCATTAAACACAATTTGAACACTTCATTTACTATAGATCAGTAATTAATGGTGTCAATAGGCGTTATATGGATTTCCATGCAATAAAGAAGGCGGAGGAGAAAGCGGTTGACGAGTTTAAAGCTCGGATAGCTAAGAAATTTAAACCACTCGATGAATTCACGCCAAAAGAATCAACTTAACTGCTTTGTTTTGCGGATCTCCCAAATGGGTCATGAAAACGGTAGTGAAAGAAGACTTAGACATTTTTATATCTATTAATCCTATGTAGTTATAGGTGAAATGTAGTTTGGAGAAGCGTTTCATAGAGTCTGTTAATTTTCCTTTTGGTTTGGTTAGTGAGGCTTCGGGTGTTGAGAAGGGTCCTGGTAGGCCGCCTTATTGGGAGATGGTTTTTTGGTGGACTCGTAAGCCTTTGATTTCTGCTAGGGCGATTATTGCTGGGTGTTTGTTGCCTGAGAATACGAATCCTGCGAATTTTTTGCGTT
>Ga0078972_1008371_pt1 | contig 21729 bp, 25 predicted proteins | sample YelNatPaOPGAMG01_FD_67568 | JGI IMG/M metagenome (GOLD analysis project Ga0078972, IMG submission 67568) | Hot spring thermophilic microbial communities from Obsidian Pool, Yellowstone National Park, USA - OP-RAMG-01 (SPADES assembly) (version 2) | ecosystem: Environmental > Aquatic > Thermal...
AAGCAGATGAAAATGGCACGGGAAGCATCACGGGCAACTTATGCCCGGGCATAGGAGTCGTCGAAAACCGCCGGAATCAGTGAGATCGAGATTTGAGCACTGCCATCCGCTTCCTTCAACACCTGACATCAGAGCTGGGGTGAAACGAGAGACCATCGTATGGAAATCCGGAGATAAGAGAGAGGAAAAGGAAACAGTCGCGAAAACCGCTCCGCAAAGGCTGGTATTTTTGACAGTCGCAAGAGAACAGCCTTTGGTATGTATGCCCTAGTTAAGTACGCGAGCCTGTTCAATTTCACGCTGGTGCGGGTGTCACAGCCTGCGGGTTCAGGCTGCAGCGCACTGCTCCAGTGCCAATGTGCCCGCTTCCATGCCGCATCCACGAACAACCTAGCAGGTCCGAGTCGAGTCGTGACCAAATCTGTGCTGGCAGCAGCAGCAGCAGCAGTAGTAGTAGTAGCAGTAGTAGTAGTCGTTACTGCGCGTCTCTCATCCAAAGCACTGTCTGCTGACAGGCATTCTTTGAACGCAAAAGAAACAAGAGCAAACCGGATTTATGCTGGTACCCTCCTATTCAAACTTATTATGGTCATTCAGGTGTTCTGATTCCTCAACATCGTTCGTGTTCTCGGCAATAGGTTGACGATGTTTGCCCGATGCTGCTGATGCGTCGCCAGCCCTGAGGCCTACACTCGATCTCGTTGCAGCAGCATTTGCGTAGGTACGCGTTCCGCTCTGATCATTGGGTTGCTCCGACGATCCGATACGAGCGTGACCGCTCGAGTTCGCGGACATGTCGCCGCTGCCACTACCGCCGCTGTTCTGGTTACTGGTAGAACTGCTCCCACCTCCTCGGCGCACTTTCGAAATCAATATAGCGGTCCAAATAATACCGACCAAATTACCCCATAACACCCGCAGTTCCAACGGGATGGCGTAGTACGAAATGATGTTCGCAGGTGTCCAGACAATCCAGTTCGTTTTCATCACACCCCAGAGCTCGCGACGAATCTTGCGGCCGATCTCGGCGAGCGAGCGATCCTCCAGCAGTCCAATGATAAGGAAATAAAGCGCGTTGTACGGTGGCGAGAAAATGAACTGATCGATAATGACCTTTGCGATGACCACTGCGATTTGGGTCTGGTTGGTGACACGCGCAAACACCACACGGTCCAGAAACTGATGGAAGTAGTGTACAATGGGGCCACGAATAGCCAAGCCTATACTGAACTGGTTCAGAAGCGAACGCGAGCTAAGTTTCGAACCCGAAAGGGAAGAGGCGAGCAAGTCAGATACTAGTGAGATTATCGCCGCAGAGATGGACTTGGTCACCACCGGGTCGGTCTGCAGCTTGCGCAGATAGCTCTTCCAAATCGCGGCGAGCAATAGCCGCAGCGTACCGCTCGTTTTCGACCCTTCAGGAGCGTAAGGCGCATAGTCATTCGCTTTTCCCGAGGTTGTCGCCTCAATAACCCGACGAATGGTGGCTTCGTTCCCCAGGTCGCGAACGCGGCGTAGCACGAGTTCGTGCAAGCCCCCGGGCCCTGTTGTTACGAAGCTCATTCGTCCGTGCTGCGAATAATTCAGCGCCCAGGACAGCGTTTCACCCCTCTTTCTCTCCGAACCCCTCTCTGATCAATTACGCGCTATGTTTTCAAACAGTTAACTCAAACAAGTGAGAGGTACGCCCGTGTGCAGCTCCACTACGGTACGTTCCGACAGTCGACCTTGAAAAATGCCCGCAGTCACGCGAGCATGCGCCAGCGTTCGTGGCGTATGCCTGCACGCACGCTCGACCCGATATGCAGTCGCTGCGGCTGCTGCGGGGGCGCGTCGCCTGTATTAGACAAATGTGCCACAGTTACAGAAGCGCGCCTCGCCGCCCCAGCGCAATGCACTTGCGCGGCATGGCAACACGAGCATGCATGCGCGGCGATTGAGGATCTGCGCGTCCGATCGCAAAACGTTGCCTTCGATCACGGACTCCAGAGTGCGATTCGGATGGGAATAGGCTTTCGAGAAAGCGTCCATGATGTTGTTGCACCCTGCCTCCAAGCTGCATTGCTGATACTCCCATCCAGATGCACTGGTCGTCTTGTACGTTCTATCGTGCGCCGAGTTCGTGCTTGGAGCGTCCGCCGTAGCGCTCAAACCGCTGGAACAGATGCAGCACAGCGGCTAAACAGCTTTCCTATACCCTTGTGCGTGTCGGTTCGCGACATAGCGACGTTCTACGGAGATGCATGCTGCAAGACGCTTGCGTGTTGCGTTCGGGAAGCCATCGAGGAAAGCGACAACGACGTGCACGCGAGCAGGGTACTTTATGGTTAGAGATGGGTTATCATCGCGCTTCGCTCTACCTGCTACGAAGAACGAGCGTTCCAGTCCAAGAGTTTGACACGTTGTTCGCTGGTCGGATGTGAGGGCCCCGCTCAAAGTCGATCGCTCGCTCTGAAGATGGCATGGTCCCGGGCAACAGCAACAGCGTCGTATGTCGTTGCAGGCGAATCGACGGCCGTGCCCCGCAACCCTGTATCGAGTCTGGCGATTCCCATGGCCTCGATGGAATCAGGTTGCACGTCTAACGTGAGCAGTCTCTCGTCTCAGTTGTCGATGCGTTGCCAGAGAGGCCGCTGATGCTTGCTGCGGCCCCAAGTTGGTCGCAATCGCGTACTGACGACGCGCTCGTCGACATCGCCCGCTCAGAGCCGGTACTCCGAGGCCCGTGCGCCCGTTCCTGAATGCCTCATTGCACCGCTTCGTCTTTCATGATCCTATGCAGATAGTTGTGACTCAAACCCGTTTGCGCGTGCAAAGCATCGAATTATCAAGAGCAGGGCATTCGCGCTTGCAAGGTTGCCGCACCGGATCGCAGCGTTCGCCTGCACGCGCCGCTGCGAAGCACGAAAATATGATCGACGAGAGCGAATGTCATCGAGAAGGCTCAGTCACAGGCACCGACTGATCACGTGGACAACCAGTAGCATAGAGGACCTCGTTTCGGGAACTTGCATACGTCGTGGTACCGGGGCCGAGGCAGCCTCACAGGCGCCGGAAGGTGGCGCTCGCTCGCGCTCTGGGCCACAATGACCAGGCGGACAAGCCGAGTCGCACTTGCCTGGAGTAGGATCGTGGACCTGTCGCCCGATAATTCGAAATTTGTGCCTCCAGCAACCGATATCAACCGCACACTCGTCGAGCACAGTCAGTTCGAGGCATCGCCTCCCGGTACGCAATGGCGCAGTGCGTGGACGCGGCGGCAATATCGCATATCGCCGTGGAGAAGTGCACTGCCTCTACAGCGCGTTGTTGCCGCTGGCCGTGGCGGTGTAGTCTGTAGGGGAACAATGGCGACACTGCAGAAAATCAAAGATATCGAGGATGAACTGGCTCGAACCCAGGTGAACAAAGCAACCATGGGTCATATATGCCGTCTCAAGTCCCGACTTGCGAAGCTCAAGCGGGAACTGTTGCTCGAGAGCACCAAAGCCAGCGGCGGCGGTGGCGGTGGTGAAGGCTTCGACGTCGCTCGAACCGGTGACGCACGCGTTGCCATGATCGGTTTCCCGTCCGTGGGTAAGTCCACGCTCTTCAGTAAGCTCACCGAGACGGAAAGCGAGGTGGCTGCGTACGAGTTCACGACGCTAACTGCTATTCCATCGAACATCTTTTACCGGGGTGCAAAAATCCAGCTCATCGACCTGCCTGGCATCATCGAAGGGGCCAAGGAGGGTCGCGGCAGGGGCCGGCAAGTCATCGCGGTCGCACGCTCCTGTGATTTAATCATGATTGTTCTGGACGCGACCAAGCCAGTCGTTCACAAGCGCATCATCGAGCGCGAGCTTGAAGGGTTCGGCATTCGACTCGGGAAGCAGCGACCGCGGATAGCGGTGCGTCGAAAAGACCGCGGCGGAGTCACGCTGACCACCCTGTTCCAGGGACCGGCATCGCATCTCGATTTGGAGCTTTGCCGAACCATATGCCAAGAGTATCGTTGTCCCAATGCTGAAATCGTGCTCAAGGAGGATGCGACACCCGACGATCTCATCGACGTTCTGGAAGGGAATCGAGTCTATGTGCCGGTGCTCTATGTGCTAAATAAGATTGACGCAACGAGCATGGAGGAACTTGAGTTGTACGACCGACTTGAGGACTATGTGCCGATAAGTGGACATCTGGGCTGGAATCTCGATGGACTCCTCGAGGAGATGTGGAAAAAGCTGGACCTGATCCGCATCTACACCAAGCCCAAGGGCGAAATACCGGACTATGACGCACCTATTGTGCTCCGCAATGCACCCGAACACTGCACCGTACGCGCACTGTGCCGTCGAATCCACAAGTCGTTGCTGGATCAGATGCGGTACGCGTGGGTCTGGGGCTCGTCTGTGAAGTTCTCTCCTCAGAAAGTTGGTGCAGATCACGTACTTCAGGACGAAGATGTCGTTCAAATCGTTAAATCGTAACGCACTGCGCGACATGCGGTCGCTGATGAAGATGTGTCGGAGCCTGTGATTCGCATATCGCAGCGCTTTGGCCAATCCATGGCCACCCTGGTCAGTGTGCAGAGGCAGCGCGTGCATGTCGGTTGTTGAGGTCGCCTTTTGCGCATACAGCCGATCGAAGTCTGTCGTTGTCCAGGGAATATCGAAATCATCGTTCGACCTGGACGCGGCAACCGATATCGATCAGCATGCAAGGTTCGCATCGGTACGCCATGGTATGCTATGCTGTGGTGCGATGCGGTGCGTTCCTTGGGTACACACAGGCGTCTTCAGTCGACGCATTCGCTGAGCAGATCCCAGATCAATAGGGAACTTGTTGCGCACTGAGACTCCGGGTCCTGCTTTTGAATACGCAGCGGGATGAAACCTCCAGCAGCATTGCTCCTGACCAAGCACCGTTGCGTACAGGACTGTGCGTACGCAATGCGCGAGCGTTCTTGGCGTCGCAGCCGCTGCGTAAGCCTCTCATGACCTGACAGCGTGGTGCCACAGTGCTTGAAGCATCCAGACACACAGCCAATGACGCTACAGCCTTGCCGTGCATGAGACGCGCCAACGAATATGTGCTAAAGAGCGCATAGGGCGCGGATGCCTGGACGAGGCTTTCACCACGATGCCTGTTTGACGCCTGCTCAGCAGAGGCGATGATTTCCGGGCAAGGTCGGCGCGCTTCCCGCGGCATGCTTGATCGCCGCGTTGTTTACGTCTCTGGGTTATCGCTGGGGCGTTCACTGGCCATTGCAGTTGCGACGGCTTTTCTCCGGATGCACCCAGACGTTGTGAATATTGCAATCTAAGGATACGTAAACGCAGAGCGCGCACGTTCCATCCATAGAACCAAAGGGTGCGTAGATGATAAAGGTTTACGCGCCATCACGTGTACGGCGAGTTCCCCGCTAGCGCTCAACGCCGAACGGCTGCGCCATGCTCCGTTGCACCTACACCGACGCTTGCGATGAGTTTCTTCACCACAGCGAGTTCGGCGTTCAGGATACTGCCACCAGCGGCTCCGACAATGGTGTTGTGTCCGCACAAGGCCAATTTCACGTCGAGCACATTGCAGGGGCGCACCCGTCCTACGGTAACCGTAAAGCCTCTACCCAGGTTCCGATCAAGCCGCGGCTGCGGACGATCTGGTGCCTGATTGTAGACAACGTCGCGTTCAGGTCCGCTTGGTAGTCCAAAAACATCGCGAGATGTCGACGGGTACTCTTGGATGGCTCGAATCACCATTTGGGCCAGTTCTTCCTTGCTCCGGTTGCCGCGATTCCGGACTTTGATGGATACCGCTTCAGTGTGCCCGTCCAGCACGTGTACCCGATTGCACATCGCCGAAACATTGATCTCTGCAGGCACGAAGCCTCGAGTCGGCTGGTATTCTCCATAAATTTTCAGTGATTCGGTTTCCATCTTGCCCTCCTCGGCACCAATATACGGAACAACGTTGTCAAGAATATCCATACCGCTGAGCCCAGGGTACCCAGCACCGCTAATGGCCTGCATGGTGCTAACCACAATCGTCTCAATGCCAAGCTCGGGGCTCTTCCATATAGGCGCCAGACCGATAGTCATCGCTGTCGTAGAGCAGTTCGCGTTGGTGACGATGAAACCTCCACTCTGACGATACACCGCTTGTGTTCGCACTGCTTCAATATGTGAGGCGTTGACGGGAGGAATCAGGATAGGCACGTCCGGGTCCATGCGGTGGTTCTTCGCGTTCGAGAAGACGGCTTTTCCGGCTTGCGCGAAACGCGTCTCGATCTCGCCAGCAATCTGGTTGTCTAGTCCGCTGAACACGATCCTCACGTCCCGATAGGCAGCCTCATTCGGATCACATTCCGATATCTCGATATCGGCCATGTCTGCGGGTATGGGCGTCGCCTGTTTCCAAGACACCTGCTCGCCGTACTTGTGGCCCGCGGAACGCGACGAAGCGCCCAGAGCAACTACCTCGAACCAGGGATGACCCTCAAGCAGCTGCACGAAACGCTGTCCAACCGAACCGGTAGCACCGAGGACCGCCACCGGAATGCGCTCAGTCAGGTTCAGTCGGGCGTGTAGGGCGGCGGTGCCGGCTCGCCGAGACCGCGTCGTCGACGACGTCTTGCGAAACGGAGCGCACGCTACCCGGAAACGCAGGTTGGCAACGTTCCACGCGGGTTGAGATGCTTTGAGTGCACGATGCACATCGAGCTTCTGCTCGCGAAAGGTAGTCGTCCCAATACCGATAGTCACGAACATGAAACAGGCACTGAAAGCCACGTTGAGCTGAGGTCGAAGAGCAAGCTCCAGGGTGGCGATGGGCGGCCGGCGAGCCCACCGCGGCGCCGGCATGCGCGCTGGACGCGAGCGCTCTCAGCGGAACCACCAGTGCCGCGATGATGCAGTTGCAGCTATAAGGGAAGCGGTTGAGGTGTGTACCAAGAACCTAGAGCTGGTTCCTCTATAACAAGCGTGCAGTGTTCTAGTATTCGAATGAGTATGGTTGGAATCACGAGTCTAATTCACGGAGAGCGTAGAGATCGGTATTGGCTGCAATGGCGACTGGAAAGGCACTACCGATAGTTCCTCTATAACAAGCGTGCAGTGTTCTAGTATTCGAATGAGTATGGTTGGAATCACGAGTCTAATTCACGGAGAGCGTAGAGATCGGTATTGGCTGCGGTGGCGACTGGGAAGGCACTACCGATAGTTCCTCTATAACAAGCGTGTAGTGTTCTAGTATCCGAATGAGTGTGGTTGGAATCACGGGTCTAATTCACGGAGAGCGTAGAGATCGGTATTGGCTGCAATGGCGACTGGAAAGGCACTACCGATAGTTCCTCTATAATAAGCCTGCAGTGTTCGTGTATCCGAACGCGGCTAGTCCAAATCACGAGTCCAGTTCACTAAAAAAACCGAACGGGACGCACCCCGCGGCTGGAAAAGACAAAGTTGGTGTTCAGAGAGGGCGCACTCTCTGCTCCGACGAACGCTGCGCTACCTGCAAAACTAGAGACGTAGTCTGTTGCTATGGTGAGCATTCACCGGAACGCTGACTCGATGCTCACGGTACCGGTGCGTCTCATTTCAACAAAGAGCACCGGTATAGGGGTAGAGCATACAACGGGCGGCAGCTGAGTAGGGGATTATGTTTCGGCAGCAGGTAGGCTCCGTGCACCCGATAGCGCTCGGTTTGTTGTTTCGATTACGCACACACACACACACACGCCACAGAAACGGTGCACTCTTGGCTGTGCTGGCGTTCATCGGACCGCTATGGACATCACGCCAGCGGGCTGTTTGTTTGCGGTGCAGCGAAGATATCAGTGGACAGTGCACCCGCCCATGAGCGAGCGATACCATGCATGCGGGACAAACGACACATCGAGGTGGCCCATGGAAAAACAGGTCCAACGTATTCGTTTCCTTGGGGCGGGGCGGTGCATCGCACGCTCCGCGTTCGGATACGAGGACTCTATCGAGGCGCTGACCTCGACCACGGTGACTGCCGCTTCTTTCCCTCAAGTGTATGGAGACTCTTCCCGTATCATCTGCGGGAATGGAACCCCACCAAAGCTCCTTGCGCCCTGGAAAGCACCAATGCCTTCATCGGAGAGTGATACTTTCACAGTACGTGCGGGGCAAGCAACGGGATGCTGCAGCGTTCTGAACGCTAGGGAAAGCGTGAGCCAAAATGACGCAACCTGGAAGCCTGCTCCCTACTGAAGGTTCTATTCTGCTGCGGTAGCAAGCTACCCTGAACAAGCAACTGGACACAAAGCGTGCTAGGGACGCAGCGATGTCGGTCGATGGCGGTTCAAGTTCCAGCAGTGGGACGCGATGGGGAGCAGGTGCCCCTTCTCCATGAGTGCCTTAACGGACGATTCCCGTGTTCAAAAGCGGCGCGCACATCAACAGGGGCTCAGCGCTGCCTCTGCTACACCCGGCACCAGCAGTTGGCTGCTCTTTCACCAGTACACGATACCGCTCTCAGGGAGTCTTGTAAAGTTTGCCGTGCTGTAGGAGCAACTTCAGGTGCAATAGCGCGTCTCGCGAGTCTCGAGCGAGTCGGCCGGTTCGTCTTGTGCACCGCAGCCCAGCAGCCGGACCCTGGCGCTTCCGCTAACCGCATTCGGTCCATGCAACCACCAGGTCGCTGGACACCGCAACAGCTACATTGCCAGGCACAATAACAGCAGCACGAACACACGGTCTCAGGAGCAGCAACACGTTGTCGCTGGTGGCGCTCGGCCTCGTTGGTACGAACGACGCGCTGCCAATGCGTTCATTTGCGAGCTCCACTGGATACTCTCCTTTCATGGCTTTTGGAACAGCCGCAGAAACAAAAGTCCCGCTTGGAACGTTGCCCCTGGACTGGCCGTGGCAGTAAGCAGAGAGCGCTGTCTTGAGCCATCAAGTGGTAACCCAGCGTTTCACAGTTTTAGAGGCACGGAAACGACTGCTTCCAACGTCGACGTCGACATGCTGGGGAAAGCGTTGCAACTGCACCGTTCTTCTGCTCGTTTGCGACTGCACACGCTGGACTTTACTTTCATTAACTGGAAACCGTACTACCAGCGAATACCGGGGACATGTAGTGCCTTGAGCCCACAGCGTGCTAGCTGTTGGCTGTCGAACTGCGGACTGCAGGTGCACCCGGAGCTGCTGTCGAAGAGCGGCGCCGTTGAACTACACGCAGCGACTTTGGACGGATTCCATACACATGCTCCAGGTCGTCGTCGTCGTCTGGTTTCCAGCCATTCACAACAGCCGCTGTCGGCGAATGAGCTTGCCAGTGCTGCACTGCGGAAGGCGGCACTGATAGCGGCGGATACTCCGGACTCCTGCGCTACAGACCTGCACCGAGCGCTGCAAGCCATCCGAGACTCCGACACCATCCAGAGCCTTCATGCAGCACTTCGACACAGCCAGGCAGAAAGCGTTCCGTTTGGGGAGAAGAACCGGTCTCCCGACGCGAATCGACGTGCCCCGCTGATCGCTGCTGCAGTGCGAACAAAGCTTGCTTCCTGGCCCAGTGTCCCACATGATCGCCAGACGGGGGCTCTGCTCTCGGATATCGTCGAATGGTGTACGAGCGCTTTTGGGGACGTGAGCGCATTACAGCCAACAGACAAGCTCGCGTTTGCGAAAGCGCTTGCCAGCTGGACGCCATGGATCCGCTGGCTTCGACCCGAGACCGTTACCCGGCTGTATCGCACGCTGGAGCAGGTCTACGCAGCAGCTCCCGCACTCTCCCTTGGGGTCTACAGCGCTCTGTGGAAGTGTCGTGTTCAAGCGCTGGGGTATCTGCGCTGGCCGCAGGACCTGGACGAGTGCTTCGACGTTTGCCGGCGATATCAATGTAGTCCCGATATCGTTCTCCTGAATACGGTGCTCGACGGGCTCTGCAATGGACCTCGAGGGGGTCCTTTCTATCCGACGTGGCGACGTCGGCAGCTTCCGCATCCGATCACCGAGGACGAACCGTTAGGCTTCTTGGAACGCTTTCTCGAGCGTATCCGCCGGGAATGGCAAATAGAGCCAGACAGAGGCACATTGAACATCATGCTGGAGTTTCTCGGCACCCGGGGCTGCACTGAGGAAATGCTTGGGTTTTACGATCGCTGGGTTCCTAGCCCGTATGCCTTAGGCAAAGAGACGAGGCATGACGCAGGGTTCGCAAGGCTCGTACCCGACGCTTTCACGTTTCGGGTTCTTTTTCGTGGACTAGATCCGCGTTGGAGACCGTCATCACTTCCTGACGCATCAAGGCATTCTTGGAGGGAATTCTTTAGACTTGCGGATCGGTTCTTGCCTCGCATTCAGTCCAGGTGGAGCGCCCTCCCCGATTCAGAACGCGGCCCAGCGCCAGCGCGGGAAGCTCTGCCCATCGCCGAGGTTGAAGCGTTTGCCTACAACGGCAAGGGCGCACAAGTGCTGCAGATCCTGCGAGGGACCCTACCAGATGCCCAGCGCCTCGTCGTTCCGGCAATCCGGGGTCTCGCGTACAACGCTCGCGCGGTGCGTCTTGCGGACTACGCCTTTACCATCTACGAGACCTATGTGCGTAGGAACGAGACCATTCAAGAGAAACTGACACCACAGATGCTTCGCTCGATACTAGATGCGTTGCTCGTTGCTAGTGACCGAACGCACCGTGCTCGTACCGCGCTAGACTTGTTTCATGTGTTCGCAAACGGCGAAATTGCAGCTACGACAGTGCTCCCGAGCCACATTGGCGTTCGTGCCCTGATTCGTGCCCATTGCAAGGCTCCTGCTGTTCTATGGCCGGCCTTGGCCGAGTGCCTCGCCATTGTGAGCGCCGAAGGTATCCACCTTGATCCTGATGCGATGCATCGACTCGAGCGACACTACGCGGAACAGGGAGCTACCGCGAGCACAGCCCGCCAGCAAGTGCAGCGAATCATGAGGCTTCTCTTTGATTTAGAGCGCTAGCAGCACACGCCGATTTTCCGATGCCGAGCACACAACTATATATCCTGCTACAACGACTACGCTGACTGCTGCTGCGGTGACTACTACCGGGCGTTCGACGACGATGAATGCTGTTCGAGCAACAGTTGCTACGAATCGTGCAACTACGCATGCTGTCGCTAGTTGTGCTGGTACCAGGAATCCTACCAGGGTCAAGGGCGTATGGTGAAACTCATATCGTTTCTTTCCGCGCGCCACGATATCAGAGCCCTGAAGTAGCAGCTTTGTTTGGGGCTTTTCCCTCGACGTCGACGTTGCGTATGCCGCAGGTCGTCACGAGACGAGCGCGGACTCGCTCCCTAGTACGAGACCACTGGACTGTTGAATTCGAGTCAGGCGGCACTGACGACCGGAACCTGCACGCAGCTCAGACGACTCCAGTGCGTCATATCCGCGAAACGAATATGTAAAACCGCTGCACATGAAGTCGTGTAGGTGTCTGAACGCCCAACGCCGCCAGGAATACGGCACGATGCGGAATGCGTCGCGTGGATGCCATGGTGCCCGGTTGACTGGTCCCTCATTTCGAGTGGGCATGCTGACTGCTCGTCAACGCTCAGTACATCATTATGGTCTGAGAAAGTGGCCTGTTTCAAAAGCTACGTTACCAGTGCCGATCTACGGAGTCGAATCGGTCACTGATTTGTCGTAGCGGAGACGCCGCCACAAGTCGAACCTGCACAGAAGAGTGTACGGCGACAGGCCTAGTCCGCCGTTGACATCCTTACATGGTGCTTTTGCTGCATCATAGCGCACGGGACGACGTGCATGTGAGCTTTGTGGCGCGTCCACGTCTGCATAACCCGAATACACCGCGAAAACTGGCGCTCGCTTACACGTTCCGTTACTCGTCCAGCGTTGTCGAGCTGAACGTACCCTGAACCGGATCCTCATCCCAACTCGCCAATGCCGACAAGATTGTTTCGCCATTACACGCTATGATTTTGACATCCATAGACTGAATATCTAACCCCTGATGTGGAGACGTCTCTCAGCCTTTTTCGACGGGGCGCGTGCTATCGGCTTCAGCTTCTCCATGCACACTTCGACCCTGAGAGGCTGCTCCACAAAGTTAGATCGCCTAAACTTCTCAGGTCTCGTATTCCGCACCGCACAACGTCTGATATTAATGGTGGCGTTAACGCCTCGGTTCGTGAACGTCTCGCGTGAACTGCCTCTGGTGGTACGCGCCAATGCAGGGCTTCGTTCAACTCGTGTCCTCGGTGTCACCAAAGTCTCGTGATCGTCCCGTCGGGCGGACACGTTTTCTGGCCTATCTCAACCGTTCTTCTTCTTTTTCGTCATTTGGTCTGCTTCGCTCCATGGTCGGCGAGAAGAGGATTTTGTCGTTTTCTTTCGGCATCCGGCGGTAACAGCGCTTCAGGATCCTCGACTTGCGTGCACATACCGCTCCATGGGATTCTTTATTTCGTCGAATGAACGGACCTGTTGCAAGCCGCAGGTTCGGACCTTCGCGAGGCGAGAAGGACTTGCGGAAGAAAGTCGAGATGTGCGCCCGTGTGTCGTCGTATGCTGAACGCTTCATCAATTCGCCCAGTGCAGCGACCATGGCGTTTCACGATAGAAACGACTCCTTCAACGGGATTCAACCACGAAGCGTACGCAGGATTGAAAAGCAGCTCTACCCTTATAGAATCGGCAAAGGCTCGAATGCAAAGAGAGCGGTAAAATACACAATTTTCCAATAGAAACATGTCGGCAGACGTCAGGGAGAAGTCTTCAGGTATTCGAAAAAGTGGTTTGTGCTGAGGTACGAACCCTCTCTACGAGCCAAAGCTGACCTGCCAAATGAATCCACTGCACCTAGAACAGATGATGATTCCCTCGTTCTCTTCGAGTACGATCGTGTATACCTACGACGGGATCCCTGCTCCGCGAATACCCATAGACGCTACGACTGCTTCATCCGAAGAGAGTCTCATTAACTGGAAAAGCAAAGCGACGTCCCTGTGTTTCATACGGGTCGTGACTTTCCAGGAACGCTCTAGTTCCGATTTCGGTGGAAGATAGCCGTGCGTGAACTAGGGCTTTTTAGTGACCAGAGCCCCGTGTTACCAGGACAAAAAGAACAAGCTTTTGAGAAACAGAGACCCCCCCCCCGGCGTCTACTATCGTAGCGTTTGCTTTCCCTGGAGTGATCAATGGGACGTTTTCTGCTACTTCTACCACTGACCGCAGGCACACTTTCACAATACCAGTTTCTGGTGCCGATCGCACACACTTCTTTCTTTCTTTCTTTCTTTCAGAGTTCCTAAATCATCTGCGTACTGTTTTATGACTGACCTGAAGCATTCTTGCAGCCCTCCACGCACTCTTCCGTAAAGCATATACATCCTAGAAGCAACTCGTCTACAATCTGTACAATACATTGCATCGTGATTCCGATCTCGTGCTATACGCCAGAGCAGGAGTGCCATCGTTCGCACTTGAAGACGCATCATGAATCGTCTGTCCATTCAAGCGTGACGCAGCGTGACACGCTTCCAACATGAATCATACCTGAAAGGCGCGGGACTTGTTGCACGCCTGCTACCAGTCGGTAACCACCACCACCACCACCACCACCACCACCACATGCAACCCCAGTGCCTTGAACGTTCCGTGGAGCCCAGACTTGCGCTCCAGCTGCAGACGCCCAGCGCATGCCTGGGGATCTCGTGCGATTCCGGGCTGCGGCGCAAATCTCCAGCGCTTGGCGCTGCCAGCTGCGACTGGTTCAGAGGTCGACAGCACGCCGCCAGTTTGTTCGCGTCTAGGAAGACTGATGCGGGACCGAACGAAACCGCGGCCGCTGCTCGATGAAAACCTTGTCCACCGAATTCGTGTTGCACTGCAGCACCAAGCGGACGGCGGCGACATTGACTTAAGCACCGAAGACAGCTACTCCTCCTCGAAAGTCGACTGTGTGTTCTGCTGCCTGACTCTGGAGAACTGCGTTGCACTGCACGCGAGTGCGCGAACGGTTACGATTCTGGACCGGACACCTGTGACGCTCGGGCACTGTTTAGTCATATCGCGGAGACACGTTTCGAGTATGGACGCGCTCACAGAGTCGGAACTCGCGGAGTTGTTTACGCAGGCACGCCACGTCGCCCAGGTCGTGCTTCGTGAAGTCTACCTCACCCGACGGGTTTCCGACGCGAGCCGACTAACGTTTTCTGAACGAATGAGCGCACGAGAACCGACAGAGGAACCAGTGACGCGCGTAGAAGCGTCGGTTTCCTCCCAGGAGCGTTTCGGATACAACATCGGCGTCAATAACGGGCGTTGCGCTGGTCAGAGCGTGCCCCACGTGCACGTGCATGTTATCCCGCGGGCACCCGGCGATGGTTTCTGGTGTACGCATCGGCCGTGGGGTATGGAACTTGCCAAACGGCGCTTGAAGATGCACCGGCATCGTTTATAGTGTCTGGTTCCGTTGTGCGGTGCATTGGCAATGCGTCACCTGCAAACGATAGACGTCGAGAAGCCTGGCACCCTACCTGCATTGGCGGTAAGGGTGCTGCGGAACCGCTGGTGCAGTTCAGTTGCATGGCTGTCCGGTCGCATCTCTTCGACCAGGCCGCAGCGTCGACCTGATGGCGCGAACGACTTGCAGCTTTCTCTGCGAATGTATTCGTCTTCCAACGAAGCGTCAAAGAAAGCCCGCACACCCTCATCTTGCCTAACGCACCAGCAAGTCCGTAAACTATTCATATGAATGTTGCCATGCGCACGCCATCCACGACGCCGTAGCACGCTTGGTCGAAACGGAGGCCAGCGGTCCCAGTGCCTTGCGAAACGTCGCCGTTGCTCCGCGTGCAAGCCAGAGCCGAACGCTCCTCAAACGTCTCCAGGCTAGTGAGGTTCAGCACAGTTTCAACGATGACGTTCACAACAAACTGTTTAATCGAACAAACCAAAGCCAAGGTCCTCGTCGCTTTCCTCTTTGGGTTCCTCTTTCGCTGCGCCTTTGTCGGCTGACGCTGCCGCAGCGCCGCTGTCACCGCCTCCAGCAGCGGCTGCCGCAGGTGCTGCCGACGCTGCCGCAACAGCAACCCCTGCAACCGACTCCATTTTAGAGCGGCCCTCAGTGACGAGTTCGTCGATGGATCGTCCGTTAACCGCTTGGAGTAGCGCAGCGACTCGATCGTCGTCGACCTCGGCGCCGGCAGCACTGACAACTTTTCGTATGTCATCAGCAGTAACCTCCTCCGCTCCACCCAACTTGAGAAGCATATATGCAGCAAGGTACTTCATGGTCAGAACTAGGTTATCTGAGCAACTCGTATTGTAGCAGGTTCGGAGCGCCAATACGGGAGCTTTCGCGGTCGACTAGCGTATCATCCGACAGAAGCGATGACCAGGTGCTGCGGCGTATGAACACGCGTCCGCGTCGCGCCGACGGCCATACAATTTTGTACTGTGATGTTTAGAATGTGCCATGTATTCGATGCACGTGCTTCGAGGCCTCAGGAACAATATCCATGATTGTACAAAAAGTTTCATGATCGCGGCATGGCCTACTCATGCGCTGCGCCGCTGCTGGTCGGTACTCCACGGCGGCGAAGTCGTGTGAGGTCCCTGCGCATCAGATCCAAGTCGTCTCAGGGAAAACGCTTCAGATGCGGCACGTTAAACACGGAAACATATGAAGAACGAAAAAGGTGCTGGTCATGTGGTCATATCGCCAGGGAACGAGCGATGGGAGCGCATTCGCTTCCGCGTGGCCCACTGCGCTGCCTGCTCGACTCGTGACCACGCATTGCAGGGATATGCGTTGTTCACGTAAGCGTCCATTGACAATTTGTGAGGTTATTTCGCGGTACACGTTGGATGACCGAGACCCGTGCGCTGTTTGCAGCGTCAATCAATCACGCTTTTTGCAGGTGATATAGTTTTGTGAGATGCATGTGAGCGATCGGCACAAGACTTCACCAACGATTGCAACCGGTCTATACAAGTCGGTGCGTCTGGCACGTGGATGTAGCTTTCGTAAGCATGCTGCGCGGCGAAAAACGAGCGCAACGTTCACCACAAGTCAGTCATGCCAGGTTCGCTCTCAGGGCAATCGCCAGCCTCATTATTATGCCCTTCCAGAATCGACAGCGTCGTCCAGGCTCCCGATGAGGTCGAGAGCGTCCTAGTCCCGTCATTCGAGCTAGCCGTTGCGCACTATTCAAGGGAAACGTTCTGAACGCGTGACGGGCCAATACGTGCCTGGGCGGCGGTGAGCGCTCACCACTGCTGCCGCTCTGTCTGGGATCGCTTGTCAGTCGCAGCTCTATGCACGATCAGCGCAAGCGCCGCCCCCGGGAACTCTTCAACAGCGGTTCACTGCAAGACGGCCGTGCAAGCGTACGGCTGCGTCCCCAGCGTGGTGTCTTCACGTGCTACACGCGCGACTCTAGTTCCGCAGCGGGCGACTGACGCTTCGCTGGGCGTCTCCAGAGTAGCCTTGCCATGCGAGCCCAGCACAGGGCCCCGGTGGGTTCCTGCGTCAGGTATCCACAACTTGTGGCATCGTTCCAGGCCAGGCAAGCAGGAGGGTACGTCCGAAGAAGCACTCGCCCAGCCGCAGGCGCTCTCGGGTGCAAGCGCGAACGCCCAAGAAGCGCTAGCGCCGCTACCTGGAAACCATCAAAAAAGAGCTGGACGCCCAACGTGCTAAGACTGGGCGTCCAGCTTGAGTGCTCGCCAGCGTTACATGCCGCCGTGTAAACTAGGCTGCCACCTCCACCCGCTCCCAGCGAAAGCGAACGCGCAAAGTCCGAACAGCGCCCAGTCGAGAGAAAAGTTCGCAAGCGTTTCGGACGTGCGACGCTGCTGAGCGCTCGCTGGGGCAGATACTGAGCGGTCGCTGGTATCCACTGCCCCTGGAGACGTTCGGGAGAACTGCGTTCCCAGCAGCAGCAACAGCAACAGCAATCGTGACGCTTTCGAGACGTCCAAGCTCAACGGGGCTCGCTTCGCGCCCAGACCAGCGCAAGAGGCAAACATAGCTCGGTGCACATGACACCGACCAAGTCCAGGGGAGCGCAGGCAGCTCCGCGTGGCTCCTGGTCTAGCTGGTTACAACCTCGGGAAAATGTCGCTCAGCGTGCAGAGCGAGTCGCACAGCTGGTCTCGGACGCGGGTCAAATGGATGTGGTTGCTCGATTCGACGCCCTCGGGGAGCTTGTGGAACTGGTGCTGTCGACAGAGCCGCGAGAACGAGAACTAAGCCGCACCGCTTTCCTGGAAAACGAGTGCTGGGCGGCCATTCTGGAGCTTGCTGTTCAGCCAGCCGGCGATGCGAAGCAGCAAGCGCTCCGTGTCAAAGCTTTACAGACTGCAGCGATGCTTTTATGGAATATCCACGACCCGCTTCTGTTGGCGTACCTGCTGGCGCACGACGCACTACGTCAGGTCGTTCTGGCAGCACCGCTTTTCCAAGAGACGGAAGCTACTCATTCTGCCACAGGAAAAGAGGCTGACGTGGATTCGGACCTCCTTCCGAGCTATCTCTCTCTCCTGCGCACAGTCTGCTTGCGCCTGGACATTGCCTCTTTGCCCTTGGTCTTTCGCGAAGAGGATAACACTTTCCCGCTCCTGAATGCTGCTACACAGTTTCTGGACAACGACGATCGTCTGGTGCGTGCGGCAGCATATGGTATGATCTTGGGACTCGTCCGCTTAAGCGCAGATGCACCGACACTCGATCGCTTTCTATCGCGAGAGATGGAGCAAAAAAATAGTTTTTCTAGGCGTTATATCGCCAATCTGGGACAAGCTGCAATCGCGGCAGTCTCCGTCAACGGGGAACAAGCGAGAGCAGCCGCCGAGCTCCAGGACGTCTACGAGTTCTTGGGTGAACTGGCGAACCAGGCTGGTCCTTTCGTGCAGCTGACGCTCTTGAACCTGTTGCGCAGCGATTTTCTGACTCCGGTGCTCGTCGCAGCAGCGAATGGTGATCGCTCGGATCTAACGCTATCGGACGCAGTCCAACTTTTCATTTTCTTTCTGGAACGTGGGCACTCAGCCTTGGTATGCTCTGAATGCTGCGCCACTCTCGTACGTAGCGAGCGTTATACAGCGCTGTTATCTCGTTTCGTCAAAGCAAGTGCTTCGAACGCTGATCGAATTGCTGACCACGTTCGTTTACGATGCTTGACGGCATATGCGGCGAGCGTTCCCGTTTGCATAGCGGCTCGTGAGGCGCTCATCAACCGCTTGGAAGCGGTGCCCCAAGGCGAACTCTGGATCCAGCTAGACCCGGGGAGATCGTTCTGGGGATCGGTGTTCGATGAGAAAACCAACGGTGCGGGTGGTATAGCAACCACTCTTGAAATGGTTTTATTGAGGCTTGTCCTTGCAGTTGACGACCCCGAACAGCACACGCAAATCGATGCGTCCATTGTCCAGCTCTACCGAGAACGCATCGGGGATATCCAGCTCAGCCTGGAGCAGAACCCAGCCTACGCGAATGATCTGGGACGCCTGCTTGCTCACGCGGAGGACCGCCAGCGCCTGTGCAATGATCTTCTCCAACACATCAGGGATCGTTATCGATCGAGATTCGGGTCGGTGACGCCCTCTGAAGCGAACACCCTGAACGAGAACGCGCTCGACAGCGTGCAGCGTCGAGAGCATGTGATCGCGGACGCAAGTCTCTGGTTGCTAGCGCATGCTGTAGCTGCTCAAGCGCCGCGTAGACAGACTGGAACCCCATCCCGACCGGCTGATTCGTCGGAGACAAGCGCTGCATACAAACGGGTGACCTGTTTTCTGGGGTATCTGGAGGCAACGCTCGACAGCGATACCTACTCGGACGTGGACGCCGTCCTGCTGCCCCTTTACAAGTGCGATCTGGCGCGTTCGGATCCGAGCCGCTGGTCAACACAGTCGGCGGAGACGATGACCTTGGCGCTAGCCCAGACGGATGTTTTTAACTGTTCACTGGAGGGCAGGCGTGTCCTGTGCGCGGCCGACGAGAACGAGAGCAAAATGCTCATCGTAGGGGAGGTGCTGGAAGGTGGCGGCTTCCAGCCCCTACTTGGTCTTCCACTCGAATACATTCTGGAGTTAACCGAGCCCGAGCCGACAACGTCTGCTACCAATGAGGGCTGGTGTGTGCTCATTCAGCGCTCGGATGTTACGCAGGTGCTGGACCTTGTATTCGAGAGCGAGAGCACGGCACGGGACTTTGTCGCCCATGTGAGCAAACTGTTTCCGCAGGTGGCGGCGTGGCGTGCCGCGTGCTTACGGGACGCGCTGCTTCTACCGCACTCGCGAACGTCATTGTAATTGCTGCTGGTGTAGAAGCAGAGAGCGCCCTGCAAAGCCGCAAATGAAACACACAGGCTCGCAAGGTCTACGACCGCTCCAACAGTCAGCAATATTTGCGGGAAACGCCGTCGTCTCCAGATGACCGTTGGTGGCAGTGCGCTGGACGGCGCCCGAGCGTCAGCTGTTCGGTTGCTCGCTGGAGACCCTGCGCTCACGTCCAGAAGTGTGCCGCTTGTTCATCGGCTGGTCAGTGCGCGATGAAAAACCATTGCAATATCCATGGGCTGGACTGATGACATCTGCACTCAGAAATTGCATCGTATGTGGCGAGTCCTCCACGGGCACAATCGGAGCATGCGCGAACTCTGATCAACACCAAGTCTGTGCGAACGACGACAACGATGGTACCGACCGGCAACGACTCCGTGACAAGCGTCGAAACGATTCACGTCTTCAAACTTTGTTCGTGACGGTGACAGCGCTGGTCCAGTAGCATCCCTGTTAAGCACTGCACGGCATCGGTTTAGGGAGCCGTCGTCGCTATTCAGGTGTCCGGTCCATACCAGCAGCTGCCGTTGCAATGCAGGTCTTTGTGGATGCTGCAAGTACAGAGTCTGGTCAGTTCGCCTAGGTAATCCTGTCTATATCGAAACAATGCAGCGTTGGTTTCAAGCGTGCACACGCTGCAATATCGAATAATGCAACACCAATATCGTTCACCGATGGCCAAGGACAGGTGTTCCAGGTGTCTGTGAGCCCAGTAGCAGCCTTGCTGGGTAGCTGAAGCGTAAAACCCCAGTTCAGTGGTCCAAGCGACGATTCAATGCCCTCGCTCCTGAGCACTGATGTTTTCATCGAAGGACTTGCGCATTTTAGCCCAATGCCCACACAGAGTACCAAACGATTCGCTTGAAAGCTTTGTCGAAAAAAAGCCGCCAGATGCTGTGGAAGCGCAAGACGTTTCCGAATGTTGATCGTGGTGGTCAAGTCTCGGTACAGGAAATGCGTCCGCGTGTGTTTTCTGGTTGAATCACATACCAGCAAGCCGCTCTTTTTCGATTGTCTCGCTATCTGGCATTCGGTCAGCGTACGGTACACCACCACGTTATCCATCCGGCTCTGTTGCAAGCGCTGCCTCTCCATCTGTTTCATTGTGCACGCTTGCTCGTGATGCGTGGATACAATCACGATATCATCGATGAAAATCGTATAGAATCGATTCCTGAATTCGTTGTACGCTCTGGCGGAAGAGGCACGAGTACGGCCCTTGCGCACAGCGGCATGTCTGGCGCCGTAGACTGCAACCCAAGGACGCGAGTTATGGGCTTCAGTTTTTCCAGCTCTTTGAAGATATTGGTGAATGCACGCTTGTTGCCTCCGCACAACCGACAATGTCGGCGACGACAACACGGTTTCGTCCACTATCGCCAAAATTTTGCGGTATGAGCTCTGTGGATGCTCGTGAACGCTCTGAACGAGGCGCACAGCGCATCCCCCGTCTCTGCCCGTTACGATACTCAGGGCGTCGAGATGGTCACAATGCATTCACTGCAGTAGCTGGTGTGGCTTCTTGCGTCCATCAGACTCGAATCTCGATCAGAGAGAGCCTTGGAGAAGTTGAGCAGCATCATTGGCGTTCTATGCACGTCGTTGGCTCTATCCTCTTGAATCAGAGCTGCGAAGACGGCAACGATGTTCTTGGACTCGAAAAGCATGCTCGCCACGAAACCTCTCTACGTACGTCCAGTTACTTAGGACGGATGAGAATGAGTGTCGGTGCTGAACTCAGGTCTATACTTCACAGCGTGCATTCAGTTGGATATTCCGTCGATCCTGACCGCCAATGCGAACCTCTTTCCAGGTCCTCGCGGTAGCCCAGGAGCCATGAACGATGTACGGCCATACTCATCACGATCTTGTTCGAATGCTTCATGCTTGCTCACAGAGACCTACCATGACCTACTGTGGAGTCCATGCACTACTACAAACAAATGTCAACGGTGATCTCATGGGTCTTGACTCGACAACTGGTGACCATATCCAGTGGACGCTCGGTCAGGCCAAGACGCTCGGATGCTGGAAGGAAATCCGATTCCCCCCGGGATGGCTCTCCTCTGCGAAACGCAGTAGCGCAGGATGCAAGCAAGGCAGGCATCACGTCTGAACCATTCTCTGCAGGTGACGTCCGTCGGCCCGGCACCGAGCACACTAGGATGTGCTTGGACGGTCTGAAGCGACTGTCGCTGTTGGAATGACTTTTCTTCCGAACTCGCTGCCATTTCGAGCGCTTCATCACCAGCTCGCCACTCGCCTCTATCGACACCTAAGGAATCCGCTTGAAGTAGTCTTCAGTTTCTCGGACCAGCGAGTTGAGCGTACAACGCTCACGAGACAGACCTCATGAATCGCTCGACATTGACCTGCAAATGGATTTGCTTTTTGAGTCTTGTTCAATAATTTTTCACACCTGTGCTGTATC
>Ga0078972_1008372_pt1 | contig 21728 bp, 19 predicted proteins | sample YelNatPaOPGAMG01_FD_67568 | JGI IMG/M metagenome (GOLD analysis project Ga0078972, IMG submission 67568) | Hot spring thermophilic microbial communities from Obsidian Pool, Yellowstone National Park, USA - OP-RAMG-01 (SPADES assembly) (version 2) | ecosystem: Environmental > Aquatic > Thermal...
AGGAATGACCAGAAGGATAGGAACTCCCATTGGTCAAAGGGGGGCTCCGAATGACCAAAAGGGGAGTACCTTCCAATGACCAAAGAGGATGCTCTGAATAACTTATTAGTGCGCCCATCTTGGTCTCAAGAAACATAAAGTAAATCTTCCTCTCCCCTTGGGGAGAGGATTGAGGTGAGGGGGCGATTCAGAGACGACTGAGACAGGAAAGGAAGATTCTTGTCGTTTCTATCTTGGGAAGATTCATAAGGGTCCTCGGAATGGCAAGAAGGGGAGGCCCTCCCAACGAGAAGGAGGCGCAACCCTATTAACCCTGTCATTGCGAGCGAAGCGAAGCAATCTCACCCGATGGCTGATTGCTGTGGGCTCAACGTCGATCGCTGGTTGCCGAAGGCTGATTGCTGGTCGCTGAAGGCTGAACAATGAACAACATCTCGAACTACGATGTGGTGGTGATCGGAGCAGGGATCGTGGGCTCGATGATCGCCCGGGAGCTCTCCAAATACGAGGGGAGGATCGGCCTTGTGGAAAAGGAGCCCTCCCCCGGTTGGGGTGTTTCGAAGGGATCTCTATCCATGATTCACGCGCCCGATTTCTGCCCTCCTGGAACGTCTAAAGGAGGGCTTTGTGTCGGTGCTCCCGAAAGGTTTAAGAAGCTTTCGCAAGAACTTGATGTGGCCTATCGGGAGGTCGACGAGCTTTGGCTCGCCCTTGAGCCTTCCCACATTCGAATGATCGAAGATGCCAAGGCAAGAGGGGAAGGGCACGGAGGCAAAGGCTTTCAGATCATCAGAGGGGATGAGGTGAGAGCCCTTGAACCCCATGTGAACCCCAAGGTGGTCGCCGCCCTCTACATCCGGGGCCTTGGGGTTGTTTATCCCCCCGAATGGGCCTTTGCCCTTGTAGAAAATGGCTTGCAGAATGGGTTAGAGTGTCATTTCGGCACGGAAGTTCAAGATATTCAACAGGAAGGGAATTCAGGCTATTTGATTCAGACCTCACAGGGCACGCTCAAAACGCGATACGTGGTGAATGCAGCGGGGCTCTTCGCCGATGAAATCGCCACAATGGTAGGAGACCGGGGGATCAAGCTGGAACTCACAAAGGGAACGATGGCCATCTTCAGCAAGTCGGTTTCGGGAATGGTCCGTCATATGGTCTATGGAACGTTTTCGAAGCAGCATAGCCAGGCCATCACCCCCACCGTCCATGGGAACCTCCTTGCAGGCCTCGGACACTTCTCAACCCCTGAACACAAAACCGATTACAAGGTCGAAGCTGCCGGACTTCAAGACATGATTCGCATGGCGAAAGAGTTGATCCCTGCTCTCGACGAGCACGAGATCATCACAACCTTTGCTGGGATCCGTTCCGAGAACAATCGTGTCCCCAATGGAGACTTCTTTCTTTCACCTTCGGAAAATGCCCCAGGGGTGATTCATGCCGTCATCGGCCAGCCGGGTTTGACGGCAGCCCCTGCCATAGCAGAACGCGTCGTCGAGATGCTTTCGAGAGAGGGTTTTACCCTTCGTAAAAAGCCTCACTTCCAACCCAAAAGGCTGTCTTGGTCTATTTTCTCTGGAGCGGATGAAGCGACCCGGCAAGGATTGATCCGTTCGGATCCCCGCTACGGAAGGATCGTGTGCCGTTGCGAAAACGTTTCGGAGAAGGAGATCGTGGAGGCCATTCACAGAGGCGCCGAGAGCCTCGATGCCGTCAAACACGTGACACGGGCCGGGATGGGCTGCTGCCAGGGCGGTTATTGCGGAACGAGGGTTTTCCATCTCGTTGCACGAGAGTTGGGAAAAGAGCATCGGGAGATCACAAAAAAGGGGAAGGGATCATTTGTTGCTGTGAGAAATTAACGTTGACGAAGCCTATTTGCAGGTTTGGAAAGAATTTTTCCTTTTTCAACGAAGTTTGCGACTGTGGATATGGGTCGGTTTTTGAGAACCCACGAGATTGCTTCGGCACTTCGTGCCTCGCAATGACGAAAACGGGAGTGCCTCTCAATCATGACAAGGGGAGCGGCTCAAAGTGACCAAAGCGAGAGGGTCTCGCAATGACGGGTAGAGGAGGCCCTTGCAATGACGAGAAGGGGAAAGCCTTGGAATGATCACGGAGAGAGAGTCCCGTATTGAGGAGAAGGCGCGGACTCCGCAATGGCCAAAGGGAGAGCCTGGGCATGACAACAAAAGGAGTGCTTCGGGATGACCAGAGGGAGAGGGCCTCGCAATGACGAAGAGAAGGGTGTGGTTTTGACCAAAAGGGAGGATCTCGGAATGACGAGAAGGGGAGCATCCCGGCACGACAAGAGGGTTGAGCTTCCTCACCCCAAGCCCGTAAATTGGGGGGCTCGCTTATCTTTCAAGTGGGTTGGAGCTTATGGCGGGCCGGAAGGAGTTCAAGGCAAGGGAGTTAGCTGATGGTGATTGAGGGGGTAGCGAACGAAGCGATAGGGGTCGATGTGGCGATTGTGGGAGGGGGCCCGGCAGGGCTTTCGACCTGCATTGAGTTGGCCCGCTCCTCGAGGGATCTGAAAATCGTCCTTCTTGAGAGCGAAGAGGAACTGGGGGGGCTTCCGCGGAGCTGCCGTCTTTTTTTTGGCATGAGGGACCTCAAACGAATCTATACCGGGCCTGCTTATGCGAAGAGGCTCGGGGATCTTGCTCGAAGCACCCGAGCCGAGATCCAAACGGAGGCAACGGTTCTCAATATAAAGCCGGATGAGGAAAGAGGCCGCCATCGTTTGAGCGTTGCTTCACCAAGTGGCCTCAAGGCCTACGAGTCCCGTTTTGTTGTGCTGGCAACGGGCTGCTGCGAAGCCCCTTTGGGGACCAGGCTCATCCCAAGCGCCCGACCCGCGGGTATTTTTACGACGTGGCAGCTTCAGCAGATGGTTCACCTCCATCATCTCAAACCCGGGAAGCGAGCCCTTGTGATTGGAAGCGAGGATGCCGCTCTGTCCACGGTCATGACGCTGCAAAAGGCCAAGGTGGAGATTGCGGGGATGGTTGAAGAGGATGACGAGCTTCAAACCTACCCCCTTGTGGCGAAGGCCCTGAGCCGATTCTATCACTTTCCAATCTTTGCAAAAACGGGCATCAAGTGCATTCGAGGAACGGACCGTGTCGAAGGGGTGGAATTGTCGGCTGGAGGGAACGATACCGGTTTCGAGATCGAGTGCGACACGGTGATCCTCACGGGCAAGTTTCGTCCCATTTCTCAATTGATCGACGGCACCGAGGTCATCAAGGATCCTCGAAGCGGAGGACCTCTGGTGAACATGAAGCTCGAGACCTCCGTTTCCGGGATTTTCGCGGCGGGCAATGTTCTTCGGGGTGGCGACATGCATGATCTCTGTGCCCTCGAGGGAAGAATGGTGGCCCGAAACATCGTAGCGAGGCTTTTAGCGTCAAAAGAAGAAGTGGGAAACTCGGTCTTTCTCCGGGTCGAGGAGCCCATTCGCTACGTTGTGCCTCAGAGAATCGAGAGGCCTGCCTCTGGTGGAAGAAGGGGAGGCGCAGTCTTCGCCCAGCCCTCCGTTCAGCTTTCTCATACGCTGAGAGACTGTACCATCGAGGCCCGATCGGGGGGAGAGAAGGTGTGGGAGAAGGGCTTCGGACGCTTGATTGCCAATCATCGAGTCGTGATCCCGATCGATCGCTTCGATTGGCGTCGAGTCGATTTCGAAAGAGGAGTCGAGTTGAGGGTTCGGGGATAGGTCCGTGAAAGAGTTCGACGTCGCTATCATCGGTGCAGGGATCATTGGCTCTTTCATAGCCAGAGAGCTTTCGCGTTATGAGCTTCGTATCGGTCTTTTCGACAAAGAGCCTTTTCCAGGGGTCGCCGTGACGAAGGCCGGTGTTTCGCTGATTCATTCGCCCCTCATGTGTCCTCCGGGAACGCTCAAGGGTAAGCTTTCCATGGGCGCTCCAGAGCGTTACAAGAAACTGGCCGGAGAGCTGGATGTGCCCTTTCGGGAAGTGGACGAGCTTTTTGTCGCCCTCCATGAATCCCAGATGGCGAACCTGGAGGCCTTAAGAAAGCGGGCGAAAGAGTATGGGTTAAAGGATTGCGAGCTTATTGGTCCCGAAAGGGTTCGAACCCTTGAACCTCATGTGTCGGAAAAGGTGAAAGGAGCCCTTTACGTCCGGGGCCTTCTGGCTGTCTATCCGCCGGAGTGGGCCTTTGCCCTTTGCGAGAACGCCCAGACGAATGGAGCCGAGCTTCATTTGCGGGAGAAGGTGACGGGACTGAGCAAGAAGGAAGGATTCGGCTATGAGGTGCGAACCGAAAGAGATCTCTTTTCGGCCCGCTTCCTGGTCAACGCGGCTGGCCTTTATGCGGATGAGATCGCAGCGATGCTCGGCGATGGCGACATCGAGCTGAAGCTTACGAAAGGGACGATGGCGATCCTCGACAAATCCCTTGGTCATCTCGTTCGCCATACGATCTATGGAACGTTCTCAGGGGAGCACAGCCAACTGGTTACCCCGACGGCCCATGGCAATCTGATGATCGGTCTTGGGCGGTTTCCGACCCCTCGGGACAAGCAGGATACCTATGTGACCCGAGATAAGCTGGAAGAGGTCATTCGAATGAGCCAAGAGCTGGTCCCGGCTCTTTCTGAGAAAGGGATCATTGCCACGTTTGCGGGGATTCGCTCAGAGAACAACAAGGCCCCCAACGGTGATTTCTACATCGAGCTCTCGGAGAAGGCCAAGGGTGTCGTTCACGCGGTCATCGGGTCGCCCGGGCTTACGGCCGCTCCCGCCGTGGCGGAACTTGTGATAAAGAAGCTCCAAGAGGCGGGATTAAGGCTTCGGGAAAAAAAGGCCTTCCAAAAGGAAAGAAAAGGATGGTTTCGTTTTGCCGAGGCTCCGGAGGAGGCGAGAAGAAAAGTCGTCGCGAACGATCTCCGATACGGTCGCCTCGTCTGCCGCTGCGAGGCGGTGAGCGAAGGAGAGATCATCGAGGCGATCGCGAGAGGAGCCGACACGTTGGATAGCGTAAAACACGTGACCCGTGCGGGGATGGGACGTTGCCAGGGCGGGTATTGCGCCATGGCTGTTTTGGATCTCCTCGCGAAAGAACGAGGAGGGCAAACCCAGGTGACGAAAAAAGGGGATCGATCATCAATGGTTTTCGGTCTTGACCCATGTTCGGCGAGGAGGAGATGACAGAATTAAGACCGGTCAGCCGAGTCCTCATATCTGAAGGCATCATCGAGCAGATCAAGAATCTGATCCTGAACGGTGATCTAAAGCCAGGGGATCCTCTTCCCTCAGAGATCAAGATGGCTTCTCAGATGGGAGTGGGTCGAAGCACCCTGCGGGAGGCCCTTCAGGTTTTGATCCACTTGGGCTTTATAGAGCGCAAAGGGAAGGAAACGATCGTTTCGCCCTCGGTTGGGCAGAAGCTTTTCCCGAGGGATATCCTCAACCACTATCAAGCCCATAAAGGCATCATGGAGATGATCGAGCTGAGAAAGGTGGTCGAGTCTTTTTTGGCGGAGTCGGCCGCCATCCGGGCAAGCGAGGAGGTGATCAAACGGCTGGGGGAGGATCTGAAGGAGATGGAAGAAAGCATAGGAGATGTGCAGAGGTTCATCGCTTCGGATCACCAATTTCATCTCCGCATCGCCGAGGGGGTCCAAAACAAGGTCTTTTACGACCTGATGATGGGCATCCGCAATTTACTGAGGGATAGCCAGGAATTGGTCCTGACGAAAAGCCGCGAGATTCCACCCCGTTCGATGGAATTTCATCGAAAGATCTACCTGGCGATCAAGGGGCGAAAGCCAAAGCTCGCCCGAAAATGGATGGTTGCCCATTTGAAGGATGTGGAAAGAGAGATGTATCAAATTCTGACCAGAGAAACGCTGAAGGAGGTGTCAAATGGAAATTAGTTCGAAGATGAAAGCCGCGGTGCTCATGGGTCCCAACGATCTCAGGTTGAAAGAGGTCGATACGCCCCAGCCTGGGCCGGATGATGTGCTGATCCGAGTGGAGGCCGTTGCGGTATGCAGTAGCGATGTGGCCCTGATCGCGAAGCCTTGGCCCTTTCAGCCTCCCTATGGAAGCTTCATCCCAGGCCACGAGTATGCCGGAACCATCGTTGCCGTGGGGCAGAACGTAGATCGGGTCAAGGGGGGGGATAGGGTGGCCGTGGAGGCCCATCTGGGGTGTCTTCGGTGCCGAAACTGCAGGCTCGGAAACTATACGGCCTGTTTGAACTATGGCCAGAAGGGACATCGGGCCAATGGATTCACGACGAACGGTGGGTTCGCCCAGTACGTGGTGAATCACATCAATACCGTTCATCCCATTCCCGATACGATGGGCTTTGACGAAGCGGCCCTGATCACGAACCTGGGATGCGTCCTTTATGGGTTCCAGACCGTTGGAGGGTACATCGTGGGCGATACTGTGGCGGTGATCGGTCCCGGGCCTTTGGGGTTGATCTCCGTGGCCGTTGCGAAAGCCCTTTGTGCTCAAAGGGTTTTTCTCGTGGGAACTCGGCCCGCAAGGTTGAACGTAGGCCTGGAGCTCGGTGCGGATCGGGTGATCAACGTGAAGGAGGAGGATGCGCTAAGAGTGGTCCTGGAGGAAACGAAAGGGATTGGAGCGGATCTGGTGGTGGAATCCTCAGGGGCGCCGGGTGCCATCAACATGGCGATTCACATGGCGAAGCGGATGGGAAAGATCCTGATGCTCGGGCTTCCGGAAGAGGAGGTCAGTGTAGATCTTAATCAGCTCGGCCAAGAGAACAAATCGATCCACACGGTCCGAGGAGAAGGCTGGGCCAACTGCGGCCGGGCCGTCTCCCTTGCAGGCTCAGGCAGGGTGAACCTGAAACGTCTGGTCACCCATTCCTTCGTCTTTGATCAAATCTCGGAGGCGTTCAAAACCTTTGTCGAGCGGATCGGAGGAGCGATCAAGGTGACGGTTCACCCCAATGCGTAAGAATGGGATGACGGGAGTTTCCCACGTGTTACGTTGTGTTGTGGTGTTATGGGGTCCAGGTTGAAGGAGGAGGATCTGGGGTTCTTGACAATCCCTTTCAGATTTGCTAAGAAATGTCGGTCTGTCAGACAAACATACGGCCCAAGGTGGGCGAGTTTAGACGAAGGGAGGTGGTTCTTGATCTCCGGGAGAGAGGGTTCGTAGGGTTGGTTTCGGTTTCTTGCCCTTGTTAGAATCATTTCAGAATGAAGGAGGGTGCGATGAAGAAAGGATGGAAATGGATCGGTGTTTTGGCGGTCGGGTTGATGTTACTTCCCGCTCTCGCGGGTGCTGCCGAACAGCAACCCAAAGTCTTCAAACTGGGATTTATCACGGGCCTCAGTGGTCCCTTGGCAGCCGCAGCGGAAACGCAGAGGAAGGCGGTTTTGCTCTTTGTCGATCAGGTCAACAAGAAGGGTGGCCTGGACATGCCCTGGGGAAAGATGAAGATTGAGGTTCTCATTAAAGATGACGAGATGAAATTGGACGTTGGTGTCCGGCGTTTTCGGGAACTTGTAGAGGCGGGTGTCCACGGCGTAACAGGGACGATTTACAACCCATTGGCCGGCGCGTTGAACGAGGAATGCAAACTGACGGGAACGCCCTATATCCCCGCATGCGTGCCTGCCATTGAATCGTTTAAAAAGGGCAATCCGGCCCATGCCACATTCTCTGTAGCCTTCACGCCCTGGAGCATCGGCTATCTCGAAGGCGATGCCCTCATCCGGGGAATGGGAAAGAAGAGGATCTTCTGGCAGGGTCGACCCGATTCGTGGGGAACGGTAATGCTCGACGGGCTCAAGGCCTATATCAAAGACAGTGGGATGGGTGAGATCGTGGGGGTCGAGGAGAACCAGCGAGGAACTCTGGATTACTCCTCCGTCATCAATAAAGCCCTTGCCCTGAAGCCTGATGTGTTCAGCGTGAATATGTTTGGTGGCGATGCGGTGGCCTGCGTTAAACAGGCCTACGACATGGGAATGCACAAAGTGAGCATGATCTTCAATACCTGGACCACCTACGAGGTGGGAATGGGGATTCCGGAGGCCGCGCTGGCCGAGATGTACGCCCTTGCCTACTACCATTATAACATCGGTGATTTCAGCAAGGAGCTGGCGGCTAGGGGGAAGCCCTTGGTCGAAGATCATATGAAGATGTGGAAGGAACCCCCCGATGCCTACGGTGTCCTGGCTTATGATGCCGTTAGTATTTTATTTCAGGCCGTGGAAAAGGCAAAGAGCGTCGATTCCAAGAAGATCGGAGACGTCTTGGCTACCTCTACCTTCGAAACCATGAAGGGACCGGCCAAATTCCGGATCGATCACCAGTTGACAGGGGATCATTTGGCCTTCTTGGTGAAGGGAAAGAAGAAGTCCGAGCAGAAAGAAAAGTGGGATGTCTATAAGGTTCTCGGTGTCTACGGAGGGGATAAGGCTCTACCTCCTCTGAAGATGCTGGGCTACTAAGGAGAAAGGGGCCTCTTCTCGGTTCGGTGGAGCTGCGAAGAGGCCTCGGTTTATCATAGTGAACGCGACATCAAAAAGTTGACATTGTGAGGAGCGAATCGATAGGGCAATCGTTTGAGTCTGCCTCCCATCGTTCGCGATGACAAAGGGCTTTCGTAGGGTAAGCCCTTGTGGCTTGCCAAGAAGGGTTGCAGCGGCTTGCAGGAGCAACCCTCAATGGGTTGCTCCGGGTGGGCAAAGATTTTCCAATCAATGCGTGAAGATTTGAGGGCGAACATGGAGAAAAAGGCGACGTTGACCATCAAAGGGGTGACGAAGCGATTTGGGGATTTCACGGCGGTGGACCGAGTCGACCTCGAACTGTTCAACAAAGAGACGTTAGGCATCATCGGCCCAAATGGAGCTGGGAAGACCACCTTAGTGAACCTGGTCACCGGATACTATGTGCCCGATGAGGGGAGCATTTTTGATGAAGAGGAAGATATCACAAGGCTTTCTCCTGCTGAAAGGGTATCTCGAGGGATTGTGAGAACCTTTCAACTGGTCCACGTATTTGACAATCTCACCGTTTACGAAAATTTAGGGCTCTCTTTTTTCCGAAAGAAAGAGGGAAAGTCCCTTCCTCTGCGCTTGTTTTACACAAGTTTCAGAGAACCCTCCATTGCCATGAAAATCCAGGAAACTATGGAGATGATGGAATTGGATCATCTCCGCGATGAAAAAGTGGGTAACCTCCCTCTGGGGAGCAAGAAACGCCTTGAACTGGCCATGGCTTTTGTTTCGGATCCAAGGATCGTCGTCTTCGACGAGCCTTTCTCCGGCCTGGGAGACCAGGAGATTAATGAGGTGGTGGCCGTTTTGAAAAAATACACCCATGACAAAACCATTCTCGTCATCGAGCACAAGGTATCGAAGCTGACCGAATTCGCGGACCGACTGGCCGTGATGCACGAGGGCCGGATGATTTGTTGTGGCGATTGCGAAGAGACGCTTCGGGACCCCGAGGTCCGGCGAAGCTATTGGAAAGTCTCAGGATAACGGGTGAAAAAATGGACGATCAGAAGATGCTCACCGTGAAGGATGTGTCCGTTTCATATCAAAAGCTCAGGGTCGTTTTCGACGTCTCCCTCCATGTCACTCCGGGAGAGGTGGTGGTCGTAGTGGGTCGAAACGGCGCAGGCAAGACGACCCTTTTTCGGACGATTGGAGGCTTCTTAAAGAAGGATAAAGGGTCGATTCAGTTCAAAGGGCAGGAGATCGGTAACCTCTGGGCATACGAGGTAGCCCTCATGGGGCTCAAGTATATTCAGCAAGACAAACAAGTCTTCTCGGATCTCACTGTTCGTGAGCACCTCGAGCTGGGAAGTTATGCCACGAAAGACCGTAATTGGGAGCCGGTCCTCGATCATTTTCCAAAGTTGAGAACGCTGATGGATCGGAAAGGGGGCAACCTCAGTGGTGGAGAGAAACAGATGCTCCTCATCGCAATGGCTCTTCTTGGGAAACCAAGCTTGGTCCTCATGGATGAGCCCACCGAAGGGTTGGCCCCACACGTCGTCAATGAAATGAAGGATTCGATCAAACGGATCCGGACCGAGACCACGCTCATGATCATCGAGCAGAACCTTCCTTTGACCGCCGAGGTGGCTGATCGGGTCTATGCGATGAAAGAGGGGAAGATCGTTGCCGAAATTGTGGATAAAAAGGAGATTAAGGACCTTGCCTTTGAGAAGTATCTCTAAGGCAGGGATGGAAAAATTCTTTGGAGGGTGAAACGAACGATGAATTTCCTCAAACGAATCCCGGGTCCTTTTTTGTTGCTCGTTCTCGTTATCGTGGCGAGATATCTTTTTCCCAACAAAATGACCTTTATCGTAGAAATCATGATGTTTTCCATCTACATCATGGGGAACGATATCCTCTATGGCTATATGGGGATGGTTTCCTTTGGTCAACCCTTTTACTTGGGGGTTGGAGCGTACACGGCGGCCCTCTATCTCGCCTATCTCGGCCACGATCCTCTGGTGGCGATGCTTTTGGCGATCGTGAGCGGCGCCGTTGTGGCCCTGATCTTAGGTCCCATTTACATTCGGCTTCGGGGAGATTACTTCGCCCTCATCAACGCCGCCACCTGTGCCATTGGATTGTTTCTCGTAGAAAAGCCTCTTCTCAAGATCACTCGGGGGGACGACGGGTTGTGGTACCGGACCCGCATGCAGCCCGAATGGTTTTTCGATCTCAGACAGCCTGCCCAATTTTTCTGGTTTGCAGTGATCATTCTAGCAATTGTTCTCTTCCTGTATCGGTGGTTGGATCGTTCCGCTCTGGGGGCGGCTTTTCGAGGGATCAAAGTCAACGAGGGAAAGATGAAGTTTTTGGGTTATAACACCTTCGCTCTGCGGTGGATCGGATATGGCTTTGCCTGTATCCTGGCAGCGTTGTCGGGGTCACTGTATGCGATCAACTTCGGTTTTGTCAATCCCAGTATTACAGAGCCAGGGCGAGCCGCCGAGGCACTCGTGGCCACCCTTCTGGGTGGGGCAGGGACAGTCTATGGAGCTTTCTTCGGGACCGTCGCGTTCCTCGGTATCAAAGACTTGGTGAGTACGTTCTTTACCCGGTGGGAGTTTGCTGTCGGTGTCCTCACCATGCTGGTGTGTTTCTTCCTTTCCAAGGGCGTTTGGGGTTTTTTGAACGAGTTGATTGAGAAGAAAAAGAGGAAGGCTTCACCGGTGTGAGGCATGGATGGAAGCCGGTTCTGAAGGAGACCGGGGGAGGCCTGGTTTCGGAGAAGACGATTAGGGAACGGAGGAAGGGATTGAGACGATGACACAGGAGATGCTTGTCAACGCAATCGTTTACGGAATGGGAAACAGCGGGATTCTTTTTCTGGTCGCGATCGGAATTTCGATTGGTTTCGGCCTCATGCGGATCGTTAACATGGAGCAGATGGTCTACTACACGTTTGGGGCCTATTTCACCTATACGATGGTGAGCTCGACGGGATCTTTTTTGCTCGCCCTCGTCGTGGGGACGCTCGTTGCAGCCTTTTTAGGGTTTCTTGTGGAAATTCAATTGCTCCGAAGGGTTTATGGCAAGGAACTGATGTTTACCATGGTGGTGACTTTCAGCGTCTTCCTGATTGGGATCGGGATCATCCAGTTCGTTTGGGGATTGGCGAGCAAACCTGTTTCGGCGCCGATCCATGCCATGATTCCTATCCTCGGGGCCAGTGTTCCTCTCTATCGGCTCGTGATTTTTGCGATCTCCATCCTGGTTTACATCTTGATCAACCTCTTTTTGAACAAGACGATCTTTGGCAAAGCCATTCGGGCGGGAATCGAAAACCCTTACCAGGTTCAGGGCTTGGGGATCAACATTCGACGCATCTTCACCATCACCTTTGTGGTGGCGAGCGGTCTGGCAGGGTTTGGGGGGGTTCTGAACGCCCCGCTCGTTGGAGTCGCTCCCTATATGGGCTTCGACATGCTTTTGTTCGCCTTCACCACCGTTATCTTGGGGGGATTGGGTTCGATCAAGGGGACCTTCGTCTCCGCCTTGATCCTTGGGCAGGTCATGTCCGTTGGGTCGGCCATCTACTCGCCCCTCTCGTCGCTTGGACCTTTTGTTGTCATGTTGGGGGTGATTCTATTCAGGCCCGCCGGGTTGTTTGGAATCAAAGGAAGGGCTTTCGGTTTCGAGGAATAAGAGGGGGCAACCGGGTAGTAAGATCTCCAAGAAGAAGTTGGGTTTGGATCGACCGGTGGGGAGAAAGGGTGGGAGCCCCCTTCTCCCCATCTTTCTTATAAGAGTATGGGGCTTTGCACGGGCAACCCTATGTGGTTGCCCTGGGCTGGACATGGCAAGGTTGGTTCTTTGTCGGGGCCCCCTATGTGGTTGCCCTGGGCTGGATACCGCAAGGTTGGTTCTTTGTAGGGGCAACCCTGTGCGGTTGCCCGGGGCTGGTGTAGCGAGGGGATGAATTGCCCTTGGCCTTTCGTAGGGCAAGCCCTCGTGGCTTGCCGTAGGGGTCTTTGTCGGGGCCCCCTATGTGGTTGCCCTGGGCTGGATACCGCAAGGTTGGTTCCTTGTAGGGGCAACCCTGTGCGGTTGCCCTGGGCTGGTGTAGCGAAGGGATGAATTGCCCTTGGCCTTTCGTAGGGCAAGCCCTCGTGGCTTGCCGTAGGGGGCTTGCGGAGAAGGTTCTCAAGGAAGCGACATGGGCGGATCGCTTGAAAAGGGCACATTCTTCGCGATTCGGTGGCAGGACCTCCCCTGGGAGGAAGTGAGGAAGGGCATCAGCCGAAAGGTCGCCTTAAAGGACCGATTGATGTTGATCATGTATCGTTTCGGTCCTTTTCTCGTCTGGCCCGAGGAGACTCACGAGGCAGAGCAAGGGGGCTACGTGATCAAGGGGAAGCTGGAGCTGAACCTTCCTTCCCGGGGGGAAAAGATTCTGATCAGTGCAGGGGAAGGTTATCTGATCGAATCGAACTTCCCCCACTTCTGGAAAACCTTGGAGGAGGAGACCATTTTAATCGACATCTTCAGTCCTCCTCGAATGGAGTTACTTCCGAAGAACCGCTAAAGAAGGTCGTCATTGCGAGAAGCAGCGTGACGAAGCAATCTCTGTAACCTGGAGGTTAGCTCATGGGGCATATGCGGCATTGCAAAGACGACGAAGAAGGGACCTTCCTTAAGGGAGAAGATAGAGCGGAGAAAGGAAAAGGGTGAGGAAGGCGCCATGATGACACGGGTTAAGCATATCCTCAGACCGGAAGACGGAAGAGAAGAACCTCTGAAGGACCTCGATTTTTGCAAACGGATCGTTCTGATCGACAAGGACACGGTTGGCGCCCAGGATGTGACGTTTGCGTATTGTCTTTGGGACGCCAGAACCTCCAATCATGTGAAACATACCCACTCCAACGCAGAAGAGATCATGTATATCGTTTCGGGAAGGGCCATCCTCGGGGTGAACGATGAGGAAAGGGAGGTCCAGAAGGGGGATACGATCTGGATTCCTCGGGGCGCGGTTCATTGGGGCTATAACCCATTCGATGAGCCGATGGAAATGCTGGTGGTCTATTCCCGGCCTTCTTTAACTGAAATCGGATACGAGATCGTCGAGTGAAGAAAGGGATGGCTGATGACGGAGCGAACGATCCTTCTCATCGGGACGATGGATACCAAGGAAGAGGAGCTTCTCTTCTGTCGTGATTTGATGAGAAAGAAGGGCTTTCGGGTCATCTTGATGGATACGGGGATTCTCAGGGATCCGAAGATTTCGCCCGATATCGAACGGTATGAAGTGGCGCAGGCCGCTGGAGTGAAGGACCTCCATGCCCTTGTGGCAACGGGAAACAAGGGGCTTTGCATCGAGACCATGATCAAAGGCGCGAAGGCGAAGACGGAGGAACTGTTTCACAAGAAGGCTTTTGATGGAATCCTTGGGATCGGAGGAGGGCAGGGCACCGACATCTGTGCTACGGCGATGCGAAGTGTTGGCAGAGGGGTACCGAAGGTATTGGTCTCAACGGTGGCCTCCGGTAAAGCAACCTTCGGCACCTACGTAGGCACAACAGATATTACCATGATGCACTCCATCGTCGATATCCAAGGCCTCAACTTCTTGATGCGCAGAGTCCTGGCGAACGCTGTTGGAGCAATCTGCGGAATGGTCGACGGGCTGGACGAGGCAGACATGAAGCCCAAAGGGACGCCCGTGGCTTTGTCGATGCTTGGAACCACGACACCTGGAGCTCTGCGGGCTAAGGGAATCCTGGAGAAAAAGGGGTTCGAAGTCTTGGCCTTCCATCAGAACGGTACCGGCGGCATCGCGATGGAGGATATGATCCGTGAAGGCCATTTCAAAGGGGTTTTGGATCTCAACCTCCACGAAATCGGAGACCGTTTTGTCGGCGGCCTCCACAGCCATGCGAGGGATGACCGTCTTGTGGCCGCCGGAGAGCTTGGTCTTCCACAGGTCGTCGCTCCAGGAAGCATCAACTATGCTGTGTGGGGTCCTTTGGCGACTCTGTCCGAGGAATTGCGGTCTCATAAGTACATCGTCCACAACCCCAACCTGACACTGGTCCGACTCAGCATGGATGAACTTCGTGAGGTGGGGAAGATCGTTGCCCAGAAGCTCAATCGGGCCAAAGGGCCAACGGAGGTTTTCATCCCCCTCAGAGGTTTTTCTTATCCCGACAGGGAAGGGCTGCCCCACTGGGAGCCCGAAGGAAACCAGGCCTTTATCGATGCTTTGAAGGCAAACCTCGACAAGAGGATTCCATTGAGAGAGCTCGACGCCCATATCAACGACCCCGAGTTTATCGACCCTGTGGTCGAAGCGTTTCTCGATATGATGAAAAAGACCATTTGATGAAATGCTAAACCTATCCCGAAATATGAGCTTGCTCATATTTTAGGTTGGACAAACAGTGGGAAAACAAACCTTTTTCTCCCCCTTGGAAGAGGATCGAAGTGGGGGGTGATTCTAAGGCGGCAGCCCTCTCTTGCCAAGGCGAGAGAAGGAGATGTCTGTTGTTTCTATCTTGAGAAGATTAAGAAGGGAGGCAGGTGTTCTTGGAAGGTGATTCATCCCAAGGGAGGAGGGTAATGATATGTGCAAGCGACTTTTAGATAAGAACGCCATCGTCACGGGTGCGGCCCGGGGAATGGGATTTGCCATCGCCAAGGCCTTGTATAACGAGGGAGCTCGGGTTGCGCTGATCGACATTGATGGGAAAGGGGCTGAGGCGTCGGCTCGGGAACTCGACAGCAAGCATGGGAGGACGATCGGAAGAAAGGTCGATGTGACAAAGAAAGGAGAGGTTTTCGCTCTCGTCAAGGAAGTGAAAGACCTTTGGGGGAGTGTGGACATCCTTGTGAACAACGCAGGAGGAGCGCTCAATACGCCTCATATTCTCGACGAGATCGAGGAGAAGGATTGGAACCTCGTCGTCGATGTGAACCTGAAGGGTGCCTTTTTCTGCTGTCAGGCCGTCATTCCCGAAATGGCCCGGCAGGGAGGCGGGGCGATCGTAAATATATCGGCCCTTGCAGGCCATTGGAGGGCTTCCCTTGCGGGTGTCCAGTACACCGCGGCCAAGGCAGGTGTCGAGGGCTTGACAAGACAGCTTGCCTACGACTGGGGAAAAAAGGGAATTCGGGTCAATGCCGTAGCTCCCACAGTGACGATGACCGGAGACCGTGTCCAGGGCCTGTGGGAAGCCAAAAGCGAAGAGGAGAAGAAGAAGGTCCTTTCCGCCATCCCCTTGGGACGGCTGGGAACGATGGAAGAGGTTGCCTCGGTCGTGGTCTTTCTGGCGTCGAACGAGTCGAGCTACATCACGGGGATCACGATTGACGTGAACGGGGGCCGCTATCTTCGTTAAAGACCCGAATCCGTTTTATAATAAGAGAAGAATCGTTTCAAGGCCGATGAGCCCATCGGCCAAGCGAGAGGAAACGATCCATCACCGTGGAAAGAGAGAGGAGGAATAAGGAATGAGAAAGAGTGTGGTAGAAAGGCTATGGGAAGTCAATCCCGAGGCAGAGATCTGGTGGGACTCTTCGCCGATCATCTACGAAAACTGGCGGAAGAAGATGATCGAGAAGGCGCCCAACAAAGAAGAGATGGTCGTCTGGCTCGATCGTCTCTACAACAAGAACAATCGTCCTCTCGATAATCTATTTCGAGGGGTCACCACGAACCCCCCTTTGTCCTACAATGCGATCAAGGATGATCCGGTTTACTGGGAAAAGTGGGTGGATGATCTCATTGCGAAAGAACGGTGCAAGGACGCGGAAGTGGTCTTCTGGAAGACCTACAAGGAGATCGTTTCAAGGGGAGCCGCCATGTACCGGCCCATCTTCGAAGCGAGCCATTACAAATATGGTTTCATTTCAGGCCAGGTGGACCCCCGAGTCCGACACGATGTCGATAAGATGGTGGCGCAAGCGGTGGAGCTTCACTCCTTGTCGCCCAACGTGATGATCAAAGTGCCAGGGACGAAGGAAGGTTATGAAGTGATCCGTCGTCTGACCGCGAAAGGCATTCCGACGAACAACACCCTGGCATTCATCATCCCTCAGTTCGTAGCCTGCATGAACGCCGTGGTGGCCGGGTTGAAGGAGGCGAAGGCCAATGGCGTGGATCTGACCCGCTGGCGTTCGGTCATCACGGCCATGAGCGCACGCTATGGAACGTTGGGTGATCTGCAGAAAGAAGCGGAAGAACGAAATATCAAGTTGAGCGAGGCCGATGTGCGATGGGCCGAGATTGCCATCTTCAAGAAGGCCTGTCGTCTTGTGAAAGAGAATCGGGACTATCCGGGCAAAATGCTTCTTTGTTCCATGCGCATGAGCCCGGTGCTCAATGGGGATGTTCGCTCCTGGCATATTGAAATGGTCGCAGGGGCCAACGTGGTTTATACGTGTCCTCCGCCCTATCTTGAAGGGCTCTTCGAGAAGGGACAGCATCTCGAGTTCCGAAATCGGATCGAGGAACCTGTTCCCGATGAGGTGATGGAAAAGCTTATGAAGATCCCCTACTTCAAGAGGGGCTACGAGGAGGACGGCTACAGCATGGATGAGTTTAATCAGCATCCGGCCCTCTTGGCCACAGCCAAGGAATTTTCCGGGGCGACCCAGGCGATGGTCGACTTTGTTGCCAAGCGGGTGGCCAACTACTGCGGTTGATCCCCTGAAGAGAAGGGGCAAAAGGAATGGGGAGGGTCGTTCGAGAAAGAATGCTCTCCCCTCTCTTTGCAATCCTCTTTTGGAGCGGCTGAAAAAGGGGCCTTTGAGAGAAAGGAGTCGACCTTGTCTTCGAAGAAAATTCTGTTACCCCAGCCTATCGAAAAAGAGGCGATGGAGATCCTTCAAGGAACGGGCTATGAAATCGTTCTCGCCCCGGATCCGAAGCCCGAAACCGTTCTTCCCCTCATGAAGGAGGCAAACGGGATCATTCTGAGGACCGGGATTCGTATGACGCGGGAGTTGATGGCTGCTTCGCAGGACCTTCGGGTCATCTCCCGAACGGGCGCGGGAGTGGATAACGTGGACGTCCCGGTGGCGACGGAGCTTGGGATCCTTGTCACCTGTGTGCCCGGAGCTAACGCCAGAACCGTGGCCGAACACGCCGTCACGCTCATCCTAACCTTGATGAAGCAGATCTTTCCGCTGGACCGGGAGGTGCGCCGGGATAATTTTGGGATTCGTTATCGATATCTGCCCCAGGACGTAGGAGGAAAGACCCTGGGCCTCGTCGGCCTCGGAAAGATCGGATCGGAACTTGCGCGCATCTGCCATCAGGCCTTCGAAATGAAGGTCCTTGCCTACGATCCATACCTACCGGCTGAGATCCGGAAGGGCTACGAAGGCTGGGTTCGTTTCTGTGACCTGGAAACCGTTTTTCGGGAGGCTGACGTCATCTCCATCCATATTCCGCTCACCCATGAGACGAAGAACCTGATCAGCCGACGGGAGCTTGGTTGGATGAAGCCGGGCGCTTACCTGGTAAATACTTCGAGAGGAGGTGTCATCGACGAGGAGGCATTGGTGGAAGCGCTCAAAGAGCGAAAGATCGGAGGAGCCGGCCTCGACGTCATGGCCCAGGAGCCACCTTCCAAGGATAGTCCGCTCAAAGAGATGGATAATGTGATTCTGACTCCCCATGTTGCGGGTCTCACACGGGAGATGGTCGTCCGGCTGGCTGTGGAAGCGGCCAAATCGGCAGTGGCCGTTCTTTCGAGGCGAAAGCCCGCTGAAGGGATCGTGAACCCCGAGGTATTGACTCACCCCCGGTGGAAAGACTACTTCTCCGACAAGTGACGTCGATCGTGATGCATGGCGGTGGCCCTAAAGCCAACGGATGACGAGGAAAAGGCACGGAAGGACGAGGACGAGAAGGCCCGTGGTAAAAAGCCAACAGGAGTTGGCAAGATCGACATCGAGGTCGTACAAGGTTGGAGGAACAAGAGCGATAAAAGCCACAGGCATGGAAGAGAGAAGGAGGACTACCTTTAACGCCAAACCTTCTACGAGCGCGTCATATCCGAGCACAAAGGCAAGGAGCGTGACCGCGGCGGGCACGATCAAGAACTTGATCAAAGACATGGCCATACATTCTCTGAGGTAGTGGCTGAGGCGACTCACTTTGAGAACCATGCCGATGGGAATGAGAAAGGCGATCGTTGTCAGCGGAATCAGATAGGTATTGAGAGGTTGGTAGAATTCAGGTCTTTTCACGCCGGAGAGGTTGAAGGTGCCTCCTGCCGCGATGCTTCCAACCGTGACCAGGATGAGGGGGTCGGCAAGAAGCTTCTTCAAAAGGCCAGAAGCCGTGGCTTTGTCGTTTTTCTGAGAACCGAAAAGCCGGGCAATGGGAAAACCGGCTCCGTAGTAGATCAGTTCCTCGAAGAGTCTGTAGATGGGGACCAGACCGAATCCCTCCTCACCAAGGAAAACATAACAGACGAGTCCTCCCACCGCACCGATATTGGTAAAAGACCCACAAACAAAGAAGGCTCCCGTTTGCCTCGGGGTTAACCCGAGGCCTTTGGCAATCCCCAGGGCGACAAGTCCGCCGAAGAGGAGGGCAAAGACGCCGAGGAAGGGAAGGGTGGCAAGCCTTGGGTTGTCGATTCGGATGGTCCAGACCGCACCGAGGACCGTCGTCGGCAGAAAACAGAAAAGGGCCGTTTTCAGAATGCCCTTCCTTATCCTTTCCAGATCGAGGGAGGGACGGAGAGAACCCCTTTCGACGAGCCGTTGGATCGTATAGCCGAAGAGCAACCCGAAAGCGATGACGCCAAAGGTGAAAAGGAATTTCGACATCCTTCAGAACTCCGATCATCCCCGCATTTTGAAAACCGACTCGAGCCTATTTGAAATTTCTTCCCGGCTTTGTCCTCTCCTGGACGGGGCCTTATTTTTCACCCCTGGAAAAGCGGTGGTATGGCTCAAGATATCGATCCCATTCCCTGTCCAAACCTGAGATTGCTTCGGCGAAACCTGAGATTGCTTCGGCACTTCGTGCCTCGCAATGACGAAAGGGGGAAGTCCTCGCAATGACGCGGAGGAAGCTGCTTCGCAATGACCAGAGGGAAACTGCCACGTGAGGACAAGAGGGAGAGTTGCTTGTAATGGCGAGGGGAAAGGTGCCTTGCGATGACGAGAGAAAAAAGGCCTCGGAATGAGGCGGAGGAAGTTGCCTCGCAATGACGCGGAGGAAGCTGCTTCGCAATGGCCAGAGGGAAACTGCCTGGTGATGACGAGAGGGAGAGTAGCCTGCAATGGCGAGGGGGAAGTGCCTCGCAAGGACGGAAGGGGAAAGCCCTCGCGATGAGGAGGAGGAAAGTCTCTCGCAACGGTAAACGGAAGGGGGTCTCTCAGTAAAAAAATAGTGAGAATGTCGGAATGACGCGAAAAAGAGGAGTTCAAACCCCAACCTCGTCGTTGCGAGCGAAGCGAAGCAATCTCAGGGTTTGAACTGCCGTCCTGGATTTTTTTCAGGGTGTCGTCCTGACTCTTTTTTGTAAGATGCGGAAACGAGTTCAGCATGGCAAGTTTAACAGCAAGGCGCTATAAATGATTTAGCTTAACCAGGAAAGTCTCTGGTTGCAACCGCATGACACAGATGGGAAAAAATAAAAAAGGTTGACGTTGGCCACAGATGGAATTTATAATGAAATAAAAAAAGCGGGGGGTTTCTATGTGGGATTACACCGATAAGGTGAAAGATCATTTTCTGAACCCGAGAAACGTAGGCGAGGTGGAAAATCCGGACGGAGTCGGTGAGGTGGGTTCCTTGGCCTGTGGAGACGCCCTGAGACTCAGTTTCAAGTTGGACGAGAACAAACGGATCAAAGAGGTGAAGTTCAAAACCTTCGGCTGCGCGAGCGCCATTGCCTCGTCTTCCGCGCTCACAGAGATGATCAAAGGGAAAACCCTCGAGGAGGCCGAGAAGATCACGAACCGCGACATTGCCGAGTACTTGGGAGGTCTTCCCGAGGAGAAGATGCATTGCTCGGTCATGGGAAGAGAAGCCCTGAGCGCAGCCATTGCAAACTACCGAGGGCAGAAGGTCACAAAGGAAGAGTTCGAGGTCGTCTGCAAATGCTTCGGCGTAACGGACAAGGAGATCGAGAGGGCGGTTCGCGAGAACGACCTCAAGACCGTCGAGCAGGTCACCTACTATACCAAAGCGGGAGGCGGTTGCGGGTCGTGCCATCCCAAGATCGAGGCGATCCTCGAACGGGTTCGAAAGGAGATGGAGAAAGAAGCACCTCCGGTCAAACCTACGAAGAAGAAGCTCACCAATATCCAGAAAGTGAAGCTCATCGAGGAGACATTGGGCCGGGAGATCATTCCCGCCCTCAAGGCCGATGGCGGCGATCTCGAATTGATCGACGTGGAGGGGAATAAGGTCTATGTGGCGCTGCGGGGCAAGTGCTCGTTTTGCCCGAGCTCCGATGTCACTCTCAAACAGTATGTGGAGTCAAAGCTGAGGGAATTTGTGACCGACGAAATCGAAGTGGAGGAGGTCCGACCGTGAAGACCGTCTACGTAGACAACAATGCGACAACGAAGGTAGCTCCTGAAGTGCTGGAGGCGATGCTCCCCTATTTTACGGAATACTACGGAAACCCATCAAGCATGCATTTTTTTGGGGGACAGGTTCAAAAGAAGATCAACGAGGCCCGGGAGCAGGTGGCCGACCTTCTGGGAGCCGAACCCTCGGAGATCGTCTTCACGAGTTGCGGAACCGAGAGCGACAATGCGGCGATTTTCGGAACCCTCGATTCCTACCCCGAGCGAAGGCATTTCGTGACGACCCGAGTAGAGCACCCAGCCGTAGGAAACGTTTCAACCTATCTGGCTCGAAAGGGCTATCGGGTCAGCGAACTCTCGGTCGATCGGGAGGGAAGGCTCGATTTGGACGAATTGAGGGAAACGGTCACGGAAGAGACAGCCTTGGTCTCCGTCATGTACGCCAATAACGAAACGGGTGTGGTCTTTCCCGTCGAGCAAGTCGGAGCTATTGTCAAGGAGAAAGGGATCCCCTTCCACACTGATGCCGTCCAAGCGGTGGGGAAAATCCCGATCAATCTGAAAGAGTCGACCATCGACATGCTCTCCCTTTCCGGTCACAAGCTTCACGCACCGAAGGGGATCGGCGTCCTCTACATTCGAAAAGGAACGAAGTTTTCTCCTTACATGATCGGAGGCCATCAGGAGAGGGGGA
>Ga0078972_1008374_pt1 | contig 21728 bp, 22 predicted proteins | sample YelNatPaOPGAMG01_FD_67568 | JGI IMG/M metagenome (GOLD analysis project Ga0078972, IMG submission 67568) | Hot spring thermophilic microbial communities from Obsidian Pool, Yellowstone National Park, USA - OP-RAMG-01 (SPADES assembly) (version 2) | ecosystem: Environmental > Aquatic > Thermal...
CTTTAACTAGGTGGCGGGGGGTCGTTAAGTCCGGGATCCTGAAGGGGTTGGTTGAGGAACTACTACTGAGGATAGAGCTGTGCTCCCTGAGGGGTAGGGCGGTCCTCTACGGATTGATCATAGCCCTAAAGGAGGGCGTGAGTCAAGCCATGAAGTCCTTGAAGAGACTCATGTGCTTGGGTATATCGTACTTAAGCAACCCACCACTCTACAGGTACTACGGATGATTGCTTGAGAGCATAGGTTGAGTGATGCCTGACCCGCTAACACACTACTTAGCGAGCTACCTAATATCTAGCAGGGTAGCCAAGCCCAAGTACTCCTTGCTAATAGCTCTCGCAGGACTACTACCGGACATAGACGTAGTTTTCAGGATCCACAAATGGGTTACGCACAGCTTAATAATAGTGCTCGCAACACTAACCCCCGCACTACTAGCCATCTACGCGTTTAGGAGGAAATACTTAAGGCTAGCCACCCTAGCCACGGCACTATACACACTACACATAGCGCTCGACACACTCACAGCACCGACACCAGCACTATGGCCGCTAACACAATCAATACAAGTGAGGTTCGAGGTAACGGGAACGATAAACAACAACGAAATAACGATAAAACCAATCATAGACGCGTCAACAAAACCCACAGACTTCACGCAGAAAACAACTATGGAAGGACCACTAATCACTGAAGCAAGCATAATACTAGCGATAATAACGGCCGCAATCACTCTAGCGGAGTACCTCATGAGCAGGAAGAGATCGCAATCTTAATTAAGACAACAACATCTGCAACTAATGGCTGAACAATAAGTAAAAAAGTAAAAATAAGAAAGAGTATGAGAATATTTTTAGTTCCACCAAACGATTTATTAAGGCATCCAATACCGAATCGCATGTACCATATCGCAAAGAGGTTAACGAGAAAGCATGATATTTTCTTGTTGTCCTACCCTAACCACCCTTTAGCTGAAGGAATTAAGAGGGAGCTAAGGGCTGTGGAAATCCCTGTAAGCAATGCTGTTGCAGTAGAGAACTTAGGGTCTTACTACTTTGTGAACGCTCCACTGATTTATACCACGATAAAGCACTTAATCAGAGAAGAGGACATAGATATTATAATACACGCCAACATACTTCCTAGTCTTATAGTCTCAAAACTCGCTAAAAGTTTTGGAGTTCCGAATATTTATGACTACCTTGATCACTACCCGGAGTCGGCCTCCGCGTACTATAGTCAAGGAAGACAATTTGTAGAGCTGGGAGTAAGGCTATTTGTTTCCCAAGCTTTGAAAAATAGCGACGCAGTAGTAACACCATCCTATGGATTAAAGAGGGTGGTGAGCACTATTATACCTGGCAAACCAGTATATGTGGTTCCTAATGGTGTGGATGCTGAACTCTTTAAGCCTCAGGATCGGAACTCAGCGAGAAGGGTGATCGGACTGGATACGAATTGCTACCTGCTACTTCTTCAAGGCTCTCTAGACGTGTGGATGGATATAGCGGGAATAATAAAAGTTTTAAGCAGACTTCATAGGATGGTAGATGTGAAACTTCTAGTCGTGGGGGTCTCCCATGCAAAGCATTACTACAGACTTCTACTTAAGTACGCTAAGCATTATGGGATAAATAAGCACGTTTATATCTACCCACCACAACCATATGAGAGAATGCCCATCTTCATAAACTCGAGTGACATAGTCTTCGCACCTTACCTAAAAACAGTAAAGAACTTAGCAACCCCGCTCAAAATAGCTGAAGCACTAGCTTGCGGAGTTCCGGTAGTAACCACAAATATAGTTGAGTTCAGACTTTGGTACAAACAAGGCATATACACATACTCTACGTATGCGGAGCTAGAGAACATATTAAAACAGTTACTTAGCGATATAGACGCTGTCAAGACAACATTAAGCAAAAACTCACATAACTTTAGAAAGACTTTTAGTTGGGACACACTGGCAAATAAATATGAAAAGTTAATTCAGGAATTATTATGAGAATCTTAATAACTTCACAATCGCTCCCTCCAAAGCATGCCGGAGGAGTGGAAATGTACGTAACGATGTTGATTAGATCTTTACTGCGTTTCTCTGGAAAAAAGACCTTGGAAGTACATTTATTGACATCTATTGATTCTTGGCAAGAAGTAACGTTTATAACAAACGATATTCTATCTAAGGATAGAATAAAGGTGATTCCGCTTAGGATTTCAAGCACATTACCAAGAACTTTAGCATTTGAACTATCTTTAAATAGCTTCTTAAGAAAATATAAGGATATAGTTAGAAGAGAATATGATGTTATTCATATTCAGTCAGGCGATATTTTCTTAAGCTCAATAAGAAGATCAATAAACAGTAAGGTCGTCTGTACGTTTCATGGAAATCACGCTCTGGAGATTAAAACAACCTTTACTAATAGACATGTACAAACACTAGAATTGAGTGAAATAATTATGGAGTTATATTTTAGTGTTTTAGACTTTTTAGCTAAGCCTAGTTATACAAACGCTATCGTAGGAATTTTTCCTTCAACATTTCTTTATAACTGTTACAAGAAGATATATAAAGGCAAAGCTCAGATAGCACCTCATCCTATAGATATAGACTTTATTAACAGCATTCTAAATCAAGAGGTTCCGGAGCACGAAAAAGCTCTACTAAGGGATCTGAGAAAGTATATGGAACTAAAAGAATTTATCATACTGTTCCATGGAAGGCTTGTATATAGAAAGGGGATATTTCACTTACTTAAAGCTCTAGAAATACTACTTAACAAAGATACAAGACTTCGCGAAAAACTAGGTCTCATTATTATAGGCACAGGTTTTGTGGACAGGGTGCTAAGAACCTATATAAATTCTAAAGGCTTGGGTAATAGTGTTATCATGGTGGGTAGAGTATCTATGCCGCTATTGTATAGACTTATAAAGCTAGCTGATATGGTAGCTATTCCTTCACTTTATGAGGCAGGAGTCCCGTATGCCGCACTAGAGGTTCTAGCTCTTAGAAAACCTTTGATGATCTCTAACTTACCATTCATAACAGAATTCCTAGACTTCAAAGATGCAATATTAGTAAATCCTTGTGATCCTATAAGCCTATCTGAGACCCTCCACGATATTATATATAGTGGGCAAAGAGAATTACGTAAGATAGCTGATAGAGGGTATTTAAAGATCGAACGTATCTTTTCACCCAGCGAGTATTATAAAAAAATAGTTACCACTTATGAAGAGATAGCGGGAGGTATACTTTGATTAACGATAGTATAGCGATAGCATTCCTAGCACCTTTTCCTCCTGCAGGCTCCGTATCACGATACGTAAGAACATTGACAAATGAGATCTCTAAGAACGCTAAGGTTATGGTGATCTCTCCGCTAGACATTTCTAAGCTCAAAAGTCGTGAGGGGGTGATATATAGAAGAATTCATCCCAATCTGAAGATTTATTACGTAGAAAAGGGATTAAGAGGTTATGTTAGAGCAATATACATGCTAAGGGAACTTCAACCGCTATTATTACATATTCAAGATGATTCCTGGTTTTTCTTTCCTTGGTTGCCTATTTTTCTATACATTGTCAGAAAAATATTAAAGAGTATTAAAGTTACAATAACTCTTCATGAGTTGCTACTTGTTAGGACAAAATTATTTATCCGACGAAAATATAGTTGTTTCCCAAAATTTCTGCGTTTTCTAGACTTCATTATAATCTTTCTGCACTACATGTATATTAAGTACCTTGCCGCACTAAGCGATTGTATTATCGTTCTTAATCCGTATGCAAAACATGTATTAAATAAGCTTTATAAAGTGAACATTAACAAAATCCGGGTGATTCCACATGGCACAACATCGGATTACACAACATATAAACAAACCCTTTCGCCAGTCTTTCTATATGTAGGGAATTTATCTCCATATAAAGGACTAGACCTACTGCTCAAAGCCTCCAAAATCTTGGATGATAGAAAGGAGCATATAAAAATACTTATTTGTGGCGTTGAACCTTCATACCCGTGGTCCCGTAAGATAATAAGAAGATTACTCTATGAGGCTTCATGCTTGCAGTTCGCTAAACTTAAATATTTAGGCTATGTAGACGATTCCTCCCTAGCCAAGCTAGTACAATATACTAAAGCCTTCATAATTCTTTATAAAGACGTCACAACAAGCGGAACAGTTTATCTTGCATACTCCTTCGGTAGACCTGTAATAGCCTCAAAACTTCCAGAATTCGTGTTTCAAGTTCATCACGGAGTTTCGGGTTTTTTAGTTCCGCTTAATCCTAATGATGTTGCCGAGGCTTTAGTTAAAATGAAGGAAAAGTGTCTAGAGAGCTTTAAGGAGCACATTATAAAGATTGCAAGAAGTCACCATTGGGGTAACATAGCCAACATTCATATTCTTCTATATAAGGAACTGTTAAGTCAAGCTATTGTGCGTAATCCTAAATGAGAATAACTAACAAGTTAGTTAACGCATTGAGTTTATTTGTGCTCTTAGGTTCTATATTTTCTAATACTTTAATGGAAAAATCCATAGGGCCTAAAGTCTTAGAATATGTAATGATTTGGATCTTAGCTCTCATATTGATATGGAGACATAATAATCTTACTAATTTTAGCATAGTGCTATCTATATATGCCCTATCACTTTCAAACATGTTAAGTATATCACTAATATCTCAGTATCCTTACGGTGTTGACATTTGTAAGGAGTACTATGTCTCAACGGAAGTACTGAAGCATTCTTTTTGGCAACCATCAAATGATGTCTACTTTAGTGTGTCAACCTTAGTATTTACTGTACCAATGTTAAACGTGATCACTGGCATTAACTTATTGTTCATTTACAAATTTATTTTAATATTGATAGTCGCGTTAATTGCTCTCACCTTATATTATATATATACTAGCTTGCATTTCACAAGGGAGATAAGCATGCTTGCCTTACTACTTGTGATGTCATCTGCTGGTTATGGAGGTCTAACAGGTGGGCTACGTGAATCTGTCTCTTATCTCCAATTCTATATAATCTTGTTATTTATTTTAAGGTTTCTTTTAAGAGAAACCCAGGTTCAGATAGCAAGGACTTGGTCTGTTCTGATTCTCCTTCTGGTAGGTTTTGGAATTATGCATTATACGTTCTTGTATATGGTTCTAACAACATTGATCATGAGTGTACTCATTTATTTTTTAATGCCTTCTTTTCTTACAGGGATTCCGTGGTTTATGCGCGTGAAAAACTCATTGATGAAAGTTTTTCTAACAGCGATATTACTACTACTTATTACCAGGTTTTTATGGGATTGCTTGAACACTACTAACATAGAAAGTGCATTAAATGTCTTACTTAAAGCTCTTAGCGAATTAACAGAACCTACTAGTCAACCTCATGCGAGCTTGGTTGCTAGCATTTCCCCACAGCTTGATATAGTTTCGACTGTTCTTGTGTGGTCTCTTAATATATTAAGAGCTCTTATGGTGGTTGGCGTAGTCTACTGTATTGTGGCGGAGAAAAGCAAAAGTGATCATATTCAGTATACAACTTTTTATCACTTTATATGTTTGAGTAGTATATTGATTTTGACGGGAACATTCTTGAATAGACCTTTAGGTTGGGCCATCGAATCTAGTAGAACTTACTACTTCACGCTGTTTCTTATAGCCCCTTTCTACTATTACGGAAATGCGCTTTTAAAGCTAATATTACGGGCGATATTGCAAACATCTAGCGTCAGAAAGATTTCGAGAGTATTAGATAAAGCTCTCCCGATTCTAATAGCTCTTTCGATAACGTCTTCATGGCTTTATTCGCCACTATTGACGTCTTTTGGCTTTAAAGCAGATCATCGAGTTCTTACCCCTTATACAGTAAGCCCTTCAAAGGAATTCCTAGTTGAAACTAGAAGCTACATAAGTGCTGGGGAGATAGCTTCTGCTGAATGGATAAACACTTACGGTTATTCGTTGAAACGCGTAATCGCAGATTTTCATGGAAGATCTAGACTATGGATTGCTCACATGCATCCTGATAAAATAGTAATTGTGCCTACGGAGACAAGAACGTTAAATCAGGACATCATGTACCTAAGACGAGATAACTTTATGTATGGATATATAACCGTTGTACCGACCTTAGGATTAATAGATTACGCTACGGTCAATTATTTATGGGAGAAGTGCTCTTTAATATACAATAACGGTGTAAGCGGAGTCATATATTCATCTACGCAATACTCCTTACTCTCATGATTGAAGAATGAGTATAACTATCGCAAATTACTACCCATTGTTTTTACCATATCTCGGAGGCGTAGAGCATAACATCTACTACTTCGCTAAATATAGCAAATATAAACACGTTGTAATAACAGATCTATTGCCTAATACCAAACTACGTGAGCATGTGTACATAGATACAAACAAAACTATCCAAGTACATAGGGTTCCACCTTCCAGAATTTTACGTAGGGGCAAGTTTTATACTGGGTTAGATTATGCATTAGATGTTTCACGTGAATTTCTAAAACTCATATATGTTCTAAGTCTTCAGTACGATATATTTCATTTAAGAGCTTCTTGGAGTCATCCCCGGATATATAATATTATTGATAATATGCTTTCGAAAAGCTTCTTTAAGCTATGTAACGCGTGGAGACTTAACAAGAAACCTATGGTAGCTACGTTTCACTCGTTACCAGAACTAGACTTTCCGTTGCACGATAATCTTGCAGTCCCCAACCCTATTCCTCGAGGAATAGTGATTAGGGAAACGAAGTCATTTTTAAGCTACTTTTCCTATATAGCAAATAAGTCAAAAGCAATAATAGTTGTTGATCTCCACATGTTTATTTATCTAAAGTCGCTTGTAAAAAGCAAGCCTCTTCTTCATATACCTAGTGGAATAGATACAAACATATTTAAGCCCTTAGAGAGGAAACAAGCACTAAAGGCTTTACTAGATAATTTAAGCCTCAATGAAGAAACTGCTCACAAACTTGAAAGTATTGCTACCTCAATGTCTACGGTACTATACGTTGGTAGATTCGGTTATGAAAAAGGTACACATATAGTTTTGGAATTAGTACCAAAGCTAGCTGAGAAATACGGTCTTCTAATCGCAGGACACGGAGGAGTATTTGAAAAGTATTTCAAGATGTTAGATACTCGTATGAAGAATATAATATACCTAGGCAGAGTACACAACAATCTATTACAATACCTATATAACGTGGGAGATATAGTAATAAACCCAGTGCTATTGCATGGCATTTCTCGTATAACACTTGAGGCTATGGCATGTGGGAAACCTCCTATCATGATAAATGATTCTAGAATTAGATACCCGCTAGTAAATGGATTTAATGGTTATATAGCGAAAAATATTTCCGAGATTCCCGTCTTAGTCAATGAAATATTAAAACATGAAGAGGCGTATCAGTACATCTCTAGAAATGCTTTAGAAACGGCTAGAAAATTTTCAGTAAATAACCTTGCTGAAGTGGTAGATGCCACATATGAGTCCATATATGAAGAAAACTATAGAATACTTAAGGACGTGCTTCTTAAATATCCCTATATTATATACGTGATAAGAACTTGAGTAACTACGGCATGAAAGTTTTAATAGTGGCACCCATGACCCACTTTGTATTGGAAGAAGCAGTTAGGCTCGGTAACATATTTGAAGTACACCTAGAATTACCGTCGGACTTACGTTACAGACATCTTTTTAGCTACATAAAAAACTTATCAGAGAATATACCTCCAAAAATACATGTGCACATCGCTCCCTACGTTGATTTGAGGACTTTTTTAAGCTTTTTAAGGTTTCTAAGGTTTTACCCTTTGCATGCTCTCGCACGTAATCCCTTATTAGTGTACAGTGAAATCAGAAGAGCTAGAAATTCCCTTAATATAGTGAGGCTTCACAATATAAATATCATTCACTCACATTTTGCTTATCAGGAAGGATTTGTGGGATATTTAAGCAAGAACTCATTAAAAAGAAAGAAACTTATTGTAACGCTACACGGTAATGATATTTTAACAGAACCTTCAGTAGGATATGGGATAAGGCTTGATAAACGCTATGATATTATTGTGAAAAAAGTGCTTGAGATAGCCGATGCTATTATAGTAGCGAGTAAAGCCGTTTTTAATGAGGTAGTAAAGTTAAGCAATAAGAGCGTAGATAAAATATATTTAATTCCAAATGGCGTTGATATAAATAAGTTTAATCCAAACGTGAAAGCCTCAGTTATCCGGGATAAACTACACATAGAGGATAAATTTGTAGTGTTTACGGCTAGACATCATAGACCTGTATACGGTATTGAATTTCTAATAAAAGCTATTCCATTCGTCCTAAAAGAAAGAAAAGATGTAGTTTTTGTTATTGGTGGTGACGGTCCACTTAGATCTTATCACGATGAACTTGCTTTTAAGCTTGGCATCAGAGACAAAGTTGTGTTTACTGGGCACGTTCCTTTTAATGAAATGCCTTTGTATTATGCTACAAGCGACGTCGTCGTGGTGCCTTCGCTACAAGAAGCTTGGGGTCTTATAGTTACTGAGGCTATGGCATGTGGTAAGCCTGTTATAGGTACGAGAGTCGGTGGTATAGTCGATCAAGTGATTGATGGTTTTAATGGTTTTCTCGTTCCGCCAAGAGATCACGAAGCAATAGCAAAGAAAATTCTATACTTGCTGGAAAACCCATCAGAGATGAAAAGAATGGGGTTAAACGGTAGGAGGCTTGCTGAAGAAAGGTTTAATATAGAGAAAAGAATCGATAAAATAGTTAAAATATACAAAAAACTCGTGGAAAACAAGAAATAAACACAGCAAAGATATCAAAGCTTTTGTAGGTATAGTTAAAAAGCAATGGCTGAACATACATGAAAGCTGGGAGAAACAGTATTACTTGTTTGTTACCAGAAAACACGCTATTTGGGCGGGCAACATCACAACTCATAGCAGATATAGGAGCATACTGCAGGGAATGGGGTTTCTCAGTCAAGTATTCCAGGTCGCTGGCTTCCAGCGTTATCCAAATTAATCTTAAGTAAACACAAAGTGTGGATTGCTCTATATCCCGGGTTATTTAATCCCATTGTTCAATCCTTGGTTCAATTTGTCGCTAAATTGTTGATCGGATTTAAACTTCTGTTTCTGCGTTTTCTTGGAAAGAAGATAATACTTTATGTGTATGACTTGCCAATAGAACAGAATATTTTTACATGTCACTTTGTGCCATATGAAAAACTATCACGGATCATAGAAGCCCTATATTTAAGGGCCGCTTCTTTGCTACTGGTTTTCAACGAGTTAACATCAAGATACATGTCTACCCAGTATAAGCTACCCAAATATAGTTTCGAATATTTCGAGATACTGGATTATGGTTTTGACATTCCTTCACCCGAGAAAAAACACTTGGTTTTTGAGAAATTCAAAATAGTGTATTCAGCGGGGTTCACTAACCCCAGGGTTCGCTGGAAAATCGTAGATTTTTTATCAAGCTGTGATGAGACAGCGAAAATAGAATTTCTCCTGGTTGGACGAGACTCCCACCTTGTGGAGCTTGCCAAACCCAATGTGAAAAAGCTGAATGAGGTAGAACAGGGAATTCTACATGCGATATATAATTCATGTGACTTTGGGCTTGTCTTGAAGGCCTCAGAGTACTACGAATTCGGTGCAACCTCGAAGTTCTCTAGTTATTTACACTCGGGCTTGCCCGTTTTAGTTCCAGAGAATTATTTTTATTTGGCAAGCATTGTTAGAAAATATAGTGTTGGCATTGTTTTTAAGGACTGCAAAGACCTATTAGCAAAGCTCTCAAGCCTGACTCCTCAGCAATATTCCTCGCTTAAATACTAATGCAAGGCTTCTAGGCTACAAGGTGAAAAATGGGTATTTCTTCAAGAAGTCATTACTGAGAGCACTCGAAAGGGTGGTATAGTGAAGATTTTATCGGTTGTAGGTACCAGGCCTAATTACGTTAAGCTCGCCGCTATATATGATGCTTTCTCTAAGCTATTTGACCATGTTGTCGTAGATACTGGTCAGCATTATGACTATGAAATGAATAAAGTATTTTATGAGCAACTAGAAATCCCTGAGCCTCATTACTTCCTCGGTGTTGGTAGTGGTTCTCATGGCTACCAGCTTGGAGAGATCATTAAACGAGCCGAGGAGGTTATAATCCGTGAAAAACCGGGTATGGTTGTTGTTTATGGTGACACTAACTCTGCTCTCGGGGGCGCATTAGCTGCTGTAAAAGCAGGGTTTAAAGTTGCGCACGTTGAAGCTGGACTGAGATCTTTTGACATGAGTATGCCGGAGGAAGTTAATAGGAGGGTAATAGACCATGTCTCGAGTTTATTGTTCGCGCCGACGAAGACCGGGCTTAACAATCTTAGGAGCGAGCGTGTACCTGGTGTGGCATATCTTGTGGGAGACGTCCACGTCTATATTTTGAGGAAATGGCTACCTATTGCCAAAGAGAAAAGCAGTGTATTGGGAAGACTCGGCCTGAAACCAAATGACTACATATTGGTTACTTTGCATAGAGCTGAAAACGTGGACAATGCAGACAGGCTCGCCCGATTACTCGAAGTGATTACCAGAATTTCTCAAAACCATAAAGTTGTCTTCCCCATTCACCCCAGAACTAGAAAGAGCATTAGCCGGTATGGACTGGAACATCTTGTTTCCAAGAATGATAATATCGTCCTGACACAGCCACTGGGCTACATAGACTTCATAAAGCTATTGAATCATTCCAGGATGGTCTTAACAGATTCTGGTGGAGTCCAGAGAGAAGCATATCTTCTTAGGAAGCCTGTTGTAGTCCTGAGAAAGAATACAGAGTGGGTTGAACTAGTGGAGCATGGACAAGCATTACTCTGCAACCCCGATGATCTAGACGAGGATAAAATCCTTAATTGGAAGCCGAGGAGCTACGTAGAAGGATTACTTGGCGATGAATCGGCTCCACGAAGGATCGCTGAGATAGTAAAGCTTTTTATTTCAGGAGTGCTTGATAGTATGTGAAGCCCCTGCATGTAGGCGTAGAGACATTGAAACAGTTGTTATTGGTCTCGGAGAGGTAGGTAAGCCATTATACGAGATCCTAAGGGCTTCGAACATCTAATGTGATTTACGGGTACGATATGAGAAGCAAGGTTTCACCCAATAAACTAGGGGAGACTGCCAGGGAATGCTGATTACCTTCACATCGCGTATCCGTATACGGAGCACTTCATTGAATACGCGATGAGATACATCGAACAATTGAGGTCCGAGAGGCTTGTAGTACACTCTACTGTTTTATCTGGTACTGCAGGATCATATATGAGAAAACAGGTTTGTCAACAGCTTATTCGCCCGTGCGTGGAAAACACCCTACTCTGAAGAGGCACGTGATGTTCTGGCCTAAACGAGTCTCGTCCTACCCACTTGGGGAGGTTCAGGTCTTTGCAGACCACCTATCGAAGGCCGGGTTTAAGGTGGAGGTAGCGGTAAACCCCGAGACCCTGGAGCTGGCTAGGCTCTTCGAGAGTGCCTACAGAGCTGTGATGATAGTTGCTGGTAGGAGATCCACAAGCTCTCGGCGAGGTACGGTGCCGATGTGTCGGGAATCGCCGAGTTCATAGCTGAGGTCCACGAGGTCCTAGGTGAAAAACCTGTCTTCTACCCGGACTATATTGGGGGGCCACTGCCTAATACCCAACATAAGTGTGTAATGGAGAATAAAGCATTTATTGAAGGTAGCATCGCTATGAGGGATGCTGGAAAGCGGAAAGGGTGAAGCTAGTTAGGTTTTTAAACACTATTTAGAAGAAAACACAAAAACCACTTACAGAACAACACTGGATTAAGAGTTTAAGTCATCTTCCACCCCTGATCTCAGCCCTAAAAGCGTAGGACCCCTCCGGAGGTGATCTATCAGTTTAAGGGCTGGGTTCCTCTCCCCTTGAGGGCTTAGTTCTTAGCTGAAGCCCGGTCCCGCCACCCTCGCCGCGGGCGTCCCAGAAACCACGGCTCACGAAGAGCTCAAGGCAACGGGGGCGGTGCTGGGAGTGTTTCGAGTTTGTTTCGGGGGATGGTCCGGTCTTCTTTATTTAGGGAGCTGCTCGCTAATTAAGCATTTTTCCTCGAACGCTCGTTTAAGCAAGACCTGAAAACTTCTTGATTTAACGCATAATAACTATTCTTCCTTAGCTATCCCCCAGCTCCCTTACCCGTCCTCATTTGCTTCCTTAAGCACGGCGGGGTCGCGGGTTTGTGGGGTTGTGGGGAAGGGATGGCCGGGGATAGTGTTAGGGATAGTCGGGGATGATGTCGGGGATGGCGGGGGATTGTCGGGGAGGGTGGTGGGGATGATTAGTTTGTGCGAGTGATTTCCGATTCAGCGTGTTTTAGCACTTGCGGGAACGCTTCTAATTGCTCTAGTTTTTAGCACAACTTAATACGTTCAGTGCTAAACACCATCCTCCACTATCCTCCACCATCCTCCCTGACCATCCCCGACCATCCCTAACACCATCCCTGACTATCCCTCTCCTAATAGAGAAGACTATCCCTGACCATCCCCTCGTCAGCTTTATTAGCTCTTTAACTACGTAGAGATTGAGCGTGTGATAATGGGTGGGGGGCTCGAGGAAATAATTAAGGAGCTTTCCTCACTCGCTAGGAGGAAGCCTCTTAAGGAGGAGGATCTCGGGAGAGCTAAAGAGCTCATGATCAAGCTTAAGGAGATGGGCTTCACGAACGCTGAGATAAGTGAGTTGACCGGCGGTGGCTGGAGCGAGCCGACCATCAAGTCCTACACGAGGGGCGTTGCGGTGAAGGACCCGAGCCCTAAGGAGGTTGCTTTAGGGACTCTGACCCGGATGGTTGACGCGGGGTTAAAGCTCGAGGACGTTGAGGTAGCTATCTCCGTGAAGAAGACTTTAGAAGCTAAGGGTGTTGGTCTTGAGGACGTTTCGGAGTTCCTCAGCGAGGTTAAGAAGAGCGGGGTTGCGTTAAGCGATCTCCTCCAGACGTATAAGGCGTTGAGGGATTCAGGCCTGGCGATCGCTCAACTATCTGAGGCGCTGACCTATAAGTCTAGGCTGGATGAGGTGGGGTTAACTATTGAGGGTCTTAAGGAAGTCTACAAGGCTTCAGAAGCTTGCGGAGGTTTCGAAGGGCTAGTCAAGGCCGTGAATACCTACGGCTCAATACAGGCGATGGAGGCGGAGCTAAGCAGGTTGAGGTCTGAGAAGGAGGGTGTTGAGAAGAGGCTTAGCGAGCTTAAGGAGGAGGTTGCTAGGCTTGATGAGGAGAAGTCCCGTGTTGAGGGTGCTCTAAGACTCTACGAGGAGTTGAGGAAGGCCGGCTTCGAGGAGGACGTGTTGAGGAGTCTTAAGGAAGCGTCCGATAAGTACGGAGGTGTTAAGGGGGTTATTGAGGCCGTGAAAACCTACGGTAGCTTAACGGACCTCAAGTCCGTGTTGGGGGAGCTCGAGGAGAGGAAGTCAAGTGTTGAGGCCGAGCTGAAGAAGCTTGAGGCAGATCGCGCGCACCTCCAGACAGTCATAGACATGTGTGACAAACTACTCTACAAGCTCAAGTTCAGCGTCTCAGCGATAACGGAGGTATACGAGATCGCTAAGAGGTACGGGGAGCCCGTGGAGGTCTTGAAGGCTGTGGGGAGGTATGGTGAGCTGAAAGCGATTGAGGAGGATGTCGAGGAGCTAACCGCTAAGAAGAGGGAGCTTGAGTCCAGGATTAAGGAGTTGAGCGCTCAGGTTCAGGAACTCAGGGGCTTGATCGACGAGTTGAGGAGAACGGCTAGGGGGTTGCTCGAGCCTTTCGTGAAGGAGTTAAGCAAGGACGTGGAACTCTTGGGGAGGAAGTTCTCCGATGCCGTGGACGCGATATCCAGTAAGTACGAGGAGTACGCTAGGAGGTACGGGGAGTTGAAGGCTGAGTGCGGCAAGCTTGAGGAGGAGCTCCGGCTAGCGAGGGTTATTCAAGCGTTAAACAAGTACCCGTCAGAACTCAAGGAGGTACCCCTAGACTACGACATACAGATGCTGAGAGCGGTCATGAACCACTGCAGGATTAAGGGGGTTAACCCGAGGGTTAGGGTCTTGAAGACTGTGAGCGATAAATACAAAATCAACTCCTACACAGCGGTTGAGTTGCTCGACCTGCTTGAGTGGGCCATCACAGGACTTGAAGGCAGTCTAGCTCCGGGTGGGGTGCCTTGAGCTTTGAGAAGGTCGACCAATACATCAGGGAGCTTGAGGCGGTGAAGAATTACGAGAGGGTTAAGGCGGAGAACGCGTCCCTCACCGCCAGAGTTAAGGAGCTTGAGTCAAGGCTAGCTAGCGAGGCGGGCAGGGTTGAGGAACTCCTCCAGAAGGTTAAGGAGCTTGAGGACGTGGTTGAGGCTAGGAATGACGAGATCGAGTCTTTGAGGAAGGAGCTGAGCGTCAGGGATGGGAGGATTAAGGGTCTTGAGGACGAGGTAGAGAGACTTAACTCGAGGGTTAAGGAGCTCGAGGAACTTAAGGTGCTGGCCGAGGGCAAGACCCTGAAGGAAGCTGAGGAAGCCTTCCTGAAGGCTGTGGAGAGCGAGGTAAGGGAGCGAGCTCAGGAACTCCTAAACCAGCTGAAGTCCGAGTGGGAGGGGGAGGAAAAGCCCAGGGAAGTCTTGAACGAGGCTCTGAAGTGGCTTAAGCACGTCATCGACCAGCTAAGCAAGCAAGGACCCCGTAACTTCGCGAAGGAGGTCGCTGACTCAGGGTTGCCCGAGAAAGTCGAGGAAGTGATTAAATCGGAGGTGGGGAGGAGGATTAACGAAGAATTCGTGAGGAGGGTTGAGGAAGAATCCAGCAAGAAAGCACTGCAGAAGCTCGAGGAGTTAAAGACCGTTGAGTTGCCGAGGTGGTATAAGTCAGTAATAGAGCCGAGAATACGACAACTAGAATCCGCGATACAGAGCAACGTAATGAAAACACTTGAAGGACCCTGGATCATAACCTGCGACAAATGCGGGACCAAATTCCAAATACAGCTAACCCCGGAATGGGTAGAGGAGTTGCTGAGGACAGGCAACATAATGATTGAGTGCCCGAACCCTAACTGCGTAGACACCTTCCTAGCCTTCACATCCAAACATAAAGTTAAGGTCACGCTGAAACAACTAATAGAACTAAAATGTATGATCTAACCTATTTTAGGAGGCTGGGAATGCTTAATTTGTGGAAGCTCGTCGAGATCTGTTGGAATTTGCTTTAGAGGTGCCTAAAAATATATTGTATGTTTGTTCTAGACTTGATGATACTTTGTCAAGTGCGTTCAGCTTCCTTGGTGTCGAGCCACCAACCATGCGGGTTTTCATGCTCATCTAATACTATGTGTGTTACTGTCTCCAAGATTTCAGGACATAAATTCCTTATGTCTTTGAGGAATTGGTTGAGGTCGTTGATATTGCGGAAGTATGCCTCGATTATAGCGTCTTTCTCACCCGTTATCTCGTAAATCCTCACGACGTGTTTCATATTAAAAACTCTCTCAGCAACTACTGAGGACAGACCCTTACTTGCTTTAATCTCTATCAAAGCTTTTATAGGGTAACCCAGCTTCACAGCGTCAACTTCGATACTGTACCTCCGAATAACCCCCGATCTCCTCAGCTTCATAACCTTATTATAGCACGCCACAGCACTCACTCCTAACCTCCTACCCAACTTCCTGTAAGGAGTTCTTGAGTCCTGATACAGCATGCTGAGAAGCTTCAGAGTCGGTAGATCCACGAGTTCCTTAACTTTCTTCACCATTTAAAACCACCTAATATTATTTAATATTAAAGTTTTTAATTATTTTCGGCTTAGTATCCTTAATTATGTTAAGGATTAAGCACAATTAGATTTATGTTTTACATCACAACATTCTTAGTGTGGTATGTCTATGTTTGAAGGAACACCTCTCTCACTAGTTCCAATAATATTAACGCTAATCTTAGCGTTCGTGTTTAAGGACGCTATCTTCGCCATCTTTATCGGTTGCCTTGTTGGCGTTATGATGATCGGTTTTGACCCAGCTACCGGTTTCTCGAAACTCGCTCAGCAAGCTCTAGGGAACGCAGACTTCATCTGGGTTGCCCTCATAGAGATATTCATAGGAATGCTCATCGGACTCTTCTACAGATCCGGCGTGGTCGCCTCCTTCTCTGAGCTTGCTTCAAAGAAGATAAGGTCTAGGCGTGCCGCATCAGGGTTAGCAGGCTTACTCGGCGTTTTCGTGTTCTTTAGTGATTACTTCAGCCCGTTGTTCGTGGGGACCGTCACACGACCCATAACAGACAAGCACAGAGTCTCGAGAGAGAAGCTTTCGTTCATTCTCGACACCACCGCCTCCCCCGTGTGCACACTCCTACCATTCTCGGCTTGGGGCGCGTACATGTCGGGACTCCTTGTGGGTTACGGCCCCATTAAGGACCCCACGGATGCTATGAGGGTTGTTCTCGCGTCCGTCCCATACAACTTCTACTCCCTCATCGTAGTCGCGTTATCGCTTCTGCTAGCCTTCTACGTGATCCCCGACTACGGTCCCATGAAGAAAGCGGAGGAGAGAGCCCTTACCACAGGCAAGGTGTTGAGGGATGGCGCCGTACCGTTGGTGTCCAAGGAACTGGAGGAGATACAGCCACCTATAGGCAGGAAAGGCAACGTCGTACTACACTTGATAGTGCCTGTCCTCATAATAATAAGTATAGCGATAGGCACATTCGTTGTGATGGGCAGTGCTAAGACTCTGGAGGCGTTCATCGCGGCAACTCTCTATATGGCGGTAGTGCTTGCAATCCAAGGTTATTTCAAGGACGTGAGAGACTTCACTGAGGTCTCATTAAACGGTATAAAAGGCGTGTTGCCGGCCATAATAATACTTGCCCTGGCCTACAGTATCAATACAGTCACCAAAACCCTTAAAGCACACGAATTCATAATAGCCGCTATGTCAGGCTGGATCACCCCAGTAACGCTCCTACTAATAACCTTCATAACAGGGTGCCTGATCTCGTACTTCACCGGAACATCGTGGGGGACGTACGCCATATTAGTGCCGTTTGTAATGCCCCTAGCACTACAGCTGACAGGCGGTGAGATAACGCCTCTAGTTTACGCGACGGCCGCAGCAATATTTGGTGGAGGGGTTTTCGGAGACCATGCATCGCCAGTCTCCGACACCACAGTCCTCGCGTCATTCGCGTCAGCGTGCGATCTCATGGATCACGTAATAACTCAATTACCCTACGCGTTGACCGCGGCTGGAATAGCATTAATACTCTACTTAGCGGTGGGGTTCATACTATGAGCAGAGGAGGTAAGATTCTCCTCATAGGTTTGGGGAAGCAGGGCAGGGCCGCGTTGTGGGATTTGGTTAGGAGTGAGGTTGTTGAGGAAGTTATCGCCACAGACATTTCTAGTGAGGCTGAAGAGTATGTGAGGAGCCTTAAGTCAAGTAAAGTTACTTTCGTGAGATCCGACCTCAAGGACGAGGACAGGTTATCGGAGTTGATGAGGGACGTTGACTTAGTGGTTGATTTAGCTCCCGGGCAATTCACCTTCAGCATAGCTAAGTTGACCGTAATGAACGGGAAGCACCTCGTGAATGCCATGTACTTGATAGACCCGACCTCCGTTACGGACCCCGATAGGTATCGGAAACTTAGGGAGGAGGTTGAGAGGTTAGACGAGCTAGCCAGGGAGAAGAACATAACGGTTCTGCCGGAGTTCGGGCTTGACCCAGGCATAGACCTAGTCCTCACAGGGCAGGCCGTCAAAGAGTTAGACGAGATCCACGAACTCTACACGTACGGAGCAGGCATTCCGGAACCTAAGGCGGCTGCAACAAACCCGCTCAAATACAAGGTTACGTGGTCGTTTGACGGAGTTCTCAGGTCGTATAAGCGGCCGGCTCGCGTGATTCAGGACGGTAAAGTGGAGGTAGTGCCGTCTAACGCGATCTTCTCACCCGAGAACTGCCATGAAGTGGAGATTGAGGGTATTGGGATTCTCGACGCGTACCCTAACGGGGACGCAGTTGAGTACGCTGAGAGATTCGGGTTGCTTAAAACCCTTAGGTTTGCTGCTCGTTACAGCATGCGTTGGTCAGGCCACTGCCAGTTCTGGAAGAAGCTTGTCGATCTCCACTTCCTAGACGACACCCCAATCAAAGTAGGTAACGTTACTGTCACGCCGAGGGAGTTCCTGGTAGCGTTGCTGGAGCCGCAACTACGTTTACGGGATGATGAGCGGGACATAGCGATAGTTCGCGTAGACGCGCGCGGGGTTAAGAACTCTAAGAGAACGCGTGTGGTGTACCAACTCATAGATTACAGAGACCTGAGCACGGGATTCACGGCAATGCAACGCACAACAGGCTTCACGGCGAGCATCGGCGCTCAGATGATTCTCAGAGGGGATATAAGCAAGAAGGGCATTATCTTCCCAGGAACCGATATCCCCTTCAACGTATTTAAAGCAGAACTGGAGAAAAGGGGTATGAAGATAGAGCGCTTCGTAGAGGAGCTAACGACATGAGGGCAACCCTCCATTACGTGAAGGGTCATATGGGTGGTAACCTAATCGCCCTCTTGTGGAGTGAGGACACGGAGGAGATAGGGCTTGAGGTATTGCTAAGAGCCATAGACATCCTCGACGTTCATGAAGCGGGGGCCTTATACCGTCCGAAATCAGAACGCAACCACCTATATGTGAGGATCGTTGGTCGTTCATCAAGGCGCTTCATAACTGCATGCGGTGGATTGACGCAGGTTTTAGGGAAAGCCCTCCTAGAGAGTAAGTTGAAGAAGTACTTCAGCGTAGAGTATGAGGAGCCCGTCACGACAGTCCGTCTTGAGACCGACGGAGGGCTTGTGGAGCTGGGAATCAACACGCGTGGTGGGAGAGTTACGAGGGTCACCACCGACATGTCCTCGTTTGTGAGGGAGTGTTACCGTGAAGGGATTCACCAACTAAGGCTCGACAGGGTTAGGGCCGTTAAGGTCGGGAAGTTCCTGGTAGTGAACGCAGACGACATTAAGAGGTGGCACCTCTTATGCCGTTTCGGGAGGTTAGACTCTTACAGTGCTTCAGTACTTAAGCGGCTCCAGGACGTATTCCAGGCTAGGTTCTGCACGGGGTGTTTTGACTTCGCTCTCTACGACTTAAACCCGGAACACGTAGGGCATGTAAGAGCGGTTTTCCCACATAACATCGCCACCGGACACATCGAGCCGTCATGCGGGACGGGCTCAATAGCCATCGGTTTAGCCTTGCTAAGTTCTGGTAGGGTTGTTCACACGACTGAGGGTGGTGAGAAGGTGATCGTTCTCTACTTCGAGGAGGGTAAGGAACCCCCGGGTCTTGGAGGTCCGGACTTAGTTAGGGTTGAGATGCGTGTAAGGGGGGATGAAGTCGTTAAAGCGTATTTCTCACACAGCAGAGTTGAGATACTATCCGAGGGCGTGTTAACTCTGGGTGATTGAGTTGAGGGAAAAGCCTGTGGTAGGGATGCTGTGCTGGGAGAGCGGTAAATACCCTAAGGGATTCGATCAGCTGGCTACGTTGGTAGGCAACACAACAAACCCCGCAACCTTTGATTTCCCCATACTCTACGAGCGGGTTAAGGGCGCCAACTATGAGACAGTAGTGCTGAGGCCTAGTGAAGAAGTGCTTAACGAAATGGTTAAGGCATCGCTGAAGATGGTTAACGAAGGGGTTAAGGTAGTAGCGACGAGTTGCGGGTTCAACATAATTTTCCAGGATAAGCTCGCTCGAGCAGTGAATAGCGTTGGGAAGGCTTTAGTAGCTACCTCAAGTCTTCTGTTAGTGTCCTTAGTTAGCAGGATGTTGGGTGGGAGGAGGGTTGGCATAATGACAGCCAACTCCGACGCACTCACTAAAGAGCATTTGAGAGCGGCAGGCATAGATGACTCAGTGCCGGTCTGCATCATGGGAATTCAAGACGTTGGGGAGTGGAGGAAAATGATCGAGGATCCTGAAGCCACCATAGATTTAAGGAAGCTGGAGCAGGAAGTCACTGAGAAAGCGAAGCAATTAGTTAATCAATGCCCAGATATTGGGGCAATAGTACTGGAATGCACGGATCTACCACCCTTCGCTCCATCAATAAGGAAAGCCACGGGTTTACCAGTATTTGACGTTAACATGCTCATAACGATGCTCTATAAAGCATCCACAAACACAAAATAATTTTTGACGAAACGCACGAACCCCATTTTTGAGTCTTTCAAGATTACTTTATGGGAGTTACTTCCCTTCGTAGGAATGTTGCCGTGGTTGATGATTTTGCTTACGTATGGTGTTGGCGTTAATGAGTTTGAGTCATTACTTAAGCCTCTTCACATACCTTAAACCATCGCTAGAGGATGAGGTCGCTTCCCTTAGCGAGGTTTTGAGAGACATTTCTGGCAGGGAGTTGCTGAGGTTCTCATTATCCCGTATTTTGCTTGCCGTAGGTGAATTATACACTGCTTTGAGAGCTCTCGTCAAGGTTTTTGATTTTCTTGAGGGAAGGGTTTGGTGTTGAGTTGGTTAACCCTATGTCAGGTAGGTACGGTGACCTTAAGGGAGTGGAGAGCGTCCTTAGTGTATGCTCTATCATAGGTTTTAAGGAGGATTTAGGTAGTGAGTACGAGGTACTGCGCAGCAAGCTGGGGGAGCGTTCTGGGAGAGGATGAAGTGTGGGACTTTTTAGAAAACCTTGAATTAAGCGTCTGTAGTCAGTGTGGCGTGCGCGAGGTCGACGCGGAAGTGAAGGACTTGGAAGACAATCTGGAACTCCACGTCGAGGCATCTGCAGAAGACTACACGTGCTTACCGCGCATGAAAGGATTCGAGAAATTGAACACAATCATATGAAAAGCGGGGATAGAGGAAAACCAAACAAAACACTTAAACCACCTAAAACACGCGTTCATAGTGAGAGGTTAGTTTAGTAAGCGTGCTTTAGCTTAGGTGTTGACGTTAAATTGTAAAGGTAAAAGTTTAATAAGGGGTGCTGTGCTTGCACGCTCTCGTAGTTCACCATTATTGGGGCAGGGCTGGTGGGGGTCAGCTTGTCTGTGCCGCTGCTGCGAAGGCTTTGGATTTCATGGGTTTTAAGCCCGTGTTAGTTTCCACGGTAAGGATTGATGTCAGTAAGTACCCTGAGTGGTTCGGGATAGATCTGTCGGGGTATCCTGTGGTTGACTTGGGTGTGAGGTTGAGGGCTTTCGGCATATACCTTAGGCTTCTGGTAGGTTCTTCGATGAGGAAGGCTTTGAGGAGGTACAGCGCGGGCATGATCTTCACGGACGAGTCCACGTACGGGAGGGTGTCCGGCATCGTGAGGGAGAGGCGTATTAAACTGATTGAATACGTTCACTTCCCGATAGAGGCTTCGTTTAAGAAGGAGTTCAGCCGCACCGGGGTTTACTACGGTGATGACCCATACGTTTTAGAGAGGTATGGGAGGTTCCCGATGAACCTATACTACAAGCTCTACATCAAGGTACTGCCGGCCTTCCTGAGGGAGAACCCCTTCGAGACCGCTTCACTAGTCTTAACGAACAGTAGGTGGACCGCGAAACTTGCTGGGGAGGTCTACGGTGAGGAACCCGCCGTCTTAAACCCGCCGATAC
>Ga0078972_1008375_pt1 | contig 21726 bp, 26 predicted proteins | sample YelNatPaOPGAMG01_FD_67568 | JGI IMG/M metagenome (GOLD analysis project Ga0078972, IMG submission 67568) | Hot spring thermophilic microbial communities from Obsidian Pool, Yellowstone National Park, USA - OP-RAMG-01 (SPADES assembly) (version 2) | ecosystem: Environmental > Aquatic > Thermal...
TCATGTTCCTGATTGTTAAGGAACACTACTCTTGCTGGGTATCAGCTACCCATAGTCAATAATAGTGTTTATTCGATCAGAGCTCGTCCTGATCTTATCTAATACACCCACCCGATAACGCGGATTACTGGGAGTATCTACTTTTCGTATCTGCTTCAACGCTACTTATCCGTCTTACAGCAGGCTTCCCGCGACTTACCAGCCAACCCGATCCAGGAACAAGGAAAACCCAGATGATTGGAACTGGACGCGCACTTGTTACGGCTTCACGTCTCTGCTTCTACTGACGCCGTTATCTGAGCTAGGATAGCGGCCCCTTGTTTTTAGGCCCCCCACCTATAGCATTTTTCAAAACGCTTGTCAAGCCAGACAATACATACCAATGAAAAAAAGTTGGGATGGCCTGATCAGCACTTGATCAGAAGCAAACAAGAAAGGAAGGTACGAAGGAAGGAAGTGTCTATAGCAAGCCATCCCAAAAACTAATTATCCTAACGCCTCACGCTCTAACTCCTCTATATAAGATATCTCTAGCGGCTCTCCTTTACGTAACGGACGTATCTGCATCTCAAAATCAGGATCATCATTAGATGTCCCATATGGCTGTGGCACTAACCGTATCTCTAACTCTCTTGGAGCCCAATCGTATATTATCCCTAACTGATCCCTCTCTAGCCTTTTCGAGTAGTAGTAAGTATAGCCATCCCATTCCCTTCCAAACAATTCGCAAACAGTCGTCCACGGATAGGTGTTGCGAGAATCTCGTGTTGGATTTTTTCCGACTGCCTGCCCGCCGCACGCATAACCCGTTGTTTTCGTTAATTTCTTTCGTGTTTCGTTTGTCCTCATTCTACCTCCTTTCTATTATGTGTATTTGTGTGGCGCGTGGTTCCATTCCTACTACTCTTTTGTTGGCGAGTTTGTTATTTGGGAAGTCGTCGGGTTTTCTGCTAATATGGCATTATGCTCCTTCTGTTTGTCGTGTATAGCGCGTATTTCTAGCATGAGTTTCCTCGATGGCTTGAAGCGTATTCGGGGCGTATCGTGGATTATTACTTCTTTTCCTCCGAGGATTTTTTTCCCGCAGCCTTTACGATAGAGTCTTTCAATAGTTCCCAGTGGGTAGAGTTTAATGCGTGTTCTGTCGTTTGCCATAAGCTCTTCCCGAATGGCATTAATAGTGTTTTCAATGATCTTTTTACAGAGGCTAACAGTTTCTCCTGTTCTTCTGGCGACTTCTCTTGCAATGCTTTTTTTATCCATACCAGTATCCTTTCTGTTTTCTTTATCACATCGTTTTGGGCGACTGTTCTCCTCCCTTTAGTTCGTATGATATACTCGCCCTCGCTAGGTAGAGAGAAATGATCCCTGTGGAACACGATATCCTCTGGCGCCGGCTTAACTCTGTAGGCATAGTTGCCAAAGACTCTTGCTATAGACGCATCTGACGAGAACGAAGCGAGCACTTGTTCCTCTACATCAACTGGGTATGGGCCAGAGAGCAGTTTGGTATGTACATTGGATAGTTTCGCTCCTCGATAGACAAAGGTCGGGCGTCTGTTTCGACCAACCTTTGTAAGGTACACTTGGGTAAATGCTCTCGATTTGACATACTCTGTATATGCTCGTTCTATAATCTCGGCATCTGTCATCCTACGCAGAATAGCAGCAAACTGCATGTCAGCTGATGGATGGGCACGCAAGTCGTTAATAGCGCTTCTTACAAAGTCAACCTGGGAATCCCAGTGTGTTGGGATTGAGCCAGATCTAGAGTTTAGTATCCTACCTCCGAGGTTTTCTAGATCGTTGGCCACTGCCTTCAGGAGAATGGCTCCATAGCTTGACGAAGATTTAACCCACGAACTGAGCAGTCTTCCGATTAACGGATGCTGATTGTAGAAGTATTCTTTGTTCATCTCAGCGACTGTCTTCTGGGAATAGGTGTTGTATGCCTCTTTGTATAGATCAATGTACCTGTTGGAGACACCACCAAAGATCTTTCTCGCGCTCTCCTCTGCAGGAGAAACCTCAGGCGTTGCTGTAGCACGAGGAGTTTTTCCTGAAATAGTAAACGATGGATCATTCAGTATCTGCTGATACGCGTTGTTTACCTCACTGGTCAGCGTTCGTGTAGATTTCTTAATCAGATCAACAATGTTCGTTTCGCTTGCCGATTCGGGCGCTTCAACAAGAAGCTTGAGATTCTTTCGTGTTGCTAGAGTACGCGCCCTCTCTACTATAGAAGAAAGCGTCTCTTTTACGTTAAGGGACGCAGGTAGGTTACCAGCAGCAGCCATATCCTTGATGTATTTTGCTAGATCGTAGTAAACAGTCGAGTTATCAGCTTTCAGGCCAAAACGTTGTAGCGTGCCCCATTTCCACGACTGTCCTTTGTCGATAGCAATCAGTTGCCCAGTATTCTTGTTCACGAGAAAGTTTCTGTCATGAGAGTCCTTGTTGTAGAGTATTCTGTCAACGACCTGCTCTCTCATTAGGAACTTTAGCTGCTCTGGATCGCATCTCGCGATGTCTCCAGGAGCCATCTGTCTTGTATTTGGTATGTACCTTTGCAGTGTTCCATGAGAAAATCCAAGCTTTTCAACCGGTTCGCCAGCAAACACTGCTGCTCTATTACCAGGGTTTAGTATCTGAGATACCAGGTAGGCGCTTTCCTCTGCGGCAGCTCCTCGTTTTCCCATTCCTTTCCATATCCATCGCTCTCCGGTTGCTGGGTCTTGGAACATCTTTATCTGATAGGTAGATGTAGGAATCAGTGATGGCATTTCTCGGAAGGAACCAACTTTCGCTGCTAGCTCTGCTTTTTGCGCATTGAATGCATTAACAAAGTCGAGGATACCTTTTTCTGTTAGCGGAGTAAGGGTGTCTGGAGCAACGGCAGAGGCATACTCATCCTGAGCGCTAGGTGAAACAGGTAGAGACTCAGTAGTAGCCGATGGTGTTTCCACAGCTTCTGGAGATGGAGGGGTAACCGCCGGCTCTGGTGGTGCTATTGGCGTTCCCGTAGGAGAAAATATTGGTACAATCGTGTGTCTGCAGTTGGGATGATATGGAGGGTGAGCAGGTCCTCCCGCTTGTACCTCGGCAGCACTGAGAGACTCTAGCAGAGGAACATCGTTGTGAAACCTGTTGGAGATCGAGTAAGCTTTTATATCAGACTGCTCCTCCTTCGAGCTGGTCAGAATCTCGTTTACATATTCCATATCAGCAGCGACAGAGAACTCCCGGTTAAGCATAGCATGGCAATACCAACACGTTTTTCCATCAGAAGGTCCAACAACTTGGTACTTCTTCACTCCCATTGCGTTCATGGCCATTAACGTACCGATATTCTGACTGCGAGCTACCGCTGTTTGGATCATCATGCGGAGATATGAGTCAGCCTTGCCGTTGAGTTCTGAATTAATATAGGAGGAACTTTCTTTAAGAGCATCAAGCGCTCTCTCGCCATCGTAAGGAGAGATTCCGGCTTCTATATACTTCTTCTTTATCGTGTTTCTTAAAGAGATTGAAGCTACTGAACCCTTTTCTAGGTACCTTGATAGATACAAAGCATCAACCTTGTAGAGGTATTTTATCGCCTCTTGGTTAGCCATTTGCCAGTTCATCTCCCATCCATCGGGAAGTCCTTCAAGTTGTTCTGTAGTAGCGTACTTCTTTACTGGTCTTTGATCAAAGACCCTCTGTTTAGCATCTAGAAATATTTTCTTGTGAATGTCTGCGAATATCGCTGCAATCTTGCTCCTATCGAGGTTAGAAGCTGCTTCCTTTTGAAGATCAGAGAAGAAGGCATCGAGCATCTCCTCTACTGTTTTATACCTATTGGGCGTAAAGTACTCCAAAACATTGCCATAAGCCATCGAGAAAGAATCTCTTATCATTGTTCGCAATGTTTGATAGGCGTACATTGAATAACGGGGAGCGGCTGCCCATACCGCCCCCCGTTCATCAAAAGGGCGTTTATCCGAATCTGCCGAGAGCTCTAGCTGAGAAACTTCCTCGCTAGCACCTGGAGGTGGATTTGCGACATCTATAAAATCAGGTGGTTTGGCTCCTCCACCAGTTATCTCGTCCATGCCCTCGATCATACCAAACTTGTCCAGTACCTTAAGTACTAGAGGTAGTGGATAGTCTGCCCAGGGGGCATCGTATTCGCTAAACTCTCTTCCAAGGGCATCGCTTGCTAGCTTAACAGCGTTATTGATACTCATAGCCCCAGCAGCTACCATTGAGGAAATTGCTTGTCGAATTTCTTCAGGACCCGCGACTTCTGCCGCCTTGGTTTTGTATGCCCAGTTCCATATATCGAAACCTTTACGTAGAACAAGGCGATTTACAACATTATCGAGCATCTTGCGTTCTGGTCCAAATACCTGCTCCTCACCTAAGAGTTTTGCTACCTTTAGCGTGCCATAGGAATATGCGCCAGTTCCACCAAGAAAGCCAGCAGGTATTCTAAATGCCTGTCGTATGCGCTCCTCTGTGCCTTTGAGATAGTTCTGAAACATTTCATCTGTTTTTTGAGCAGACGACAGATCCTGTATCTTTACATCTGCGCTACTAGATGACCCTACAGCAGTAGGCGTAGCAGCGACTTGCAGAACCCAGATTTTATTGAAATTCTCAATCCCTTTGGAGCCCATAATCATGTTCCAGATCTCGTCCCAAGAATCATCGGTAAGGCGTCCATTTACCAAGATAGCCATTGGTGAGATACCTTGAGATCTTAGGGCATCCCAGTTTAATGCCTGAGCATCTCTTCTACCAGCAACATCAAATGTTGAACCGATCCACCTTGGTAGCCCATACTTCAGAGCGCCTTTTTTGTTGTCCACCCAAATCAGTTCTGATGCCAACATGGCATTGCCAGAATAGGTTCCATCAACTCGAAGCGGTCGTGGGTCGCCAAACGATTTGTAGTATCGTAAGCTGCCGTTGCGAAGAAGCGAAACATACCGTCTGTAGAACACGATAGTTCTCTGCGAAACAACCTGTCCGTTTCGTCGAATCTTTATTAGATCATCTACATAATCGGAATCTTCGGCTGCAACCTTACGTAAGTTATCAATCGGATGGTAGTACATGAATGTTATCTCTTGATTCATGTTTCGAAGTACCTCAAGAGCAAAGCATCCGGTTACTTCGTAGTCAGTCCAAGCGTGGGATAAAATGTCAGTCCACGACTCAGACTCGTTCACTTCATTGAAGAAATCTAGTAAACGTTGCTTGTCAGCAGCATCAGAATCCGTAACGTTGGTATCGTCACCAAGATAGTTGAGCACATAGCCCATACCTACGACATTCTTAACCATTGCCGATACGTTTGCTTGCAGTACATCAGACTCTTCGTAAAGGCTTCGAAGGAACCCAAAATCATAGGGCGGTTTTATAGCAAGACCCCTATCGTATAGTTCCTGAAAAGCATCTTCGTCACGCTGGCGGCTAAATATAGCCTTCTCGTCCGCTTTACCTATTACTGTGTTGTTATACTGCCGCAGTCGCGCCATAAACTCAGCTTGATTCATATCTCGCCCCCTGCATTATTTTTTATAACTTTCTTTTGAGTACTAAAAAAAGCTCATAGATTCATTCGCAGTAGTACCCATCCATGTTCTGCTTATTGTACCCTACCGCCATGTCAACATCAAGCGGTATTGAAAACTCAATGCCAAACCTATCAAGAGGAGGATGCACCATATGGTGACGTATCCTCTTCGCCACTGTGTCTAGCATATCCTCTCGTATCTCGAAAGTCATGCTATCGTGAACAAACAGCACAGGGCGGCAGATATCGCTTTCTAAATCAGGATCGTTTACTATCTCAATCAGCGCCAACAGGGCAGTGTCAGAGCTGGCGCTCTGTACCGGAAAGTTGATAGCCTGTCTGACTGCACGAGCTCTTTCCTCTTCGCTCAGTTCGTTTATCCTTCTTAAGAGACGCCGTCTCCCAAACGGACTATCGATGTATCCTTGAGCCAAAACGATTCTGCTTAGTTCCTCTTGCCACTTCAGAACTCCTGGGTATTTCAAAAACCAGTTTCGTATGATACCTTTTGCCTCTTCCAAAGAGATGTCCTGTCCATACGATTGTAGGCAAAGGTCTTTCAACCCACGAGCACCTATTCCGTACACAATGCCAAAGTTCGCACCCTTTGCTTTCGTCCTTACGGCTTTTTTCTCTGTGTCTGATAGCGAGTCGTATCGAGGCGCAAGCGCCCTTGCTGTACTAACATGGATATCTTCCCTGTTTATATACACGTTCCTCATGTTTTTATCACAAGATAAATGAGCAATCCATCTTAGCTCTGCCTGAGAGAAGTCTGCCTCAAGCAATACGTATCCTTGAGGTGCAGTAATCAATCTCTTTATTAGTGGTGCCGCCTCCCCCCTCGCAACGATGTTCATCAGGTTCGGTTTCGAACTCGCGACTCTCCCAGTGACGGCACCACAAATCGTATAGTTAGAGTGAACTCTCCCATCGCCAGCAATAAACGACTCTAGCTGCGGCAAGCTTCGAGAAGAGATACCACTCCACTCAACCCACTCTAGGTATCTACTAATAAACTCTTTTGTTTTCTTACTCGTTGATGTCTTGTAGAGAAAGCCCGCTAGTAGTTGCTTGGTAACAGATAGTTTTCCCTTCTTTGTATGGTTTCGCTTTAGTCCGGCATAATCGTATATGTAATCCCGTATAATATCCTTTCGCGTTAGCGAGAGATCGCTTTTGTGTTTCTCTCGAAGATCCTTCGGTAGTAGCGAGATGACGGTTTTCTCTGCTGCCTCTAGCTTGTTTGCAACACTGAACCGTACTTCGGGTAACTGATCAAGATCGATCAGGATACCATTAGACTCTAGTCTAAATAGAGCATCCCGCACAGCCGGCATTGCCATGTTATCAAAGTAATAATGTATCTTTGGAAACCGTCGTAGAATCCTCATTATATTCTGTCCGATATCGAACGTACGGACAGCGTCTTCGACTGCGTAGTTTTCAAGATTGTCAGGTGCTAGCTCAAATACCTGACCGTCGAAATCCTTCCATACAGACGCATGCGTGCCAAAAGCATCATTTAGGACATCCAGAGATGCCAACGTAAACGTTTCTTCATCAAGAAGATGGGCAGCCACCTGTAGTTCGATCCTGTAGTTTCTAGCTATATCTCGTGTTGACTTCCCTACACGATGAAAGAGTTCAGCGATATGCCGGAGGTCGAACACCCCGTGTTGCATTATAAGCTCAACATTCTCGTTGGTCAGCAACCACTCTAGCATTTTAATTCCAGAAGCAGTATCTCTTTGAGTCGTGTAGTCCCATCGCAGGTCGAACATGTTATCATTGCTAGTAACTTGCTTTGGTTCAGACAGCCACACAAATGCGCCACGTCCAGGATGGGCAGAGAATGAAAACCCTATGATCTGCGAGGAGTATGGATCCAATCCAGTTGTTTCTGTATCAAGGGCTACTCGTATAACGCCATCTTTTGCTTCTCTCTTTAGTTCGCTAACATACCTATCCGGATCTTCCTTATTAACTGTCCCAGTCACGACCTTTGGATTGAATCCTGAACGTATAAATCTAGATATCACCTCCAGATCGCTATCTAGAATCGGTTTGCGAGACATGTCTCTCAATACACCAGCAGGGTGCAGTATCGGAAAGCACCAGCAGTCGAACTCGTCGCTCCAGTACAAGCGGCCTCGATGTTTGAATATTGCGTTCTTTCTAAGAATCTGGTACAACGCCACATCACCTACCGGAACGATAAGCCTTGGCTTGAGCGTACTCATGAACTCACAAATGAACCGTCTGCATCTTGACAAGATGTCTCTAACCTGCGCTTTGGTAAGAGCAGCTGTATCAACGAGGCACCTTGCCGCGTTAGCAAAACAAATATCCTCTTTTGAGATACCCGCATTGTGTATCGATGTTCTCAACAGCTGTCCAGATACGCCAACAAACGGCTTGCCTACCAGTTCCTCTGTTTTTCCAGGACTTTCTCCCACAAATACTACAGAGGCAGAGGGGCTTCCAAAGAAGCCTACCTTGGTATTCCTAGAATCCAGGGGGCAATCGCAACGACGGTTCTTCAACTCTGTACTCCCGTAGCATTCCCACAACGCCAGAGCGCATGGGAGAGCGGTTATATTTAGGTGCTCGAATCCACATTCCTTTACGTGGCTTGCTAAAATAGAGAGTTACCTCTCGATACATGCCAAGAGCTAGCGCAATAAAAGCAGCTTGCACAGGCACGTAGAAGTTCTTAGTCTTACTCCAGAGCCATACGATGTCTGGATTTCCAAACTCGACAAATGTTGGCGTAAGCAGCAGACCAAGGTTCGCGGTTGCGGTTCTATACTTCGAAAACAATCCATGTAGTTGCTTCTCTATTCTTGACTGTGGTAGAATAGCCATTGTGCGTAACCATCGAGGAGGCGAATCCATAAAGAGCACCATACCGTTTGTATGGTACATATCTCTCCCAAGCACAGTTAGCTTAGTCCATCGCATTGCCGCTGCCGCATCGTATGACTCTTGATACTTCCATTCAGAGATAGGAACTAGACTACTGTTTGCCACACCGCACCTCTAGGTAGTGTGACAATGGAACTGCAATCCATGTATCTGTATTACCTGGTATAGATCGTCTAAAGACAAGAGCAGGCACTGGCAGCTTGCTACTACAGTGCTGCTTTGCTTGATCCAACGCAGTCCACAGAGACAGGTTTCTTTGGTTCTTAGCCTCAATAGCAAGTCCTATCAGCTCTCTTGCCTTATCGTTACAGAGAACTACATCAGGGCCGTTCTCTGCACCGACAGGAGTCCTTATGTCATCATCATTTAAGCCAAATGCTTTCTTGAACGCCTCCATGATCTTTTTTTGGAACGATCGCCCTTTTTGTATCCTAGATCTTGGTTGCGTCATAGGCCAGCCTCGTAAAACTCTCTACAATACCTACCAACAGAGCACCATTTTGCTCTACTACACTCCATGTCTGTCTTGCAATCTCTATGTAACTCGCCATAACCAGGCGAGTCAAGACCAGCATCGAAGCAGAGTAGCTTTCGCTTTATTGCTTTGAGAATAGACGGATCGCGCCTAACCGCAAACATCTTATAGGGTGTCTTTTTCCATGATGGCGCTTTACTAACGTACAAGCAATAGCCAACGTTTCCATCTATAACAGCAGGCAAGCTAGTATCGATAGAGCAAGCCCACATATAGTACTGTAACTGCCAGGAATGCTCGATAAGCGGATACTGAAGCTTTTCAAAGGCATCTCCGGCAATGGTTTTTATCTCTACCACCCTCGTATATCCGCCTACTTGCATGAATAAATCAGGATGTCCACTTGAAAGAAACGGTCTCTCTAGATTAAGAGAATGTTCCTTGTATCGCAATGCTGTTCGTCTAGCACCGCATTTCCTACACTCAATATCAGGATGCCCTGTTGACCAGATAACGTTTCCGCAAGCTAAGCATTCCCACCAACCACATTTGTTACTACCGATCACCGCATCGGTGTTTTGTATCCAGGAGTGAATAGCGTTGCCTAACGAGAAGATAACTTTTGTAGCAGCATTAACGCTTATATACTCTGGATACTTGCATTTGTATCCTATAAGGTGAAACCGCAAGCAGCTTTCATAGAGAGATGAAGCGCGAGGAGGTCCAATGAGACGTTCCTCTCTGTCTCGTCCTATATTAAGGTACTCAGCCGCTATGGCGTCTGGGTTACCTGTTCTCTCTATCTCTGTTAGCTCCCCAGTGTCTCCGTTACTTGGCAGCTTTCGTACCGGCATTCAAGTACTCCAAAACTGATTTACGTAGAATCCACGGAACAACAAGAAACCGTATGTCTTCTCGCTGTTTCTGAATCTTTCGCATCTTTGCTTTACTGCCCGCAAGCCACAGCCCTTTAACCTCAAGAAACAGGTTGTTATCAGTTAGCAGGAAATCCGGAATGTAGCGCCTTTTGCCAATAGATATGGAAACGCCTTCGTAAATATACGGTATTCCTACAAAGCTTAGGAACCCCGCGATGATAAGCTCCCATTCAGATCGAAAGAACTCATTGAGATCTCTGCTCCATACCTGTCGTTCGGCTCTCTGATTACGCATCTCCGTTTCTGTAAACCACCTGATACCTGTTGTTGGCAACTCCTGTCTCTCTGTGTTACGTATTCTCGTTAGCAAGCACTGTGCTGAGCAAATAAAATCGTCACGATCAAATAGGTATGTCGTATCCTTCCTCGTCAGCACCATCTGGCTTTGGCATACTTGGCAGGTTACGACACCCATGCTCCTTTGCCCTCCTAGTTATCTCTATATGCAGTTGGTAGTACCGCTCGTCATTCTTTCTCAGTTGTGCCCTGAGTTCCTTCTGTAGCTTAACATCATCATAGATACCAGGAACTGCCCACGAGCCATCTCCAACCATTCCGAACCGCTTCAGGTACTTTTCAATTACCATATCGTCTATTACTGAGCCCTTGGTATAGAGTAGATTATCTGGGTTCTTAACATCATAGATGTCCTCTCTGGCTCGCAGGAATTCAGCTGCTCCAAGAAAGGTCGAGAACCGTTCTTTATCCCATCTGATACCATGTCTCTGATACGTTTTAACCTCGCGTTTCTCAGCATTAGAGAGAAGCGAATCACTTGTTGATAGCTTAGACATTCGCATACCAAGTGAGAACCAATGTTTGAACGACTGCCCGCCAGACTCAGTCTCTGGATTAGCATATAAACCAGCGCCAATGATAAACCGCAGCTGGTTGGTTGCGATAACAGCACATGGATGCCCACGAGCCTCTTCAGTGTTCATCCGAACCTGTAGTTTTACAACCGCATGGGTTATTAGCGATGCCAACGAGGCGACCATCTTTTCTCCGATTGGCCTTTCCATTTCGACAGCAGGAAGCAGATGCGCAATCGAGTCTATTACAACAAGGCCGATATCATCAGCCTTAAGCATTGCTTCTGCAGCAGTAAGTGCTTCGTTTCCCTCAGCAGTTCTTAGTATGTAGAATGTATCTCTTGGAATACCAAGAGCATCGATCCATTCCGGATCTAGAGCGCCTTCTGCATCGATGTAGAGGGATTTCATTCTAAGCGCTGGTTGACTACAGGTACAGAACGAAGCCATGTTAAAGCAACGCCAGCACATTAGCGACGCTTGCTTCATAGCAGACAAAGCCATGGTTGTTTTCCCTGATCCTTCTGCACCACGCAGTCTTGTAGCGCACCAGATAGGAGCGCCTCCTCCGCTCCCGTAGGTAGCAACAAATACACCAAATGGCAATCTAGGAACAGATCTTGGCGCGTCTGTCGCTTTTATAATCGTTCCTGCTCCTTGCTTCTTGTTAATGTTAGTCATCACTATGTCAGCAGTTATCGGAACCACCTTCTCCATATAGTTCCTCCAAGTTTCTTTGAATAGTGGCTGTCGCTACCTTCTCTGCATAAGCAAGAGCATCAGTTAGCTCTTCGTTGTAGCATGGTATCGAAACACCCACTGTTATCCTTGCTGATTCATAGTTACCGAGGTTTATCACTCGCCCGTATGACACGCTAGCCTGCGCTGGATGTGTCACAAAGGTTTTTACATACAACTTACTTTCGCTGTCCGTAGATGATCCTGCCACTGTTCTACTAACTCTAACCTTCGCCTCTCTCCTCGATAGCTTCATTACTTGTAGGATCTCTCTTAACTGTCCTACTAGTTGCGTCAGTAGATCGGTTAATCGTTTCATTTTCCAACGCCCTCTTTCTCTCTAGATACCTGTGTTGTCTCTCGATAACTCTCCTTCGCCACGCCTTGTTAGTGTGGTACTTTATCCGTAGCCTGCGACGCCTGAGCTCGCGCTTTCTTTCCTCTTCTAAAAGCCAGATTTCCTCATCTTCGTCCATAGAACTCCACCTTTAGGTTTCTTTGTCTGTACTCTCGCAACCGAGCATTGAACCAGCCCAGAGTCTGCTCAGTTCCAGTATCTACGATATCTACAACAATCGGTTGCGGTTTGCCTTCAAGATAGCGTTCGACCCTACCAACTACCTGCGTTGCAGAGGCCTGAGGACTAGCTAACACAAGAGATGATAGGGTCGGAACATCTGTGCCAGCCCCAAACAATCCATAGGTTGCGAGGATAACGTCGCAACTTTCCAATGCCCGCTTCCTCTCTTGCTCGTTTCCAGGAGCGCCTTTCACATAGTAGCCTACTTTATCTCTCCCGAAGCCAAACGATTCGCCTAAGAATCGATCTATCTCTTTTAGTTGAGCGATTCGATCTGACACTACCGCACATCTACGACCAGACTTTACTAGCCTTGCAGCGTATTTTGCAACAAGAAAGTTACGAGCAGAGTCAGTAGTTATCTGCTTAAGGATAGAGGCTCGCTGGTATATCTTCTTCGACCCTCTATGGTAAAAGATTAATCCTGGAGTGTTGTAATACACAGCGTAGATATACGCTGGCATCTTCTTGCCAAGGTCTGTTGATATCCTGCACTCTGCGATGTGGTAATCGATAAGAGCATCCAACCCATCTCTACGTCTTGGAGTGGCAGTGATTGCCACTCTGTATCGCGCTGGCAGCATACCCATCACGGCATTGAGCGTTCTTGCAGGTATCCTTCTATCGACTTCGTCGAACACAACAGTTCCAAAGTATTGATGGAAACTGGCACCTTCTCGATCTCTAGCAACCGTATCGGCGATTGCTATTACTACTGATTTATCCTGCCAGTCTATTCTACCCGATTCACCGATTCCTATACTTGATTCATCAAGATCGGTATGAAGAAGCAGTTCCCTAACCCATTGTTTCAGCAGGTCGCTTTTTGGAACAACCACTAGTGCAGCGCGCCCAAGCATGTTGATGAGGTTGATACATATAAACGTCTTGCCCATCCCAGTAGGAGCTACTACTAGAAAACCTCGCTTTCCTTTCCTTCTCTGTAGATCGAACTTCTCTATAAGCTCGCGTTGTCCTTCTCTGCACTGCGTTTTTATACTAAACGACAGTGATCGACCCTCTACTGTAGCATCTATCAGGTTAGCGTATCTAAGGTCAGAGTAGTAGCGAGGTAGTTTAACCATGTTGCTACCAACCTCTGACCATAGCTGAATAGTATCGCCATCCTCGTATCTGCTTGTAACTACAGCCCTATCGAGGAACCATTTCGGTAGTGATTCCTTTGGAATTAGTAGTCCTGATGTAAGCACAACGTTTGAGGTAATCATTTGAGTAGCTCATAGTCCTCGATATCTTTTGCATCGGAGTCGTCGTCATCAAAGATTCTTTCCTTTGGAGTATCCTCGTCATCAGTATCTTCTGTAAACGATGTAGATTGCTCGGATCCAGCAGGCGGGAAATCAAGATCGTCGTAGTAGTCTTCCTCGTCGATAGACATCCTATGCGAAGCGGTATCAAATGTCCATGGTATATGAAGAAGAGCATAGGCTTCTTTCGGTGGCAAGTAGGTTACTAGTCTCTCTACCTCGTAAGGTTGCAGGTATCTATCCCAATCGTCCCGCTCGGCACCAGCCTCTTGCATCTTTTTGATAAGAGACTCTCTACTACGTTTTCCTTTATACTCGTAGAAGATTCCCGGCGTGATGCTTTTTGGCTTGTCCTCCCGCTCGATCTCCCATACAGACCAGAGATGGTTCCAAGAATCGCCATTGGTCTTTCTTATCATGTTTACAGCTTTCAGGAACGCAGCCTTTGCCGTTCCTTTCATGACGAGAGCCTGCTTGATATGACGAACCTTTTCTCCATCACGGGTGACAAATCCGGTATGATTGATCACTGTCCCTGCATAAAGAGAGAACTCTTGCTTAATTTTGGATAAACAGAATGGGCAAGGAATCCTCAAGCCATCTTCTGTCTCCTCCCCCTCAAGACAGGCATAACGCATCCAGCCTATCCCTGGCTGCTGATACTGATGCTCAGCAAAGTGATACATCTCCGAAGAGATAAACGTTACCACACACTTTTGGCCTGGCCGTTGCCAAACCCTGCTAGCCAACTGTTGCTGCCGCTGTCTCGCTTCCTCCTCTCTTTTCTTTGCCCTTTCCTCTGCACCAGGACCACTGTCCCACCATTTTGCCATCTTACACCTCCGTTTACTAGGATCTCTGTCCTATTTTTGACCAATGATATGATACTTTTGTAAATTAATCAATATTTAATTTTTTACAGTCTTTCTTTCGGTACACAAAGGAAAGCTATAAAAATTATTTTAGCCAGAAGTTTGCATTGCAGGCATCAACAAGGAAGGGAGAGCCATCTATAACCATGACTACGCCATTGTTCCATTGCGGAAATGTGCTGACGCGAGCAGACTTATACTCGGTATATTTCGTATCCCTACAGCATCCGCCATCCACGACCCAGTATTTTCCCGACTTGTCATAGCCTTGGGCTAGGTGGTGAGTGTGCCCTGCTATTACATTCTTGTGGTAAATAGACGCCAGTTCTCTAGCGACTGCTAGTGGTTGTTTAGAATAGTTATCTTGGTGACAAACAAGGATTTCCTCTCCACCAGAGTTGAGAATACAATACGAATACTCAGAAAACGTAACGCCTGCTATATTCGAAAAAAACTCCCCAATCGTTATCTCCCCGTCTAGTTTCCTTGCGAGCCTGCGCTCGTGGTTTCCTGTAACAATATATACTTGCTTAAAGATGGTGAGGAATATCCTAAGTATCTCAAGCGTCGGTTCAATCTCGTTCTTAAAGGTGAGTTTGTAGGCAGTGTTACGAACCCATGTGGAAAAACAATCTAGTGCGATGAGATCGCCGTTTATTATTAGCGTATCCAGTTCGTATTTTCTCGCCAATGCGCACGCCATTTCAAGGGTATCTGTAGAATGAAAAGGGACTTCGACATCCCCGAGAACCATAACACTATCTGCCTCAACTGTAACAAAATCGTCATAGGTTTTCGTTGTCGGAGCCGGAATCAGTTCCTTGGCCCTCTTTTTCCATCTCCGAATAGTGCGCTCTGAAACCTTGTACTTCCTAGCTAGTTCAGAGTTCGATTTGCTCTGACAGTCGGCTACGAATTCGTCATTCATTACTATTAGACGACCTCTCTTCTATTTCACTAAATTTTTCTAGACTTCTATAGTATCCGGTAAAGCAGACTCTCGTAATTTCGTAACAGTCACACTGGCTATGAATAATCTGGAACTCTTCAGGATATGTAGGATACGTATAGAAACAACTGCCACAAATTGGACAACGTCCGACTATTTGCCGAGACATTATATAGCCTCCAGTACAAGAGGCTGTTAGTAGCAGGTACCAGCAGCCTCGTTAGTCAAAACCAAAAGACAATTCCAACCCATCCCCAGTAGAACTCAGGAGGCAGTATCAATGATTCGACCCCCAGAGTCACCAACCAATCGCCCCAGTTACCCAGGATGAGTAATCCCTCGGGATGAAACATTATCTCATTCCTTGTATCTGTCTCATTCGATCCTGGAACTGTCTCTGAATCGCTTGAACTTGTTGATTGTAGTTCTGCGCCGCTTGTTGTAGCGCTTGGGGATTACCAGCGTTCTGCATCTGCTGGATACGAAAGTCAGTCTGCAACCTAAGCATCTGTTGCTGAAAGTCTGCCTGCGCGCGTATCATTTCAATCTGTTGTTGCTGTGCGCGTTGCTGATTATAATTCTGTGTAGCCTGCTGTGGCATCCCCATCTGGATCGGATTAGGGCCACACTGTGCAAACACAGAACTCGTTACTAATAACAACAAGATAGATGCAACAATTGTTTTCATGTCGAACTCCTTCTCGGTAAATTGCTGATTATAGTTAGCATAGCCTGGACATAAAGTCAAGTTACGACAGTTCACATTTATCTCCGCTGCATGCTAACGTTTGAGCTCCTGTGGTAAGGTCGCTTTGTTCGTACTCAGCTAACCGACTAAAGTTGATATCTGGTATCTCCTTCACCATCTTGCTATACTGCTCCTCAGTTATCTCCTCGTAAGGGGCTTGGGGATAGAAAGTATTATCGTAAGGAAAGAACGAAATACCATTGATAACATCGAAGTTGTTGTAAACGTAGTTCGTCACCTCTAGCCACTCGTGCTCCTTAACATAGATCGAGCAACTCATATTCTGTTCCGCCCAGTTAGACAGCAGCATCTTGTACCATTCTAGCTGCCCTAGAGCAGTGTCATCGGCTCTCACTTTCGCCCCAGCTGGAGATGCCATAGGAAACGCAAAAACAGCAGTATCGTGGTTTCCTCGATCCATTTCCCAAGGCATTCCTTGGTCCACCATACACTTGAACAAAGGATCGTATATACTGATCCTTACACGTCTGATATAGTATGGAGCCCATCGCGAATGCAGTCCACTTGAACAGTTAGCAACCTGAGACGTCGTACCGCTAGGTTTTCCAAGAGTAATCGCGGCTGGCATGTTTATACTGAGCGTGCTTGATGCTGTTTTTGCGGTTTTAATCGCCTTCGTTCTCCAGTGTCTCAGAGTTTCTGGGGTGATCAACTCTATATTATCGCACAACCCTGTTAGAGATACACCCAGCAATCGCTCTTCCTCGGCATTTGTTTTCCACTCCGGTCTTAGGTGCGGAAAGTAAGTGAACGTTGATTGAATACATCCAAGCCATGTTGCAGTTTTGATTTTATCGCATACTGTATCGAAATCGTCATACGGACGTATGATGACCTCCGTAAGATTGCAACAACCCATATCCCTGAGTATTGTTTCGGCGCAGTTATGGACAACGCATCCTTCGACGACGCCCCAGTTAGTGAGAGGTTCTGAGAAATCATAAACTATGCTGTGTATATGAGGCCGTATGATTCCTGTAACAGTCGCCGGCTCTGCTTTATATCGTTTTATCTTTTTATCTTTAAGTTGAGACGCCTCACATTCTGTACCGTCGTCCAGCATAAAGATGTGATCCTCTGTGGTATATACACGTGCATCATCATCCAAAATAATTACTATAAATTCCTTTGGTTCTGGATTAGCCCATACTTTACCTGTGGAAATATTTCCGTCTTTGTTTATTATCTGAACCGAATCTAAAGTAGCAAGCTCATCAAAACGTTGGTAGCCATCGGTCGTAAGGATTCGCATATCGCCACGAAAACATGGGTTCGTTAAACATAACTGGGACTTGTCTCTTCTCCGTGGACTGCTTTTTCTAGCTGCAACTAGATTGAATATTCCTCGTTCACCAGAACCGGAACGAGCCATATCAATAAATTCCTGCGCGAAATCTAATACGTTCGGCTTCTTTCTATAAACTGCAGAAATATTGGCCATGTATCGTCGAGGATGAAACGTACCGTGTTTATACGTTCTCATTTCTTCATCATCGACATCACACAAGCAGATCATAGCAGTTCGTCTAACCCCACCGCATACTACGGCAGACCCTATTTCGCACATTATATCCGATACTTCGGCTGGTCTTAGTCTTCTTCCCTGCGCAGCGAGGATAACCTCTCGTATAAACTCATGGCATCTGCGCAAAGCCTCACTTCCACTTGCGTATCCACCAGAAGTCACCAGAGGAGTCCCTGCCGGTCTTACTCGCGAGTAGTCGAACACTACGTCTCTGCCGGAAAACCACTCTCTAACACCATAGTCAACTGATTGTTTCCAACCTAGTCTAGAGTCTTCAACGACATGCTTTAGGGGTGGAAGGTTTCTTTGCTTGGCAACGGTAGGCAACTGAGATGTATAGCGCGATTCCACCGAGTAACCAACACCAGCTCCGGATAGCAAGATGTATAGAGCCTCTCCGAAGCACTCCAGGGAGTGTATTGCCATAGCTGTACAGTTGTAGGCAGCTATATTGTCACGCCTACAGTTATCGCCAGCAGACCAGATTAGACGCATGCTGGGAACTACTTCCATATTCAGTAGATGCGTGCGTATCTTATATCTAGTTTTGTCTGGGATCTTGCTGCAATTGAAGGACTCGTTAAAGATATAGTTACAGTACCTATCTACGGTTTCGGCCCATGTCTCGCGACGTTGGCGATCATATAACCAGCGAGCATAAGTGCGTAGCCGAATAAACTCTTCGTACTGCCCCATAAGACACCTCACCAGTTAAGGTTTGATCAAGAGGAGTTGCTGCTGTAGCCTACATGCTCCTAATAGGAAGTCCGTAGAAGACTAGCAATCATACGCGTTTTCTTTGCCTTCCTCAAGTACCTCATCAGGGATGGACAGAACGTACTGCAGTATGGTGTCATGGGGAACTTCAAACATACAATTCCAGAATATTTCACAAATAGTTTGTTGCTCCTCTGCACTCAGTTGCCTAGTAATAGCTACAGATTTATTGAGATACTCCAGTACATTTTGAACGCCATATGCTACTCTAGCCGATTGGGCAACCCTGATAGCATGAGACTTACTTTGCGGGCTTTTGCGACACATCTCAAAAAATACTTCTGGTCGCAATATCATTTTTGGATCGTCTATCATATCATTCTTCTTTCTCTTTCTCTTTATTTTTATTCATACCAGAGCCCAGTAAGAACCCAAATGCACCAGTGATAAGGGATGCAAGGACTTTTACCGTCTCGGTCGAAACCTTACTCTCCACTGCCTTATCACTACCGGTGAGTGGAGCAACTATCAATACGATACCTATCAGTATTAAACTAAATATAACAACAAAAGCCGCGGTAGCGACTAGCTGCTCTTCTCGTGTGTTACCTAGTAATTTAATGAGCATCTTTAATCTCCTCAGATTGTTGTTGCTCGTAGGCCTTTACGAGTTTTTCTATTTCTTTTTTAGTGTCTATCTTTTCTTCTTCGATTTCCACATTCAATGCTCGTGCTAATTCACGGCGCAAAACATCATTAAATATCAATTCTACCTCTCGAAGTATTTCAATCGTTTTGTCTTAACCACGTCCCTGATTAACGCACCTTTCATCTCCTCATGCACAATATGTCCTCGCACAGACGAGGCGTGTGTAACTCCAAGGAGTCCATTAGGTAGAGCTAAAATATATCCTACATGCCCAAATGGTCGATCTGGTTTATCTTTCCAAGTCCACCAAACAATGTCACATTCGTCCGCATCATCTAGAGTAATGTCCCTACCAACCCAGTTTCCGAAACCCAACGCCATCTCGCGCGCAGTGACTCTTCTCACAGGCAATCCAGACCAGTGAAAAACCAAATAACCGTATCTACTACAATCTACTCCGATTTTTATATCATCATCTGGTTTTATTCTTGTATCCATCACATAAGGAGGTTTGGCCTTAATCATAAAAACAAACCATTGTTTTGCCGTGTCTTTCACATCAGCAAGACTAGTGGAGCAAAACAATAAAACCATCAAGATTGCTATGGCGACACGATTATCCATGCAATAGCTAAAATAAAGGCCACCAACAATGCAACGGGGCCATATGGCACCGTTTCCACTTGCGATAACCAATCTCCTTTAGTCACAGAATCAACAAAGAGAATCCCACCGGTAATTCCAACTATGCCTACGCAGATTGAGACGACTTTAATCAGCACATATCTAATTCCACCATAGGGGTCAGTTTCTGGAAACAGATATGTGAGCAGATACGTCGCTATGATCACCAGCAAGACAGCCCCTATAGATGATTGTACCCAGCGTACCAAATCATACCAGACAGGATCAGACCTAAGTTTCCATATATGGAAAGTCAGAAGTAGGGCTAGCCCCACGGCTATGACATAAGTCAATACAAACATTATACACTATCCGCCTTATATGCACGATACGCTGCTGTTACACAATGGTCGATCAATGATTTGCCAGCGCCAGGAAATTCTTTTGCCAGTTCGGCAACAACGAACTCCATTTTCTCTTTCCCACTGATGTCCTTACCTGCAGCCTCTTTAATCAATGGAATAGCTTTGCTCACGATGTCTTTACCGACTTGTGTCAAATCCTCTATTGCCACTCCTACAACAGCTTTCGTAATTGGGCTTGCCCACAGCATACTAAAAAAAGCTTTAATCGCTGCTAACATGTTTCTCCTCCAGTGATTTTATTCTGTCTTCTAAACCTTTAACAAAAATGACAATCCAGTCCATCTTAGCATTAAGAGACTTCTGAGTCTCCATAATGCCAGCCATGTTTCTCAATAACTGGAATGCTAAGTTTTCGCTGATCGCCAATTTCGTCCATACAGTGGCTAAACGCCTAATCTCCTACTAATACTGAGTTATATCAACTCGCGCCTGACACGCGATGCAATACACATACACCAATTCATCCGGATTTTCAAGCGAGAACACAATTCGAAATTGGTTGTCCGTTCGAACACCACAATCATGCTCTCGAATCCATTTCCGCGCAATGCTCATCTGACGATTATCTACTCTGCAACAGAAATCGCTTTCGTTTTTCAATTTTGTAGCCTAAATATCCTAGCAGAATAAGATTCGCATCCAAATGAGCATCCAAATCGGAATCGTAGTGGCACAACTCACGGAGCCTTTTTACAATGCGTTCGCGCATCTTGTTAATAGTTCGTTCGTTTCTCACGATCTTCTCTCCAAATCTAGAGCCCTCATAAGCGTATCGATTATCTGGTTTGTAAGAGCATCCAATTTGTTCACAGTAATCTCCGTACTATCGCGCATAGCAGATCGATACTCTTTTGACTCCGCTATAAATCTATCAACTGAATCGAGCAACTCATCAAGCTTTACGTGCATTTCTTTCACTTCTCGACGATGTTGCTCACAACCACGACATTGCTCCTCTATGTTTGCAGATAAATGTACAAGGCGATCATTATGGTTCTGGAAACTAATAACACTCCCCTCAGAGGACGAAACAGCTCTATCAAGTTTTCCGAGAATTTCTTTGTGTTTTTCAATATCACTCTGAACATCTTTTTTATAGGATACATATTTGTCTCGAATAAGATATATCAATATCGAAAATAGAATAATTGCAATAGACCATCCTAATTCAACAGCAGTCACTACTTGTATTAAATCAGCAAAATGTGACATTGTAACATCTTATATCCTGTATATTATTCCAGCTGGTTCGTCTATCGATAAAGATGTAGTACTTGCACTCGTAGCCATGCGCACAACATATCTACAACCATCGAGCTTAACTGAATCGGTTGAGCTGGAAACTATAATCCCTAAATCTACATTTGTGTTAGCAGGGATTCCTGTTATATTATTATCCCGTTGATATTCTGGATAACGAGTAATTGACATTATTATTCCCTCTTTCATATTTACTAAATAATAATTCATGGATTAACGAATCCCCATATGCTCACTGTCCCAGTTCCTGCGGAAGCAATAGTTAGTAGTCCCCATTCCTGTTTGGAATTATCGATCGTCAACGTCGCGTCAGTGGCTATCTCCAGTGTTTGAGTATTATCATTATTTGCGTATAATACACAGATAGTGTCTGTTTTGTTCGTAATAATAATACTCACATATCCATTGATGGCGTAGCCGGTAGAAGGAAAACTGGTAACATCAGCTATGCGTACATATGGATTAACTTGTGGCGTATGGCTCTTCAGAGTTACATTCGCAGGAAGCGTCTGCAGATAAAAATTAAGTTCATTGTCGCCAGGATAGATTGTATAGTATCTATCTGGCCCTTTCACTCTTGCATTTGATGATCTCGTGGACGTATATGTCGGCATTTCTACCAGTTCTCCTTTCT